>WLWD01000391.1_pt1 | contig 154705 bp, 141 predicted proteins | sample 6712731 | NCBI WGS metagenome assembly WLWD01 (sample SAMN12718690, study PRJNA576275) | sponge metagenome | isolation source: marine sponge | host: Mycale hentscheli | place: New Zealand: South Island, Marlborough, Capsize Point | collected 2014-11-01
TTGTTGTACTTAACAAAATAGAAGTTGATGACTTTAACAAGAAATAAATGTGTATCATTTACTGAATATTATAATGTATATCAATGTTCATAGCTCACCAAATTCAAATATCCAGTGTAATAGCAGCAGCACCGCTCATAAACTGTTCCTGAGAACTATAAGATAACTGAAAGTGGCTCACTCAGCGCGCAATGGAATACACAATTCCAATGTTTGTTTTAACAGCAAGGACGAGAGAGCAAGGCTACTTTAATGACTAAATTCTTCAAGAGGAAGTGAGCACAATTTTAACTCGATTGTTCAGTGCAGTGCTTAGAAGAAACATAATATTGTTAAATTGTAAATTTATATTGAGATAATTTGAAGAATACTGGCCAACAGAATTTTACTGCATGTATTATGAGTACAACAAAAAATACAGAATTATTACCAAAAAAGCATAACTGCAACATAAAGCAATGGTATTTAACTTCAATAATCTGCTTCATTGTAGATTTAATAAACCATTACTGATCCCGTATGGTTTTTATAATAGTGTTTTACATCATACATTAGTATATTATTTTTAAACATTGCCTCATTGTGCTGTCAATTGCTGGAATCTCACATACTGATTCATGTTTCAAGAAGTTACTAATTAGCTGAAGTCTTGAACAATTTCCTGTTGAGATTTTGTTGAGTCTTTAATCACATACAATTGCAGAGACCTCATCTTTTTAAAACATTTCCAGCAATTCAAAGATAATGAATTATTTAAAAAAAAATCATTGAATTATATCCAGTTTAATTATTTTGTTTGATGTAAAAATATATAATATTAATATAGGCAACAGACCGCTTAAGTGTAATAGACTGAAACATATTATTTTCGTGAGGGTTGGAGTGTAGTCTGGGAGATGGCGGGGAGCACACTTTCATTTATCAGTTTATGATTTTCAGTTTAAATTATTATTCTATATTTAACATTTTGTCTTTTATATTTTTAAAGCTGCTATGAAGCTGTATCAAATTGTGCTACTATTTTTCTTAATTTTTATTTTAGTAGCTTTTACACATAAAGCTTAACCCAATGTGTTTAGACCTCATGCCCAAGTTATTCTCATGAGTAAAAAAGCCCTACTATTTAATTTCAAGGATAAGATCCTCATTTCCTTCTATGCAGGATTATGAATGCATAAGACTTTCATTGTTCAACAATTACTTGATCAGGGTATGTATACAAGTATATTAACTACATTTCAAATATATTCGATATCACATGAAAAAGTCATGGGGTCAAGTTAACCCTTTGTGGTAGAGTGCCACTCATAAATTGGTGGACATAAACCACAGTTGTTGTAAATTACCACAAGCAGTTGTTATATTGAATTAATAGGGAGAGATGCCTAAAGTTATGTGAGTACAGATTAGGTGATGTCTGATTGGTTTTTTAAAATTCAATTAGGGCTTCTCCCTCAATCAGAAAATTACATGCAAATTCCAATATAACATTATGTATAATGTAGAAGTGTATGTATGTTATATACAGAAGTGGCATAGGTTTAGGGGGGCTTTTGGGGCTGATGCCCCCCTCCACCCCCTCCCCCAATATGAAGTGGTGATTCTTCAGAGACACATTTACTCAAAATGCAAAACCTTGGATTCTTCAGCCTCGTATATAAGATTTTATTACACCCCTGATTAAAACAGTATATAATATTATACAAAACATATACTAAAGATATGTTTAGATTTATGTAAGAATGTAGAATACAATATTATGCATCCTCATGAATAATTCATGTGATGAGCAGCGATGGTAAATCATCATTTTCACATTATTTTCATATCTCCTTTATGAAACAATGTCCATTAATAGAAGTAGCACCACACTATCCTATAATGTTCAAAAATAGTGTTTGAATTCATTAAGGTCACATGGTCTCACCCATTGAATAACTACCTGATGCGCCTTCCTTACCACATGAACAAGCTAATCGACATCATCAGTTAGTTATACAGCGAATAAATATAGCTGGTGTATAAGTTATGCAATTATAGCAGGCTTATCTTCCTCAAGACATAACAAATACATTAATTTTCTCCTCCTATATTATGGACGGTGTGATTATCAGCTCCACTATAATTGCCATGAAGTAATTTTCAATCGTGATATACTTTCTAGAACATAGGTGTGATAGTCATTGCTATCATACAATTTGTTTAGCATGGGTGTAGACAAGTTTACATTATAATAACAATTAATAAATCCATATTAAAATACAAGATACTGTGTGTAGAATTACTGTAGTAGTACGAATATACATTTAAAACATAAAAAAATTAATGATACATACAAATCTGACAAATAAATTCACACATGATATGTAAAAATTTAACATGCTGGCATTCAAGTGTATACAAAATATACAACTTGACTGTAAAGTGAATACAAAATTTTGTTAATTGACTGATGTGTGTCTGAAAGTTGGTCCATTTCAATGCCCAGCCTCAGAAGCACACAATGTCACCCAGGAAGGCTCCCTCTATCACAGAAGCTCCAGGATTTGGAAAAGTTCGGTACGCTGCCACCAGAGTTCACTGCTTTGCCAACCACGTTTTACTCATCAGTAAAACATTTGTAAACTAATGATTCACTTCAGTTTTACCTGTGTTGTACTGGACAGTAAATCCTAGTAGAACATGCAGTAAACTCTAAAACCGGACCAGTTGTGCACGAATGTTTTACACATGTTTTACTACCTGTACACTGTCCAGTAAAACATCAGGTAAACTATAAGTATTCCAGTACACCATCAGGTAAAACATCCAGTACACTTCAAGTTCCACTCATGTTTTACCATACCTGTCCACCACTAGTAAACTCTAGGTCACTCAATAGTAAAACATACATAGCAGCACTGGTGTACTTGTGTTTTACTAGGTTTTACTACACTGTAACAATCAGCATACTATACCACACTGTACCAGACAACGCCGCGCACCAATACACAAATTCTGGTTAGTAATAAAAAATATATTACATCAAAGGAAAACAGGTACACAAAAATTTGGATGATAGTTTGATATCAAAACAAATAATGTCAAAAAGTCTTGTACTCATCATCATTCTTGATCATTGTAGCCAACCTCCATTACTGCTAGAAACATCAAAAAGCATACCCTGCAGCATAACAATAAAGTGGCAATAACTATTACTGAATTCAATTTGCATACTTCAAAATATACTGTAAGTAAATATTGCTAGAACATTAAGTGATAATCAAACAGTTAAAGACATTAATTTATGTAGAAAATGTGCTACATGTCTTTCCCTTCCCACTACATATAGGTGAAGTGTGAGAGGTGTACATGAGTTTATTGTGTGAGACATTTGTATTGAGTGCTACATGAGATGCATGCTCAAGTACGTCACACTCTAATTATACTTTAACATCATATGCTACTATATCTAAATATTCATAGATTCTGATAGTCCCATGCTCAAGCTCACCATTTGTGGATGAGATAGTACTGGTGAGTGACCTACTTAACTGTACCAGATCACATGTCAGGAATAAAGGTGGTTAATTCATCTTATATTCTGTAAAAACCCTATCCCATATTGGCACAGATCACAAGTCTAGCAACGAACATGGTTCAAGTACCAACTGATGTGGATCACAAGCCTAGCAGCCAATGAAAACCTCTGCGACATTATGAAACACAAAGGAACCTCAACCTACCATTGTGTACATATTCACAAGACTACAAGACATCTGCCATACTCTCTACTTGAACACAAGTTTAATACTTCACCCATAAGCTTTATTGTACTCAAAACCTCCCTCCCTAAATTGTTCACCTTTTAACTTTGCTTTTTGCTTATGAAATTTTAAGAATATTTCAAGGGGGTAAAATAGCTTCAACGGGAGACGAGCATCCTCCTCCCAAATGATTCCCTGGCAAATGAACAGCCCATCAAAATATTTCTTGGTAACATCCCGTACACAAGTTAATTTGCAAGTGTTCCTAGCCTCGTAGCAGGAGTTCTAGAACTCGCCAGAGCTTACAGCTGCATCATAAGCTAGAGCTAACAGTTATTTATCTATTTCCATCATTTAAAAAAAAATTTTTTTTAAATTGACCCATAAGGTGAATTTTGCCGCGTTTAGGCTAATTTTCCCAAAGCCGGTCACATTAAGTATTGGCATTGTTAATGACTCCTTACCAATCAGCAATACACAATATTTACTCCTTATCAACAATCAATACACTGCTGCACTATTTAAGTATTGCCATTGTGGATGATGCCTTACCAATCAGCAATACACAATCTCCTCAACAATCAATACACTTTATCTTATAGTGACTCCTTACCGGTTGTTCAATTGTACACCCATAATGTAGCTGCACTAACACCTTTGAGGACCCTTTACTAGTACTTATGAAGCAGGCGATAAATAAAAGCTTGAGATACTTAAAAGGCGGGAAGGCCCCACAGGCTAGAATACATTCAACCCACTGACAATCAATCTACCACACCCTCACGCCTTATACTCCAACCACACTAGTATCTCACACTCCACCTTACACACACAGCTCATACTCCACCCACACATGCCTCACAATCCAACGCACATGTTTTTTACTCCACCTACACATGTCTCACACTTTACCTACACACCTGTCTCTCACTTCACCCACATACATTACTCTCACTCACACACATCCACACTATAGTCTGTTGAAGTTGAGTTGGTGTGACCATAAATGCAGTAAATGATCAATGCACTCATGGATGCAACTAAGGTATCTCATAATCAACTCAAATTAACTCATGAGGATTAAGCAAAAGTCTAAATTGGATGCACTAGAAAACTGAGGATATTTCTATTGCAGATTCTTGCAATATAGAAAAGCACTTCTGCCCCAATTTTCTTTTCCTTTCTTTTTGTTTTGTTTTTAACCAAAACCTATCCAATGTGCAAGTCCCATTTTCTGTACAACCTCTATTTGTAGTATAACACTTTCTATGCATCATTCATCTGGACAGACTACAGTGTCCCATACTCCACCCATACATGTAGCCCTAATTCAAACTCCACCCATTCACATGAACCTATGTGCCTATGCAATGTCACGTGATATGTATGTTTAATTCCAATAAACACAACACACACACACACACAAGGCATGGATTCAAGCACTTAGTGCTTGTGCTTATAAGTACTTCAACACTTTTAATGCAGAAAAGTGTCCACAATACATTAGTTCAATATGGAAAAGGTCCACAATATATAAGTTCAATATGAATTGCGTCCACAATATATTACTTCAATATGGATAGAGGTCCACAATACATTAGTTCAATACAGAAGTGTCCACAATACATTAGTTCAATATGGAAAAGGTCCACAATATATAAGTTTAATATGAATTGCGTCCACAATATATTACTTCAATATGGATAGAGGTTCAATACAGAAAAGGTATTACTTCAATACGAAAAACATTAATCAATACGGAGTTTTAAATTTTATTAGTTCAATATGGAAAAGGGTCCACAATGTATTAGTTCAATATGGAAAAGGGACAATATATTACTTCAATATGGAAGTGTCCACAATACATTAGTTCAATATGGAAAAAAGTCCACAATTTATAAGTCCAATATGGAAAAGGGTCCACAATATATTAGTTCAATCATGTTGCTTTTTAGCTATGAATGAAATTTATTTTACTTGTTCAATACAGAAGTGTCCACAATACATTAGTTCAATATGGAAAAAGGTCCACAATATATCTGTTCAATACAGAAAAGTGTCCACAATACATTAGTTCAACACAGAAAAGTGTTCACAATACATTAGTTCAATACAGAAAAGTGTCCACAATACATTTCAATACAGAAGTGTCCACAATACATTAGTTCAATATGGAAAAAGGTCCATAATATATAAGTTCAATATGGAAAAGGGTCCACAATATATTAGTTCAATATGGAAAAGGGTCCACAATACATTAGTTCAATACAGAAGTGTCCACAATACATTAGTTCAATATGGAAAAGGGTCCACAATACATTAGTTCAATATGGAAAAAGGTCCACAATACATCAGTTCAGTACGGATATTAGTTCAATATGGAAAAAGGTCCACAATATATAAGTTCAATACGGAAAAGGGTCCACAATATATTAGTTCAATATGGATTGCAGTCCACAATATATCCATTCAATATGGAAAAGGGTCCACAATACATTAGTTCAGTACGGAAAAGTGTCCACAATATATTAGTTCAATATGGAAAAGGGTCCACAATACATTAGTTCAATATGAAAAAGGTCCACAATATATAAGTTCAATATGAATTGCGTCCACAATATATTACTTCAATAGAGGTCCACAATATATTAGTTCAATACAGAAAAGGTATTACTTCAATACGAAAAACATTAGTCAATACGGAGTTTTAAATTTTATTGGTTCAATATGGAAAAGGGTCCACAATGTATTAGTTCAATATGGAAAAGGGACAATATATTACTTCAATATGGAAGTGTCCACAATACATTAGTTCAATATGGAAAAAGGTCCACAATTTATAAGTCCAATATGGAAAAGGGTCCACAATATATTAGTTCAATATTGAGAAGGGTCCACAATGCATTAGTTCAATACAGAAGTGTCCACAATACATTAGTTCAATATGGAAAAAGGTCCACAATATATCTGTTCAATACAGAAAAGTGTCCACAATACATTAGTTCAACACAGAAAAGTGTCCACAATACATTAGTTCAATACAGAAGTGTCCACAATACATTTCAATACAGAAGTGTCCACAATACATTAGTTCAATATAGAAAAAGGTCCATAATATATAAGTTCAATATGGAAAAGGGTCCACAATATATTAGTTCAATATGGAAAAGGGTCCACAATACATTAGTTCAATACAGAAGTGTCCACAATACATTAGTTCAATATGGAAAAGGGTCCACAATACATTAGTTCAATATGGAAAAAGGTCCACAATACATCAGTTCAGTACGGATATTAGTTCAATATGGAAAAAGGTCCACAATATATAAGTTCAATACGGAAAAGGGTCCACAATATATTAGTTCAATATGGATTGCAGTCCACAATATATCCATTCAATATGGAAAAGGGTCCACAATACATTAGTTCAGTACGGAAAAGTGTCCACAATATATTAGTTCAATATGGAAAAGGGTCCACAATACATTAGTTCAATATGGAAAAGGTCCACAATATATGTGACCGTCTATGGGAAAATCGGGCACAACGCGGCATGCGTAGACGTCGCAAAAAGATCGATTTAGTTCTTAAAATTGTATTAAATAAGCCTAACGAAGGGAACGGTTAGGTGATATATAGCGGGAATGGCTAAAGCTACGGCGATAAAACTTGGAGAGCTTAATATCTGCTTGCCGAGGAGTGTGTAAGTGCAAAAAAAAAATTTCATCGGGGCCGCGTTCTGCCCGATTTTCCTGTAGACGGTCACATATAAGTTCAATATGGAAAAGGGTCCACAATATATCCATTCAATATGGGTCCACAATACATTAGTTCAGTACGGAAAAGTGTCCACAATAATATGTTAGTTCAATATGGAAAAGGGTCCACAATACATTAGTTCAATATGGAAAAAGGTCCACAATATATAAGTTCAATATGGAAAAGGGTCCACAATATATCCATTCAATATAGAAAAGGGTCCACAATACATTAGTTCAGTACGGAAAAAGGTCCACCATATATAAGTTCAGTACGGAAAAAGGTCCACAATATATAAGTTCAATATGGAAAAAGGTCCACAATATATAAGTTCAATATGGAAAAGGATCCACATATCCATTCAATACAGAAAAGGGTCCACAATACATTAGTTCAGTACGGAAAAAGGTCCACAATATATAAGTTCGATATGGAAAAGGGTCCACAATATATTAGTTCAATATGGAAATGGTCCACAATATATTAGTTCAATATGGAAAAAGGTCCACAATATATAAGTTCAATATGGAAAAGGGTCCACAATATATCCATTCAATATAGAAAAGGGTCCACAATACATTAGTTCAGTACGGAAAAAGGTCCACAATATATAAGTTCAGTACGGAAAAAGGTCCACAATATATAAGTTCAATATGGAAAAAGGTCCACAATATATAAGTTCAATATGGAAAAGGGTCCACAATATATCCATTCAATATAGAAAAGGGTCCACAATACATCAGTTCAATACAGAAAAGGGTCCACAATACATTAGTTCAATACAGAAGTGTCCACAATACATTAGTTCAATAAAAACGTCCACAATATATAAGTTCAATATGGAAAAGGGTCCACAATATATTAGTTCAATATGGAAATGGTCCACAATATAATTAGTTCAATATGGAAATGGTCCACAATATATTAGTTCAATATGGATTGCAGTCCACAATATATCTATTCAATATGGAAAAGGGTCCACAATACATTAGTTCAATACAGACAAGGTGTGGGCTCCCAAAGCAAGGAAGCCCACATTCAGGAAGGAGAAGACAGAGAAGCAGAGAAAGGAGAAGATAGAGAAAGATAAAGAAAGAGACATATGTGTGGACATTGATATTATTTTATGTATTCAATCTTGTGGATGGATGTGTTGTGCGCATGTTCTGTAGAGTTGTTTGTGAGCAGTCGTATTTGTTTCCTTTTATGGTCATAATATTGTCTTTGAGTGCCACGTGTTGTGTATTCATGAGAACGTTTCGTGTACGTGTTCATTTCCCGTGGGTGGAGTCATACATTTCATATGAAACCGCCCACAATCATTCTTGTACTTCAGTCTGTTCTATATCAAACTTAAGGAGCCCAGGGCGAGCCCCCCACATTTTGGTGGCAGCAGTGGGATCTGCGGGCGAAGACATTCCCCCCAGTTCCAGAACTCACGGCGAAGACATTTGCCTAAGATCAGAACCAGCAAGGAAGACATTCCGAATCATATCAGGAGACGCCCTGAGCCAAGGGAGATATCCCCACCTACCTGAGGAAGATATTCCAAACCCCAACCGTCTGCGGACAACCGGCGCTTATTGCTACAGCAGAGAAGGCCAGCAACTTGACCTTGCCACGGCAGAGGATCATTCGGTCGACAGATTAACTCGAGACAAGGACCCCCATATCTTGTCGGAACAGTTTGAACTGAGTGTGGTGTGATTTTTTTTCTGAAGTGTGAAATTGAGGTCTTGTGTTATTTTTGTAATTTATCTATTGTAATAGCCTTCCAGTTGTGTCATTTATTTTTATATTCTTTGTGTGCTGTTGTCTGTAGGACTTTGACGGACGTCTGGGTCACCGACTCATGTCAGAGCCCGGACAAGTGGAAGAGAGGAAGAAGGCGGCCACAAGAAGGTTGCCAGCTGTTGGGACTGGCGATCAGCCCTACCATCCCTCACATAGGTCGACTGCCTCTGGGAGGTCCCCCTACCCTACGCGCCCTGCTGACGTGTCGTACACGGAACAGGTGCTCTCGGAAGAGGAAGGTGAGGTGGGAGAAGTAGAGGAAGAGGTGGCGGTAGATCAGAGGAAGGTGGTAGCTGGGCGGAAGAAGATGGCTAGAAGGTCTGAGGAAGTTGATTTGGCTAGTCTCATGAAGATGATGATAGACAGAGATGAGAAGTGGCGAGAGCGAGACGAGAAGAGGAGGCAGGATAGTGAGGACAGGAAAAGGGAGGAGGAAGCTGCGAGAGAGAAGAAAAGGGAAGAGGATGAAGCTAAGAGACAGAAGGAAAGGGATGCGGATTTAAGAGCTTTGGAGGAGAGGTTGAGACGGGAGGAAGAAATAGGCAGAAACGAAGGGATGAGGCGTATGCTAGGTGTAGGGATGAAGATGATAGAAGGAGGAGAGATGAACTTCAATGGAGAAGGGATGAGGAAGATAGGAGGAAGACTAGAAGAGAGGAGGAAGATAAGGCTAGGGAGAAGAAGGAATTATTGCAGGAGAAGTTGAAGGGTTAGGTGTGTATAAGGATGGGAGTGAGCTGGGAGCTTACTTAGAGAAATTTGAAAGAATAATGAGAGAGGGTGAGATTGAGGACAAGTTTTGGGCGGAGAGGCTATATCCTAGGCTACCTGAACGACTGTGCGTGAGGGTGGCTCAGTTAAGGGATGATGGGTCAGTGCATGCGGAGGTGAAGGGAGTGTTGTTGAAGGCGGCGGGTGAAACTGCCATCACTTATGGCAATCAGCTATTCGATGCCACGAGATGTTTAAGGGAATGAGTGCGAGTGGTATTGTCGAGTGGATGCAAAGAACTGTAAAGGGTACTTGTCAGGGGTGCAAGAACTTAGAGGAGGGAGTTCTGGCCATTGCCATGGCGTTGACCAGAAGAGTACTCCCCCAGAGTGAGAAGATGTTCCTAGAGAAAAGGGTTGTTAAGAATTGGGGAGATTACAGGGAAGCTCTAGAAGACTGGATGGCAGGGAGGCAGAAAGGAAATTATTTCAAACCGTTAGGTAGTAGTATTGTTGAAAGCAATAGAGGATTTAAGAGTGGTTATGGGCGCGATTTGGGAGTGTGAGTGGTGAAAGGAGTAATAGTAGTGGAGAGAGAGTGAGTAGTGGAGGAGTCGGTAGCTACGTCACATGCTCTAACTGTGGCGAGAAGGGCCATAGGGCTAGTGAATGTAAGAAGAGTAGTGCGAGACCCGGTGGGAGTGGTTATGTGCCCAGGGTTGTTACCTGCTATAATTGTGGGAAGGTAGGCCATAGGAGTCCAGAGTGTACAGTCAAGAAGGGTGTGGTTTCTGTAAAGAAAGAGGGAGTACCGAGGAAGATGTCGGTTCTGATAAACAAGAGCAAGTCAGGAAAATCGGGAAATGTGGCTATGGGGTTAGTCAATGGAACTAAGACTGAGGTTTTGATCAATTCTGGGGCAGAGTTGGGGTCTGTACCCAAGGCATTAGTGCCAGAGCAAGTTGTGCTATGTAGTGATGTGTTAGTAAAAGGTTATGGTGGGAGTGAGAAGAGCTGTAAGAGCTTCATGAGCGAGTTTATAATTGGAGGTTATAGGAAAGCGGTTACGGCAATCATAGACGAGAGTGAGATGCCGGGAGTGTCGTGTATTGTTCCTTTCTCTTTCTCGTTGACAAATGGGGAGGAGTCTGAAGCCTATAAGTGTGCTATTCAGGACTATGTGTCCGGTAAGAATGTGAACATGAATGTTCTGACTAGGAGTATGGTCAGGAAGGAGGAGGAGTTAGATAAGAGTGAGGAGAATGTAAGTGTGAACGACTTGTGGAGTGTGGTCACTCCTGAGAGTGGGAGTGGTAATGTACTGGAAACGGTGCAGGGAGCGAGTAGCCAGCCCGAACCCTGTATTATGCCTGAAGATGTGAGTAAGGTGGGGGAGGGACATGGGGTGGATGAGGTGGAGGCTATGCCGAAACCAGTCGAGCCCCAGGCGAAAGCAAGTGTAGTGTCAAGCACTAGTGAAAGTGTGAGTGAGTCCCAACCCCTTTGAGGAGTTGTTACAATTGAGTGGCGAGGAGGCTAGGTTATGTGAGTTAGCCAGTGAGATTGGCCCTGTGAAGGAGGGGTCAGACGGGGTGGAGTTCAGGAATGAGTTGTTGAAAGATGAGAGTTTGAAAGATTGGCGAGAACTGGGTAAAAGAAATGAGAGGGGATTTAAGTGGAAGAAGAATATGTTAGTGAGGTGTATGTATGTCACCTGGGAGCAATTCAGAGATGTATTGGTGTTGCCTAGAAGTTACCGAGCCAGAGTGTTGGAGTTAGGGCACGAGAGAAATGGGCACTTGGGGGTGGAGAAGGTGAATGCCATGATTGCGAGATATTTTTTTTGGCCGGGAATGGCGAGAGACATAGTAGATCATTGTACTAGCTGTGTGGTATGCCAGAGAAGAAGTAAACATAAGCCCAGACGTGCTCCAGCCGTGGAGAGGCCAGTGTTGACTGAGCCCTTCGAGTTGGTTGCGATCGACCTTGTAGGTCCTTTGCCTAAGGTAAGGGTGGGTGTAGATACCTACTGACGTACGTGTGTCTAGCCACTAAGTGGCCTGAAGCAGTGTCTCTGAGAAGTATAACGGCTAAGGCTATGGTTGAAGGGTTGCGGTCCATCTTCTCGAGGACCTCAATACCTGAGAGAATACTGAGTTATCAAGGGAGCCAGTTCTGTGGGAAGGTAGTTAGGCAGCTGTGTGAAATGCTGGGAATCCAGAAGATGAGAACGTCTCCATATCATCCAGAGAGTAATGGCGCTGTTGAACGGATGCATGGCACCTTTAAAGCTATATTGGGAAAGTGTGTGAGTGATAGGGTTGACTGGGTTGGTCAAATCAGTTTTATTCTGTTTGTGTTGCGGCAGATGCCACACGCAGATTCGGGATTTAGTCCCTTTGATTTAGTTTATGGCTTCCACGTGAGGACACCGTTAGATGCCCTGTATCATGGGTTATATGAAAGGGAGAACGAGAAGTTGGGTGTTTGTGATTGGGTGATTACTGTTGCAGAGAGACTTGAGAGGATGAGAGACTGTGCGGCTCTTAAGAGTGCGAAAGGACGTGAATCCATAATGTTGTATTTAAATAGGGGAACCAAGTTAAGAGAGTCTAAGGTGGGTGAGTTAGTGAGTTAGTGTTATACCGTGTTCCAGGGATGACTTGTAAACTAGCCGATTCCTGGGAGGGACCATATAAAGTTTTAGAGAGGAAGGGAGAGGTTAATTATAGGATTGGTAAGGTGGGTGCAGAGAGGCATGTAAGGTGGTCCACGTTTAACTGTCTTAAGATTTATAAGGAGAGATTTGAGATGTATAGGTTGGATGTTGTATTAGATGAGCAGAGTGATATGGGTTGTGTTTTAAATGGTATTTGTGATGGGTATAATGAGAATGAGATGACTAAGGTGTTAGATGAGTTTGAGGAATTGCATAGTTAATGGGGAGCTGAAAATCTAGCTCCCTACATTTAGAAAAACCACCTTACCTCCTCGTCAACTATTTAACTATAACAAGTAATGTCCCCTTTAACATCTCATGTCCCTTTTAACAACCTAGTTAAGCCTCTGTAACTTCAAAGATGCACATTCAATGTACTACATTGTGCCTAACACCTCTATCTGTTTCCAAGCAGGCAGTTGACACGATCTATTTCAGGAGGCAAGGGGAGAGGAGAGGAGGAGGCTTTTGCCCTCAATTCAGGGTGCAGTACCACTTGCAACTGCAGCACTAAACCGCAGATGGAGAAGTTATGCTATGTATTTATTTCTCGTTTTCTGTTCGATGTACGCTTACTTTGTTGTTGCAGTTGAAACAGACACCAACAGACAGCTCTTATAAACCAAGTTTCAAGAAAAAAGACCAACCAGGAACTGAGAAACACCAGTACAAATATTACGGCTATTCAGTGAAATTCAGGGGCGACCGTTGCAGTTACGACTCAAAATTTTCCCCCAGCAGTATACTATGGGCTTCCCAACAACATTACAATGCCATATTTTTTATATTAGTATTTATTTTCCATTTTTATAAATATTCTTATATTACTTTCTTTGTGTCCTATTAAAAAAAAAAACAACTCGGTGTAATGTTGTTTTTTAATGTGGCGTGTACCCTGTGTACAAATATGAGTTCATTCTGGCCTTCCAATACGTCTGAATTTCAAATTTTAGATACCGAAGCTAATTATTGATTCATATTCATTTGATTTTTCGACCCTGCCCCCACTCTGAGCGTGCAATTCATTGTGGACAAAATTCCGGATGGTGATGGCTCTAATTAGAACTGATAAGCAAACACTGAAGGAAAGTTACTGTGCAAGTGAGCCCGGCGCGGAAGAGTAGAATACTTCTGGAATGTACTGGAGGGTCCTAGACGATGAAGAAGCGGTGGCGTATTAATGAAGCCTGGAGTCACTAGTTTAGAATAGATATATCATGGCTCACAGCTGCAGGATAATCTGCTTGGGTGTCTTTGGAGAGCTTGACTAATTGGTGAAGCGGGTGGAAGTTATAAGCAGTTTCAGTGTGTTAACTTCAACTTCTCAGGAGTTTTTTAAGGTAATTTTTTTCCATTCCTGTTACTGTTGTTAAAGATGAATAATTATGATAATGAATGTGAATTATTACATTTGTTATTTATTTTAGTTACTCACTAATTTAAAATTTTATTTCTAATATTTTATATTTATCATTTCGGCTATTTATTATCAATTATTATTAATTATATATTTAAAATAAACCTGTATCAAATTTTAGATCATAGTACTTAGTCTAATCTACCTCACAGGAAAAAAAGGTGCTCGCATGCTCTTCATAGAAATAGGTGGGCTCCCATATCTCAAGAGAAGACGCAACCTTACGGGCAGGTTTTGTGGTATTCTACTGAATAACTTGATTACCACAGGTTCTGGGTTGATACTGCACCTTTAAGATCCAGTTTGCCTCCCTAAGATTTGGATGATCCAATATTTGAGAACCAAATAAACTAGAACACCCATAGGTGTGAACCGTCAGCACAATCTCAGCACATCCACTCTATTCAAAAAAAATAAACTAACACAAAAAAAAAAAAACGGCTTAAGTTTATTGAAAACTATGTGTAAAAAATAGTAAGCTACCATGCAAGGCTCAAAAGAGAATAGTTTTTCTGGAGAATAGTCCAAACTGAAAATTCTGATATTTTAAAGGACTTTGTAGATTGGTACAGTTTGATATTATCAATGGCTGCCAGTTTGGAGATGTGTTGTTGACAGACAGACAGAATGAATGAGTGAACAGACTACTGTAACCCTCACGCACATGCGATTCTGAGGGTTAATAATTTAGTAGATGTTTTTTTATCGGATTTAGACAAATAAAAGTTAAGTCTGGATCAGGGACCGCCCCCCAGGTGAGCTGAAGATAGCAGTCCAGACAGGAGGACGTCGGTGAGGATAAACAACAGTAGCCAACAGCAACCATTCATGTTTAATGAACCGTTGAATTGTTTATTTACACACTTGGTGTTAATTAGTGTTTACTGCGAATCTTGACTATAACTTATCTTAATTAAAATTTAACTCTACACTTGTCGACCAGGGCTAGCTAGGCTCGGATGAGTGTGATAGTAGCTAAGGTTGGGGCAGAAATCGGCACAGTGGAGTACACAGAAAGTTGTGGTAAGTATACATTACCACAAAACCTCATGGAATGTTTTTGCTATGAATTCCTTCAGTGATAGTGAGTGGGTCTAGAAAAAGGGACCTTATGACGCAAAGAAAAAAAATTGAGTTTTTTAAGCTATCAGTAAGCTACACTTCACCTCCACTTGGTGCAAAAATACTGGGGGGGTAAAACCTTCAAAGCAGAGAACTGGCAGTTGAACTGGGCTGTATTCAGCAAAGCAATTGAACCAGAAATCGAGAAAACATATTTGAATTGTCACTTCCAGTATAATTGACATTCCGTTTACTTACCCGCGTAACGAATATAACCAAATCTTGCAACCGCATGACGTTGATAGAGTGAATGAATGAACGAATGACAAGATGACTACTGTAACCCCTCAAGAGCACACTGAAGGTTTTAGCTAACACAGAAAGTCCCTTTCATTATTTAGTGCCATTAGTATGAATGAGAGTAGTGTGGATTCTGCCTGGATGAGGTAATTTAGCTGCTTGCTCTGAGGTAATAGTGCCCCATTCAGCATCACATCTTTGAATGGAAGTGTTAATAGATGTTACATTAACCACTCATTCGTACTGTCAACCACTCACTTGTCAGGTCTCCATGGACTACTCACTGAATTCATACTAATGAAACACAAAAACTCTTGCTACAAGGATGTGCTCCTTGACCATGTTACACAACACATGCACACACATACACCATTCAGACAGCCCTATCACTAATGCGTGTAGCCTCTAACACAAGTATCGTGTGCTTGCCTTCTGAGTATTCATGTCCTTAGCAACCTCTTGATGATTCTCACGTCATCTCTGCATCACATAAAGATATTAAATAGTCAATTATATCTTACAATCAGTGACAAAATTTCACTTCTATACCAAGTTGTGGCGAAACACATTGAATTTTCAGTAAATTAGTAATTCGCACTTTATATCTTAAAATCTCAATTTCTTAAAGTGAGGCTGCTAACTCAACCCAAAAAATATATATTCTTTCACACGCTTGGGGAGGTTGAGTACTACACAAATACAACTAGCTACTGTTTGAAACCAAACACAACAAGAACCTCCCACAGTAAAAAGTGAGCTAATTCTTAAAACGTAAAATATGTAACCTATACTTATTTCCAATGCAAAAATTGCACACAATATGTGACAGTGCCTAGGAAAAGGGACCTTTTACGTAAAATCAAAAATGTACAGTAGAGCCCAAACACCGACAAAAAAAAATTTTTTTTTTGGTTTTCTTTTTATTGGCCCACAGGCATCTCCTACCCTTTAGCTACACTGACACCAAATTTGAGTGGCTGAAACCGTTGTTAAAGGTCCGAGCGCCCCGTTTAAACACAGTCACCTTTTACTCTCTATTTTGACCTTCCGAGCGTGCACGGAAATCCAACACGCGCGTAATTGAAAATCGTGGGCGAATTCAATTTGTTGCCTAGCAACAAATTACTCTACCTCGGATAATCGCGGATAAATATTCTTATAAGTTTTTGTTAGCATTGCAGCAACAGAATAGAAATAGTAAATGTGAATAATCAAGCTATATAGGTTGATGTTGCTATTTATGGAGTCTTGTAGTTGGAGCCTGCAGACCTGGAGACTCCTGGGACTACTTTTGTGAAGACAATAGAAGAATCAGCAAGTCTCTGACAGGACAAAGGTTTCAGTGATGATGAGGACTTCTGTCACACTACAACAAGAGAAGGCAACACATTTTGAAAGTCCATCATTTTTGTTCATTGATTTAAAGAGATTCCTATTGTTCATTTGTTCCAAAACAGGCAACAAGCTGGCTGCAAGACAAATATAATCCTAAACTTTAAACTTAGCTAGCCAGTGAACTAACAAACCAAGCTAGTTGATCATTTCTAAAAGAGTGACTGTATCAATGACTTACTGTAACTATCAAACTGTTGGAAACAGAAAAAAAAAAAAAAAAAAGAAGCACAAAACGGCCTGCAAAATTATGTCTATACGCATCCAGTGCTATTTAAAGACATACCTGTCCAGTACTCTTACACAATGTAGGGTCTAAACTGAGTAAGGCCTCCCCCATCAATGAAGTAAGAGGCCCCAACTATAACTTACTGCCGTTCAATTGATCGCCACCATTTTCCAAGCATAAGTAACAGTCTTCTTACGTAACCCGTAACGCGGACTTCCGGTTAGATTACGGAATTCAACGTTAACTCCGCGAGAAATTGAATAAGAAGTTTTAATTGCAGTTTTCTCGAAATAACTGTGCTCAAGATGGTCAGATTGCCGCTCGTATATTTAGTGAACCAAGGAGCGCTTGCCTATAAACTTGATATCATAATACTCCATAAGAAGTGCTCTACACAGTGGTATGAATAACTCATTTTTCATTTTTTTACGGAAAGGGTCCCTTTTCCTAGGCACTGTCACATATAAGAAAAATAAGGAAGGAGTTCTGAGGATGATTCACGTAAAGCTAGATCACTTCTATTCACAACCTCTATGTCTACCATTGAGCTAACATTTTACAATCAGGGAAATATTTTGAGCAAATCAATAAAATTCTAATTTGAAGGGGGCATAATGGAAATTGAGGGAGTCATCTGTATGAGTAATAGCACGGGAAACCGTTCTGTTCGGGATTAATTGTACGAGTAACGCGCATGAGGTGAAGCCAAGTGCTATTTCAATTGCTTTATGAGTGCTATTGATCCCCAGTAGCACAGGTTACCCATGCTATCACTCATTAATAGTAGGTCAGGTCAGTTTTTGTTTTGTTTCGTTTTCAACCTACGGCCCCTTCTAATCTGTTGAAAAACATTCTGTCTAATACGGGTAGAGCTTCTGTGGTAAAGAATGACATTGTCTCCAACTAGAAACAACTTGAACTCTACATTTCCAAGATTAATGCTGCATGCGTGCGCACTCACCCGTACTATTTCACTTAGCTACCATGGTATTTCACTTAGTTTCCACTTAGTTTATGTGCTATTTCACTCAGTTACATGCTATTCCACTGTCCCAGTGTGATTTCAACTGAATAACGATTTTTCCCATATAGTTTGGAATGGGAAATTCATGTGCCATACTATTAAGAATGAAATAGTTAAAAAAAAATTTTTTTTTTGCTTTACAGGGTGGGGGAGCCCAAATGGGTCTAGAAAAACTCAGAACAAAATGAAAATAACTGCAGGAATAACAAAAAATCTGGCCTAAATAAGGTAAATAAACGATCCACAATATACTAGCTCAAGCTATATTGCAACTATGAACTAGTTTCTTAAACACGAAGGTGTCGTATAAAAGGGGGGTAGCCGGGGACATATTTCGCGATAAGTGGAAAATGGGCGCTGACAGTTTTTGTCACCGACTCCCCTTTAGTAGCATTACAGCAACTTAGCGCACACAAAAGCTTGGAAACAAAGTCATGAGCATCTTAGAAGACGAAATAAAATAAAAAACAAGGGAAAAAACAAGAACAAATGGCGGGATCTAAATAGAAATGAAAAAGTACTGTTTGCCATTGACGCAGCTAATTCAACTGCAAAAGATATACAGCGTGCTGTCAGAGTTCTCCAAGATACTATCCTGAGGGTTCATCTTCAATCAAAAAATACTTTGGTACATACACATGGCATTGATAGATGGACTTGAGTATTACTCGCAAAAATGATTACATATAGCTGTTGTTTTAGTTAGGGCACTTGTTGTAAACATGGTGTGGATCGACTTGAAAGGATAGTGAGCTACGTATAATGGAGGGTTCTCTTGACTTTATTTTAATTTGAATAGGAGCTAGAGGTAAAAGGGCATGCCTGGGATTCTTCCATTTATACCCGGACCTCCGAAAGGAGTTCAGAATGTGGTATACGAGGCCACAGATTTCCCGTACGAAGAATAGCATTGAATTATAAAAACGACCTCTACGTTTAACAGGTCACTTGAATCCATAATAATAAAATTAGCAGGTAAAGGATAATCACCAGGACTATGATATGACAATTAGTAGGTGAATGACATTGACAGCAAGATTAAGTTAAATCTTGCAGCTTAAACTAAACTGGTCATTAGATAAAATACTCTATAGAATTTGATAAATATACTGATGACTCATGTAGAGATCTGGCCAACAAATACACATCCATAAAGCCAGTAAGTAGCTTCTTACCCAGTAGGAGGAGCTCATGACAACAGAATGAGACGTGAAATTCGTTGCTTATTATCCATACTGAATTAGACTCCTACATCACGAATAGTAAATATTCAATAACTATTGGTGAGCTTAGCAAAAAAACAAAATAAATTTAAAAAAAACAAAAAACAAACAAAAAAAAACAAAAAAAAAACAACCTAGCTATATATAACTGAAACCTACTCATGAACCCTCAGCACTACTATGCACTAGCTAGCTTCTACAAAATCATTTCTCAGGCAACAAGAATAATAATTTATTTGGCTATTCCTAGTCAAGTATCAATACTGCTCCAGCAATGAAACTGGTAGATGTAAATGTTATCTTCATAAGGAGTAGCTAAATGCAGGAACACAAAGCCAACCAGAACCTCAGGTACGCCTAATGGTTATCATCACATATGCTTGAGGCTTGTGAGCAGACAAGAAATTAGTAAATTAACACTGGTGGACATTACAGATGAATGGAGCATAAACCACTGCCTCAAATCTCTGCAAAAGGCTTAGGAAGTCTAACAGAAGATTTTCAATAGAACACTCACAACACCACTGAACTGATACATGTGCCTTTACCATGTGACAACAGTCAATCCTGAACAGTCTAATACCATGCAACTGATGCATATGATGCCATATGCAATAACCAAGTCAAGCCTTCACCTGTACCATATCTATAATGACTTATAATAAAACCAGCAACCTATTTCATTTTAAGGCCATATAAACACAATGTGTCTCCTGTTATTCCTCTCACCCTACATAATAGCAACTCAAAGGTCACACAGATGTCACGTAATCAGTTATGCACTGGTCATGATCATAAAATCTTCAAACATAACTACACGAAACTAAAACAAAGGGACCACATACCTTCCCAATTGAGGCTTACGTCTTACTTATAGGGCTCACAAGTAGTCTCTAGCCTGAGTGTGTGCACACACTTACCCTATGCTACCTCCTCAGAAATAATGATAAATTCTATTTCCCAAAATCTGGTCCAACTGTCCAATAGCATATGGTAGTACAGCTGGGACAGACAGAATGACTACTATAACCCTCTCACGCATGAGCGCTGAGGGTTAATCACCATCATTTGCAGACCAACACAACCCACATACCTATTATATACATTACACACACAGCTCTATGTCCTTAGACCATAATTCATTGTAATTAAATGCATTTTGATAGCAGACTGAAATTTAAACCTTTGTGGGTCATGTTGATCATACTTGTGTGTAAAAAATAGCCTCAAATAAATCACATACATACCTGGGTACACCTCCTGACACATCTCACTTCAATGAATTGAATTGTGTATGTAGTGGAGAAAGTGTAGTTACAGTGTCAACTTCACAAAATAAATTACAGCTGCTCAGTCCAGGTACAAGCCACCACATCTAACCACATACAACCACATACATCATATACAGCTCAGAGACTGAACTCTGTCTGTAACACAATGCATGCACACACTGCAACTATTGAAGGTGTAAAAACATTAGTGTACCAAACAAATAATAATAAAACATTACTTGCCGACAGACCTCTTCCTCATTATGGAATGAAGTCTTAGTTTATTTTAGGCCAAACAAACAAAATACCTTGTTTCTCATCTGCACCTTCCTGGGTGATACAGCCACTTCAAAATTTATTATGCAGGTCAAGCCCACTGCTTTAACCACACCCCTACTACCTCATACTTGTTATATACCATTTCAATATTTTTCCTATAGGTCAACTACATTATCGCAATTTCCAATATAGTTGATGAGAAACAAGAAATGTGGTTTCAATTCACACTATAATTTAGTACACCATCAGGCCAGCTATACATTGCACAAATGAAGACATGCTACAGGTGCATTTAAGAGGCTTTGGATTCATCTAAAGGAAGGTGAGTGGCTACAACTTGTGAAGAATAAAAGTGATCTATATCAAAAATTGTAAACACTATTCCTAAAGAATATTTCAAGTTATGTAATACGCAATCACAAAATAAAATAAAAATCGCTTGGAAGTCTACACTACAATACAGGCTTCCATACTTACAGCAGCTTGCAAGTGGTTTTTTCCTTCATTTTTCTTCTTTTCTTAATACTTATAGCAGATACACGGTAGAATAAGACCATCTTGGTATTTGGCAAAACTAAATAAAAATAGTTATTCTTATTACTAATGTTTAACTGGCTAGTCAATAATTCAGTCGCTATATGGAGTAAATCATCAGATATTTCTGTGATCTTAATTTTTTTACCTGATCATTTAAACTAGAAATAAGTTTACTTTAGCATCCTTAAGCTCTACTACACTTCAATATCACTTGAGTGGGATAGACTAGATAGGTTTCACTTAGTGTCAATCTAAATTACTATTTTTAAGAAACATTTCATGTTGTGTGTGTGGTCCTATAAAATGAGACCATACACACTATACACATAATTAAACGTAAGTGCAACTAGAAAACTAAACACTACTAATCTCTTAGCTACATCACCTATCCAAATAATAAAGAAAGCTCAGGGTACCAAATTTTACTATTATTAGCAAGAGCCAAAGTAACACTAATGCTGTACAGTCACTAGTCTCACAAGAGCTAGTTTGTACGCAGTTTCAAACTCCCCACGAAACCCCTAACCTTCTTCTAGCGTTGCTATCGCAGTCTCTTTCATATTCACCAGACACTCCTAGCATCAAACTCCATCCAGAGCGCACGCGGTAGCAAAAGCATGGCCAATCTCAGAAGGCGTGGACTGTTGCTATAGTTACAGTTACTTAAAAAAAAAACAATCGGAAAGTTCGCTGATGTTTCGTAAGTGGGACAGTATTAAGCTCGTTAGCTTTTTTGGGGGGGGGAGAGAGAAACTGTGAGACTGCAGACATATATGTATATATAATATATATTGCCCTCTCTCAAGATAAAGCATCTTTAAAGTGTTCTGATAAACCTTCAATTCAGTTCATTATCTCTTATAAATATTCATGCAAATGTCTCCTCTTGGGACTCATGGGCTGAGCTGCAAGTTCAGTGTAGGCAGACATTCTAAGTAAACTGTTTTAAATGATATCATCCACCTGCTTAGTCAGCTGCTAAAGTCCCCTCTAGATTGAAACCTCCTGGCTTTTCCAGATCCAATGGTAAATGACCGAATTGCATGATTTTAGTGCCATGGAATGCTGGAAGACCTTTTGTATAGGATGATGCCACCTGTCCAGACACTAGGCAGATGTGTCTCTGGCAACTGGTGAACTATGTGGTACTAGCTACTTCCTTCAGAAACTCTCAGTGGCAGTTCAGCTGGGAATGCCGCAGCCGTTTTGGGTTGTGCCTATCCATCCTTGGATTTTTAATAATTTTAAAATGGTTATTATTATTATTATTTTATTATTATTTATTAATTGATAATTGTTACTAATGTTAGCTTCTTAAATAAAGTTAAAAGTTTGTTTGATATAGTTTTTAGTTAGTGATTGATATAGTGAAAGTTTTATAGCTCTACTGACCAGACTTCTGAGTTGAGTATTCTGCATGCCTCCAGTGATCGTTAATTCAACTAAAACATCTGCTACTCACATAACAAGCAGTACTTTTAATTGCATTGCCTAAGATGTTACTTTCAAAAAATGATACAGTAGTAAGATTAATATGAAAGTCACCTTGAACACCATGTCACTTCTCCAAACTATACTATGCTATGATGCAAATTGTGTTATCCACAGTTACACCACACTAAAGGCTACATGCCTGAGCATGACTCCTAAAGAAAGTAGGTTGGTATTTGTCTATACTTTGTTATTAATAATGGATACATTTATGTGTATTAGGTGTTTTTCAGTCAGGTCATTTTTATTTTTTCTTGAATCACATGCCCGGTTATGAAATTCTTAGCCATTAGAAGGCAGTATACAACAGTATATTATTCATACATCTCATTCAAGAGATCAGTATTATAACTTAATAAATCTCTCACCTGCATGTATGTTACAACTGAATTTTAAATGAGTTGAGTTAGTGTTTCCAATAACGTGGAGGAATCTGGGAGTTAAACTATTTGAAATATATGGTTTCTTCACTGGTCGCAGCGTAGGGTATGTTATTATTACTAGAATTTCGCTGGGGCTGCACTTCGGTGCTCTTCTTTACATTTGATAAAGTTATAGCAACCGCCATAGTGTATCAAAGTCTAAGTATATTAGAAAACGAATTAATGACATGAAACTAAATATTGATGATTGCGAGTTTAAAAAGAAGTGTACAAATGAAGTGGGATATGATATAGAATGCATGACAACAGGTGTAAATTAACAAGTTAAGCTGGAATGTTCATGGTGTCTTTTCCAGTCATCTTGAGGGGGGGGCAATTCATCCTTGGTCTGGAAGATCCGTTAGCCAGAGTGGCTTTTTATGGGCACATGTACATCTATATAGTTGAGCAGTAGTCTTCCTCCTCTGCTCTTCCTTCTCCAGCCCTCTCTTTGCCTCGTTCTCCAGCCCTGCTGTTCACTTTCCCCCCCAGCTACTCCTGTCCTGTGGGGTCATGTACCACGTCTACTCTCTCTATTCAAATCGCGTCCTGTCCCTCCATCATCTTGACACACACACACAATAAAAAATATGTATATATACTTTTGGTGGATTATAAATTTTTGACATCACAATTATAAATACTCAGATATGTACTAGAACACCTGTTACACTAAAAATATCCATCTATTAATATATAGAATAAAGATGACCTTTGATCATTGAGACCACCTACCTTGGTGATGGCATGAGATTGACAGTTTGATTGAAACCAAGCGAGGTTTTGGTTATTTAACAACCGGATGTGAGTGCTACAGCTTTTTTTCTTTTTTTCTTTCTAAGTCTGCTACAGTTGATACACAATAACTCAGCAAATGCAATTAACTGCCACCTAGAAAATAATATGCCAGTTAAGGTGTAATATACTCATTTCATGACTACAACTGTGTTCATTACCTTTACCACAACCATAGTCTTGCCTTAGTTGAAAAACAATAGAAATAATATTTCACAGAAAACACACACACATATTATATGCCCATGCAATGTGCTTAAAAGGATCTCTGCATGAGGTGGAATAGCTGTGGTGAAGAGTTGCCAATGATTGAGTACGTGTCACTATAATCGGCAATAGCAGTCTTAATTGAGTGCTGAGACTCTCTGCATGCTGATTCCAAAATTACTGCTGCCTAACTCTCAGCTATTTGGCCCAGGCAGTAACAACAGACACAAAATCCAAACTGTAATAGTGCTGCCACAAACTTACGGACATACAATACACACACATATAATAATTGTTACATGAGCAAGCATGATGTGGTGAGACATTTCATGAGCAGGTTGACTTATTTTCATGAGCCAAAGATGAGCGAAAATAAAGCTTGAAGAATGAATTATCTTGCTACACCTGTGTATACTCTATGCTAGATAAATATATATCTTCACTGCAAACTAAGCTTGTAAAGTTGGTAGTGTTAGTTCAAAAGGGGCTCTTCCACACTGTTAGCCAATGTTTATTGGCTGCTTTGACCTGGATAGATAGTTCTTGTAGAGAAAGATAGCTGGGGAACTAGTACGATTGGTGATTGCTACAGTACTACCAGTGTATTTGAAGGTAATGAGCTTGTGCAATTGAGCGTGTGATATTGTGAAATATGCCATGGGTCATAAACTTGAAAATATTATTGTGAAGATATCGAGCATGGAATAAAATATAATATGGACAATTAAAAGAATGCTATCATTTTACTCTGCTGCGCTAGTGTGCGGATAATTATTAATAAGTATATGTGAATGTATGTATGTATGTATGCAGTGTGGATGATAACTATACGTCAATGCTCAGACAAACGTCAAAACAATTTAATCTTGGTGTGATATTTAAAAATCTGGTATGACAAATGTTACTATATTTTCATTGCTTTACAGACTGTGCACATGTAGTACATATTGGTATTGCTTTATAAGCTTCAAAATGAGTAAAATTAATTCATATATATTATTGATCAATCATATTTAAAGAATTGATCATCATTTAATTATTGTGTCAATAGTTCTGTGAAAAAGTATATTGTCTTGTTCGTGGCCTTAGCTTGTTGTGAGTGCATGACTGAGAATTAATGCTGAAGTGTACTGTTAGGCTAAAATCATAAACTAAAACTTGAAGCCAGAGTGCAAAGAAAAAGGGACAAAAGAAAAAAAGAATGCCCAGTTAAAAAAAACAACAACAACAACAACAACAAAAAAATAATAATGATAATAATAAAAAATAAGAAATGGAGGAAAAAAAAGTGTCCTTGCCAAGGATTGAACCATAGTTGTTAACATTGAACTTTGAAGCAATGGCAAAGGTGGTAAAAACTGCTAACTGATATGCCAGAAAAACACACCCGCAAAATGCATGATTATAACCAGATCTGATTGATTATATGTACTTACGTATGGGTGTGGCTAATCCAATAAATATAAGTTGTACAATGGAGGAAATGATACTTTTGTGCACCACATGAACACTATCAAACACATGCACACACACTTCATCACCTACATGTTCAAACCTTCTTACACCGAATCATTATTCACCTAGGTGATACAGGAAGCCCATTACAGCACAAAATGGGTATACACGTTGGCAGTATACTCATCACACATGTATGTGCAGATGTGTGTGTGCGTGTATATGTACACAAGATTTCAAAAAATATTCTGAATGTGGAAAGAAATTAGTGATAAAAGTCCAAATTTTTAAACTATAAGGTTCACTCTATATAACTTCAAGTGCACATAGTGTGCACTAAATGGAATTGAATAGCCAGTAGTGTATAATTACTTAAAATCTATTGCAAATACATCTTTACTAGAATGTATTGTACTAAATCGTAATACTACTATAGGAATGAGTACCAACAGGTCGTGAATGCCAGTAGAGATTGACATGTTCAATTGGTTATATAGTACACATCGCACGGACACACATGGATACAGTGCATGGTATTACAAGATAAAAGTGGGCAGAGACAAGTATACTCAGAGTGTAATATGTATGCACTCATAATGATTACAGGACTGTAATATTAGCCAAATGACGGCGAGTTACTCGAGTCACATATCACAGGGGTGTCGGAACAGGTACGGCAATGGCCACACCAATATTTTAAAACAAGGGGGCGTGTCAGCCATTTTTCACTTATAGCGGAACATGTTCCCAGCTACACCGCCATAATATGCGACCTCTTCGTTTAATACTTATAGTGACTCGTAAGACATGGACAGCCACACTACTTCTAGTGGTGCCATGCTATTCCAGAATTGGTAATGGTCATCAAAAGTGCCTGAAAATACCCAGTTGCCTGCAGGAAAAAAAAAAAAAATATTATTAGTGAGCGGAGTGAGCGAGACACTCTCAGGGGTAACACAATTGAAAACCGGGAATGTTTGTTTGTTTATATGTTTGGACGTAAGTATGTCATTTTGTACTTTGACCCTCTCGTAATTTCGAGTTGACTCAGCGTTCGACCCCGTTCCAAACATCACTAAACAGTATCCTCCGATTTAACCATTACCCGTATCACCCTAGAAATTGAATTGTTTACTGACACTTTGAATTTTTTTGTGGGTGCAGTTTAAACTCAAAAACTTACTGGAGTTCCATTTCTATCGAGTTAGTTGCGGTGTAGTTATAAGCCCTAAGCAACAGTATTTACTTGAATTTTCATTGTCAACTAGACTTACCACGAAGGTAAGTCTTGCGTACGTATGTTCAGTTATGTGAAAGTATTGTGCGTTACAACAGTTACTAAGAATATTATTCCAAAGAAAAAGTTTAAAGAACGTGACTTGGCTTTTTGTTTCAATTCAAATAGTTTCAGGGAGTGGTTACTATGGCATTGAATGCCTTTACCGTATAATACATAATTTAAAAACTCCACTTTTTTTAGTAGCTTGAATATTAGAAGTTAAAACCAAACGTCTAACACTCCAGTGTAGTATTAGGCTCGCTCGCTATTTGTGCTCAAGCACATCACTAGTTACATTTTCATGTTACCGAACTGGTCGTCATAAACTTGGTGGTGAAAGGGTTAATGAATCTTACATTATCTGGAAATCACAGGACCATAGAAATACTTGACTCCAGCCCCTGTGTAACAAAATGACTAACTATCATGTGTACCATTACTTTTCTTCTTTCACTTTCATTTATTTCATTACTGTAGCTATGTGTGTGCGTGTGTGAGATCAGGTGATTGTGCATGGCTATCATCAGGTCATTGACCAAATGATCCGGGAACTCTTCACCTTTCATTTGAATTCAATACTTTACAAATGAAGAGTTGAATCAATATAATGTGTGTGTGTGTGTGTGTGCGTGCGTGTGTCCCGCCACACATACAAATGGTTTCAAAGGATTATTCTGTTAGTAAATGAAGTGACAAAAGTTCTAAAAGTTCAGACTCTAAGTCGCTCCCTTTATATTTCAGGTTGTCTAAGTGTGCATTAAATGGAAATATCCACAAGTCAATTAGAATGAGTAATAAATATAGTAAATAAAAAAAAAAATTTCAAAAGGCCTCTTTCTTGTTATTGGAGTTAAGAAGTCATTCTAGAGTTCCTCACCTCTAGTTTTGAAGTCCAGGAGTCATCACGTGTACACCAGTGGAGTAGTCACTGCACTATTACACCTGCCACTTCACACTCCTACATTGAAAGTGTACGTCTCAAGTCAAACTAGCTCAACATAATTCAAGATTCTCGGATTTGTGTTGCGTGCTTGTAATTCCAACACATGTAGACATTAAACAGGCTAGTTTAGTACAGTAGAAGTTGTTAAAATTTACACCTTCCATATTATATTATATTTATATTAACTACCACAAAACTTTATGAAAAATTGGGGCAAATGTCTCCACGAAAGTCAAACTAATATCTGGGATATGTGTGTGTGTGTGTGAGTGTGTGTGTGCGCATCCCAAGTAAAAATTCTTGCAAGATCTTACAAAAAAAATTGGCTGGATCTTACAAGAAGAACCTTGTAAGATCCAGCAAACTTTTGGAACCTATTTCTTGCAAGATCTTGCTTTTAAGAGAATGCAAGATCTTGTAAGTTCTAAAAAACTAGGATCTTTACAGATCAGGCAGGTTTTTGCATGTGATATCACTCAAGATATTGAAAGATCTTAAACTAGGATAAGTGATATATCACCCGAGATATTGGAAGATCTTGCAAGGCCATAAAACTAAGATCTTTCAAGATCAGGCAGGTTTTTGCATGTCATATTACCCTAGATATTGAAAGATCTTGGAAGATCTTGCAAGGCCATAAAACTAAGATCTCTCAAGACCAGGCAGGTTTTTGCCATGTCATATTACCCAAGATATTGAAAGATATTGGAAGATCTTGCAAGACCATAAAACTAAGATCTCTCAAGATCAGGCAGGTTTTTGCATGTCATATTACCCAAGATATTGAAAGATCTTGGAAGATCTTGCAAGGCCATAAAACTAAGATCTCTCAAGATCAGGCAGGTTTTTGCATGTCATATTACCCAAGATATTGAAAGATCTTGGAAGATCTTGCAAGGCCATAAAACTAAGATCTCTCAAGATCAGGCAGGTTTTTGCATGTCATATTACCCAAGATATTGAAAGATCTTGGAAGATCTTGCAAGGCCATAAAACTAAGATCTTTCAAGATCAGGCAGGTTTTTGCATGTGATATCACCCAAAATATTGAAAGGTCTTTGTGAGGTATTTCTTGCAAGATCCAGCAAATTTTGGAAAATTCTTCTTATAAGATCTTACTTTACAAAAAAATACAAGATCTTGAAAGAACTCCAATGCAGGACATGCCAAACTCAGTAAGGTTTTTGTGTTAGGTAAATCTTTTAAAATCCAGCAAATGCAGGATTTTAAAAGATTTGAAATAATACCTCCACAAATCATGCAAGTTATTTTCATCACCTAGCTAAAGCATTCAAAAATTTAAGGAACATTAAAGTTTATGATTATTTGAAAATTCAGTTTTCAATTTCAGTTTTCCTTGCTCCTTCCAGTCTAGTACTGTCCCTGCACTTTTGACCGAGGGTGTTCAATAAAACACGATGATCGCAATCTTTGTAGCGCTTGTTCACACAATCTAAAATTCATGCCACATGTGAAGGTTATTTTATTAGAACCATGCATATGTAATGAATGCTCTTAACCATACCAAATAAGAGTTGAATCTTTTCCGGAGGCAATGGTTCCTTGTCACTCTTTTTTGACTTAACCACCACAGACCTTCCTAGTTCTTCTTTAGTGAACAGTACATCTAGAATACTTCTGCCATATGCATAGGCATTCTTGGACGGAATGTGCTGCAAGTTGATCCCATTAACCTATGTTAAGAAGGAGGTAAGAAAAGAGAAAATAGCAGGAAAGACATGGGACAGTTAACTTTTTGTGGTAATGAAGGTGGGGTGGGTTAGGAAATACTGTACTCCATTTTCAAGGCGTACTCAAGTCAAGAATTATGCATGTAAATGTTATCAAAATAGCAATTTAATTACTAGAAATAAACTGGCATTGCCATACATACCTTGTATTTTGAAGAATCATCACCCATCACTTGACCAGGTGTTAGCTTTTTTATCACCTCTGTAACAGACTCCAGTGAATTTTGTATTGATTTGAACATTTGCATAACCATCTCTGCAGGAACATGAGCTGAGTTGTTAGAGCTGCTACTATCTCTCTCTAGCATTAGCTGTAGAACAATAGTAAAATATAATGAACTTGTGATTTAAATTAAACCTGGGTCTTGAACTAACTATAAAGCTATGGAATTCACCTCACTCAATCCACTACCCTCTCTCCTACATTTAGTTTCCCAAGTACAAATATTTTTCCAAACTTCATAATATATCTCATGATTATTCAAAATTTATCAATTAAATAGGTAAAAACAATTGTTTAGAAGTTTTTATTTTAGACTAACTTTGAAAGTTTTTGAATGTCAACATTGTGACCTACATAAGCTAACCCTCTAACCACTTGCCTTATTCATAAACATGTTATTTATTACTCTATCATTTAATTGTTATCTTTCTGTTTTTCCTGATATGGCTCAGGTACTGCGTTGAAACATTGACATTATAAGTTAGTCTAAAAGAGAAACTTATAACCATAATTGTTCAGAAATTAGTGTTATCCTTATTTTACTTCATTGTACTGTATGAAAAGGTTGGTGCCACTTCCATCACGATAGTTTTAAGATTTGAGAAAGTATCCCACCCTTTCTAACTCCTAGAAGAAGGAAAAAAAGCTTAAATTCCTGTAATCTATAACATACCTCTGTTTTGGCCTGGCTTGCAATATCGACATCGTCAGGGATTGAAACTTCATCAACCTCAGGCTCAGTATCTTTAGCTTCACAGTCTAGTTTAGTTTTTTTGCTGCTGTTTCCTATGTGTAATATGCATACACACCTGCATAAGCTTGTCATTTAATAATGAATGCATCACATACCTTGCTTTCCATCAGAAACTTTTATAACGGTGACTGGGTAGGATTTTTTCTTCCAATCTAACAGTAGTTGTGCTCCCTTTTCCAGTTCTTTCATGGTGGTTAGAGGTTCTGAATCAGTAGTGCTAAGTGCTACAATCTTAACCTTGAAGTTTTTGCCACTTTGATTACATTGCACCTGAATTCTCTCTAAAAACAAAGACAATTAGTTACAATTCTGACAATGCTTAATGCTTTAATACATTATTATGCCAAGATTAATCAGATAATGGAAGAAAAGTAATCAAGGCAAGTAAGCCTAAGAAATACATACTATCTTTCATTTCTGCCTGAAATTGTTCTTCTCTTAAGAAACTGGCTCCTTTGAAGCTTGAAGTATTTTTTCTAGTTCGCTTATTAGAAAACTCAGCAATTTCTTCTACTCCTGATTCATCATCAGAACTTAAGTCAGATTCTCTATTCCTTTTTCCAGACATTTTGTCCACTTCTAAAATATTACAAGTCTAAATCTTGTAGTGCAGCTGCTTTTGCACATGGTGTGGTTAGTATTCTGTACATTGAAATCTGTAAATGTCCCGTAAAACATGATGTAATGATTATTTGGCATAAATTAATGCACATTATCTCAACTACTTTTATTAAGAGCTAGTAGCTGCAATGGAAAGGAGAAAAAGAGGTCCATACAAGAAATACTTGAAAGATCCTTGTTGTCCACTCCCTAAAACAACTAAATGGAGATCTAAAAAATGTTCTCAGTAAGTATGCTTATACAAACATGGATGTATATTAGATTTTTGTCATGCAAAATTGTACAGTGAACTTAAGCTATAGTAATTCAGTAGAAATATAAGAACAATTGAAATAACTAGTTCCCATGTAATGTAGTTAATCTGTTAAGTGAAACTTACGTTTTGCTGATTAGATATCATGCTAAAAAACAAAGTGATGGCGGCACTGGGAATCAGTCACCATTTGATGAGACAGGAAATCATCAGGAAGATACTACTGATGACAGCAGTATGCATCTTCAAGACAGCATAGTAGATAGCAGGGATTCAGAAAGTTCAGATATTGTTTCAGTTCCAAGTGAGAATGATAATAGTGAGTCTGCTGATGGTGAGCAGCTAGGGTTCAGTGATGATGACACTGAATTTGAATTTGATCAAGATGTGGAAGAAATAGAAACCGATGCATTAGTTGATGATTGTGATGAAGCTACAGCTGAAGGCTTTGAATTCAATAAAGACTTGTTTCAGCCTCTATATGATAATGCAACAATTTCGTTATGTGGTGCTTTCTGTGCAATACTGGAATTTAAACGTGCATGTAGGCTTCCCTTTTCCACGATACACATGTTGCTTCAACTACTTCAGTTGCTATGTCCCCCAAATAACTGTTTACCACGAACAGTTTATGCATTCAAAAAACTATTCTGCAAGGCCTCACTATGTAATGAAATACACAGCTTTTGTGCCGACTGCAATACAGAATTACAAGTCAATCAAAAATTCTGTGCCAACACTGTATGTCGGAAGAGAGAGCCTAGCAAACTGATTCATTTTGATATCAGTGGAGCGATTAAGAAAGTTTTACTGAGTAAGTGGAATAGTGATGATAATTAATAATTAGGCAATATTTTTATTTTATAAACATACTAGGCTGTAGAAAGTAGCTATTTGTAATACCAAAACAAAAAAATTAATAAGTGTAAGGATAATAGGATAATATTGTTTTTAGGAAGGGCATAGACATTATGAGGGGGTGGGAGGGGGGGTGGAGGAGGAATGCTTTTCTAAATGGCCTAAAAACTCCTGTTCACACAATGAACCGGCAGTATAACTATACTTCGATAGTCTGACCAAGTGTGAAACCATTCAATGTAACCTAAAAAACAGCATGCTATTGCATATGAAGTACTGTGTGTGTGTGCGTGTGTGTGTGTGTGTGTGTGTTTAATTAAGGATCTTGCACATTCACAAGTTTTAGCTATTCTAAAAAAGATTTTATCGAATAAAGTTAGTGAGTAGGTAGTTTCACAATTCTGCACGGATCAATAGATAAACTACATAGATTTTTTTCAGTGATTGAAGATGTATATTATTTATTAACATTAGATTTTTTGTTTATTTTCAGGGAACTGGTCCTCTTTAGTGAAGTGGAATGCTTTGAATGGCAACAGTGAATCACACAAGCCTGGTATAATAATCAGCACTGATGGTATTTCACCTTTTAACTCCTCTAACATAACTGTTTGGCCCATTGTAATTGCTCTGTCAAATTTGCCCCCAAAAGTTCGGTGGAATAAAGATAATTTGGTAGTTTCTTCCCTTTGGGTAGCTGAAAGAAAACCCCCTATGACTATCTTCTTTGCTCACTTAAGAAATACATTGAAGTATCTGTCAGAACGTGGGATTAACTTGAATACTACAGAGGAAATAATAAACTTAAAATTTCAGCCGTTGTTTGGTTCATTTGACATGGTAGCTAAAGCCCCTATATTGAACATGAACCAATTTAACGGAAAATATGGGTGCCCATCATGTTTACATCCTGGAGTGCATACAGCATCTAGATATTACCTGCCTGATACTGAATACCCTATAAGAACAAATGACAATAATTTGCAGAATGCCATAGAAGCTGAAGTCAAGGGAACACGTATAAATGGAATAAAAGGGAAATCAGTGCTGTCTGGAATTGTAGATTTAGTCAATGGGGTTCCATTGGATTACATGCACTGTGTATTGGAAGGTGTAACTAAATGGATGTTAGATAAATGGGTTAGCTCACCAAACCACTCATGCGCTTACTACATTGGCAGAGCTTTAGGGAGACTTGATGCACAATTACTAGACCAATGTCCCCCTCATGATTTTAGTCGAGCCCCACGGAGTATTGCAAATCATAGAAAGCATTGGAAGGCAAGTGAATTCAGGAATTGGCTTTTGTACTACTCTTTGCCACTCCTTGTTTCTATAAATATGCCACCCCTTTATCTTCATCATTTTGCATTATTAGTGTGTTCTATTCATATTTTACTTCAACCTAAGCTTACTGAGACTCAAATAAAAGCTGCAGAAGAGATGCTTCAAGATTATTATTTGCTTCTGCCTGACCTATATGGTATCAGTAGTTGTACTTTAAATGCTCACAGCCTTTCCCATTTATCACTGTATGCCAGAATTTGGGGACCTTTATGGGTCTATTCTTTGTTTGGATTCGAAAATTTAAATGGTCATTTAACTAGCATGATAACATCAAAGTATAAGATTGCGGAACAGCTATCTTTTTCAATTAATATATGCCAATCTATAGTTAGCCACGCTGACAAATTAGTGGAAACTGAAAATGAAGAGACATTAACATTTATATCATCATTGTCAAGTTCTCTTTGCCAGAATAAGAAAATGGTTCTTGTTTTTCCAGGAATATATGCTGCAGGAGTTATTAAACACGCTTCTTTTACAAATGAAGAGGAAATTGTAATTTCTCACATTACTGCCATATCAACGAAGGATATTTTAATTTTTCACAAGTTATATTTAAAAGAGACATACATTTTGTCTACTCGATATGCTGGTAAACGAAGCAGCTCAGTTTGCAGTTATAAGCACAATGGCACAACACATTATGGAGTAGTAGAGAAATTTTGTTTGTCACCACCGATTGCACTGTTGAAACCATTTAAAGTGACAAGAACATCATTGCTTAAAGAGAGTGGGAATCCTTGCAGGGAAAAATTGCAGCGATATGCTCAAACTGATCTTCTCAGTGTATTTTTTATTCCAGTACAAAAAACATCCTTACCTTTAATTGCTGTGCCAATTTCTAATCTGGTCTCAAAATGTGTTCTTATAAATCCAAAAGAACTGAATCATTCTTATGTTGTAGTTATTCCTAATAATTTTGAGCACCACTAATTTTATCTTAAATTTCTCTTGTGAACTTTTGCATTATTCATTACTAATTTTGCCACATAATTATCACAATATAATTTTTCTTTCCAGAATAAGAACTTTTAGGGATAATAGAGTTTTTGTTCATTACATCACCTTGGGTTCTTGTTAGCAAAACATAAAATTCCTCTAGATTAAAATGTTTTCATACCGAGATTTAGTAAAAAACAAACAAAAAAACTCATTATCTTGCATGATCAATCATAGTGAGGTTTAGTAAGAAACAGCAAGACTACAATCTTATAGGATCTTTCATTATCTTGCTTGATTAATGCATAGTGGGATTTAGTAAGAAACGGCAAGACTCCAATCTTATAAGATCTTGCATTAACTTGCTTGACCAGTACATAGTGAGATTTACTAAGAAACAGCAAGACTATGATCGTATAAGATCTTGCATTATCTTGCTTGATTAATGCATAGTGAGATTTAGTAAGAAACGGCAAGGCTCCAATCTTATAAGATCTTGCATTAACTTGCTTGACCAGTACATAGTGAGATTTACTAAGAAGCAGCAAGACTATGATCGTATAAGATCTTGCATTATCTTGCTTGATTAATGCATAGTGAGATTTAGTAAGAAACGGCAAGGCTCCAATCTTATAAGATCTTGCATTATCTTGCTTGACCAGTACATAGTGAGATTTACTAAGAAACAGCAAGACTACAATCTTATAAGATCTTGCATTAACTTGCTTGACCAGTACATAGTGAGATTTACTAAGAAACAGCAAGACTACAATCTTATAAGATCTTGCATTATCTTGCTTGATTAATGCATAGTGGGATTTAGTAGGAAACGGCAAGACTCCAATCTTATAAGATCTTGATTAACTTGCTTGACCAGTACATAGTGAGATTTACTAAGAAACAGCAAGACTATGATCGTATAAGATCTTGCATTATCTTGCTTGATTAATGCATAGTGAGATTTAGTAAGAAACGGCAAGGCTCCAATCTTATAAGATCTTGCATTAACTTGCTTGACCAGTACATAGTGGGATTTAGTAAGAAACGGCAAGACTCCAATCTTATAAGATCTTGCATTAACTTGCTTGACCAGTACATAGTGAGATTTACTAAGAAGCAGCAAGACTATGATCGTATAAGATCTTGCATTATCTTGCTTGATTAATGCATAGTGAGATTTAGTAAGAAACGGCAAGGCTCCAATCTTATAAGATCTTGCATTAACTTGCTTGACCAGTACATAGTGAGATTTACTAAGAAACAGCAAGATTATGATCTTATAAGATCTCGCATTATCTTGCAAAAATATTGCTAGGCTAAATTGAACAAGAATTATAAATTAAAGCTAGTGTAAGATCTTTCATTAACTCACTAGATCTTAGTTAATTTTCTAGTGTTAAAGTTAAGCAACAGCAAGATTCATGCAAGATCCAACTGGATCTTTCAGTACACTAATAAACCAAAACTTCTAGAAAATGTCACTAGTGATCCTGTAAGATCTTAGGTAAATCAATTATTGTAAGAATTGTGAATAAAATGCAAGATATTTCCCATGTAGAATCCGCTAATATCATGCTAGATCACACAAGATCTCACACATGATTTGACATGCAATATTTTGGCATGTAAAATCCTGTTAGTCGGATCAATTTCTTTTAAGATCTTGCAAGTTCTTGACAAGATTTTTTACTTGGGTATAATAATATCTTCATAATGTTAGTGGAGCCTACCCAACCAGGTTAGAGCAGCTGCTAAAATATCAGCTGGGGGTGTGGGGAGCCCTAGAGAGTTTTATGGCCAACTTTACACCTAGAGTTACCAACAAACTACTTGGTGAAGATATTTAGCATGGAATAAACCACTTATTACACTGTCAGAGTGATATGTACATGGGCACTAGTAGCACATGACAGACACATGTGGCAGAGACCACACCCACACATGGAACAAGGACACACACACAGAACAAATGAGAAACTGATGGATGAAAACACAAATTAGAGAACAGGTAAAATCAGCCTGAGGTTTATGAACGCACACACAGGGTGTTGCTAATGCACGGACCTTCACCCGGGTAGTACCCGGGCACACAGACCTTCACCCGGGTAGTACCCGGGCACAGATTTAGGTTCTGAAGGTATTAAGAAGATGGTAAAGTATTGTAGATACCAAAGAGATATAAATGTGCAAAAAGAGTTCAATGAGTTGAATCGTTTATTTACGTTGGTAGGAAAATGGAATGAAAGTGAATCTTATGGCCACTACTACTATAGCAATATAACAGCAATAATTAGTCCCGTACATCAACTGCCAGAATTGGGCATTATATTACGGTAATATATTGTATTATATATGGTATATTGTATTATAATAGGTATATTGTATTATATGGTATATTGTATTATATGGTATATTGTATTATATGGTAATGTTTTAGTCTGCTGTAGAATGTCTACTACTTGACTTACCAGTAGCCCAGAGCAAACGTTCCAAATATGACAAACTGTAAAGCACCAGCAAATATACTGGAGAATAATCCCTTCTTGTAGCCTTCTCTCTTAGCTAGGTCCAGCTGGGCATTGTATCTACACACGCACACACACACACATACTAACACGCATACCTACATACATACACGTTGCCCACCTTTCAGCTTCGTGCTGTTCCCCTCCAAATGCAGACACAGTTCTGATAGAGGACAGCACCTCCTCAGCCACACCCCCAGCAGCTGCATATGCATTCTGTTCCCTGATAGAGAAGGTTGCTGTGATCTGAAAGAAAAGAGACTCAACTTCACACCCAGTGCTACAGTCACGAGCAGATTATCAATCAAACCCTAGTGTTGCATTTCTGGTCTCTGGGATAATCAGGATATGGAAATTTAGTCCCAAGAGTTCTCAGCTCTCACTGAAGCAGATGTTACCTCAATCATGCCAGTATTCTGGATTATTACCCGGACTAGAGAGGCTTACGATACAGGGACCACTGGAAGCAGCGGACATTGTCTCCTCTTCAACAGGAAAAGCACTTGCACTACTCTTGTTAAATGACTTCAGTAGAGATGTGACAAAGGTCATATTACATCACCTTCGTGTCAAATTAATTGCTCGCTCAATTACATACTACAAAAAAAAACTGAGTTGGTAAAGGATCACCCACACATTCCTCCAATTTAATAACACCTCAGCCATGCACTTTCACAGACGCACTTGCCTTAGCAAGGACTCCAGACATAAAGACTATGATGGGCAGCATACAACACTTGCCTTAGCAAGGACTCCAGACATAAAGACTATGATGGGCAGCATACAACACATGACAAGAGCCATCTTCCAACTGAAGGTGAAGGCAATGACAAAGGCAGCCAGGAAGGTAGACAGAGAGTTGATAAATAAAACCAACTTGTCTCCAATGCCAGCCTGAATCTTCTCCACATCACTGTCAACACACACACACACACACACACATGCACGCACAATAATAACAATCAACTAAACCCAAATATGTACAATAACTCACTCTATCAGACGAGTGGTCATTTCATTAGATTCACTGACATCATACCATCCAATTTCCTGATAGAGAATGGATTTATAAAAAGCTTGGCGAATCCTCCGGGACTGCCGGTATGCACTCCCATTCATGAGAGCATTGGCCAGGAAGGCAGCCAGCAAAACTGCCACTCCCATGGCCACGTAGTAGATAGCGAACAAGTTTACAGTAGACTCCAGCTCTGAGGCAGGATCACAAGCAAACCGCAACACATCCCTGAAGATGCCGTCGTTGGTGTCATCTGAGCACAGGAGCCTGGGCATTGCCAACGATGAGTTAGCTTGGGTCATGTTCATGAAGATACTTTCTACTAGTTCGACAGTACACGTGGTGTTCATCCTAGTGGCAGCTGCATTCACTGTGGAAGTGACGCTGGCGCCTGTGGTCGCATTGTTCACCATGGTTACCTGAGAGTGGAAGGCGAATGTGTTGATGACACGACCGAAGAGAAGGATGTGTCCTGGGAGAGCAATCCCAGATGCCACTGCCATTACCAACCCCAGCAAGATCATCAAGATGTCTACACAGCTAGCATAGCGGAACTAAGGACACAAGAAACACCAGAAAATAGTGAAGGTCAAAACTATTACTGATGGACTGACTGCTTCGGATATACTTACCAAGTACCAGTAGGGAGTGAGCTTTCTCTTTTTCTTGCCTCTGAAAATGAAGGAGTAACAACGTCTTACATGATCTGAATAGCCAGCCATCAATCAAACTCATTATGTGTAGAGGAGTCATTACAAAGGACCTACTAATCTTGTGACCACACACACAAGAGTCGTATGCAAAGAAGCAGTGGCACACGGACACAAGTATCTTAGTCCTCCTGGGGTGGGTTTGAGGTCATACCACTGCCTCACGCAAGGAGCATGCATGCACACAATACATCAGCTCAGACTGCCAAGTGTAGTTTAGGAAGATGACACCAGGTAACCATACCGAAAAAGGTGAATTGTAGTTAACATGAGTTAAGGGTGTTACAAGCCCCACCCTAGAATTGTTGCAAATTAGATGGAACTTAATTATGAACACTTGACTGATTAATACCTTCCTTAATTATGAACACTTGACTGATTAATACCTTCCTTAATTGAATAGCATCACTCTCCACACATAATAATGGAACAAGAGATACATGAAGTTACCAACCCAGTTTTCTTGTCTGGTTTAGCAGGAATTTCTTCTACTTTTTGCACTTCTCCTTGATGTGCCTCATCCGAAAACTTTCCTTCTGGCTCGACTGATCTTTGGTCAGACTCTTTGCTTGTTACCTCAAGGAGTTCTTGATTATCCACAACTTCCTGCTGCTCCTTGATTGCATTCTGTTCTTTTCCTTCACTTGGTGGCCCTATAATAAATGATTGTTACCTCTTAACTATAAACAATCACTGGTCTCCTCACTTTCTTCTCTATCTTCTTTCAGGGGATCTTTCCTATCCTCCTTGGCTTCTTCCAAGACGTTATTGTCACTAACTCCTATATCCTCGGTGTTTCCAACCTCATTTTTCTCATCCTGAGCTTGACTATCAGGAGTACCTTGCTCCTCTAGTCTCTCAGCAACTCCTGCACTGTCCTTCTTAGCAACACTACTGTCGTCAGGCTTCCCTCCTACCTCAATACTCACAGCTACCGTTACACTGTCGTCCTCATCTGCAGTGGATAAAAGGTCGCCTTGGGCTACAAGTTCCCTTGCTACTGGTACGCCTACTTACCTTTAGCCTCCATGCTTTACAACGTAACCCAGAGCTTACCCAGGGAGCTGGGGGGGGTGAGGAGAGCGGGCGTGAGTTGATTAGCACCAACTGAGATAAGTTTTACCCACACCTTTTTACCCACACCTTTTTAATTATTGCTCGGCAAACCTGCTGCGTTGTAGAATACGCAGCAATCAATTGCCTTTATTTATTCTGCCTAAGTGCTGAGTTGTACATGGCGCGCACGGGGGATTTCTTCCCAAGTTTATAGGAAGCCTTTTAAAACAACGAACAAAATGGGGCCAGGGAACAAGCACATCCAACTTTTAACTACATGTAAACTATAAATTATTTGATGTATATGGTACGGGACGAACAATGCAGTGCTATATTTGCTATATGGTACGGGACGAACAATGCAGTGCTATATTTGCTAAAGAGGTGCGTTCACAAGCCTCGCCTTACTATAGTAACTTTACTCACTTCTCCACCACACCTGCTAATTACCCTCCTCCTATGTACACATCCTGCGCTCCTCTATATATATACTATACAGCATCCCTACCCTCCCATTCCTACCCTGCATGTATTGATTCAGAAGTCATCCCTATGCTTCATTTAATCTGTATGATGCATTTAATCTGTATGATGCATTTAATCTGTATGATGCACTTAATCTGTATGATGCATTTAATCTGTATGATGCATTTAATCTGTATGATGCACTTAATCTGTATGATGCATTTAATCTGTATGATGCATTTAAATCTGTGTGACAGATGCATATGCCATGCAAACACTGTGTATTTTCTGTTCATGCTCACCTTTCGTCGCTCATCCTACAGTTTAAATCAGAACCTTCCATCATTTCACCCCCTCTGTTGCTAATTTAAAGATGTTCAAGTGAACTGAACTATTTTTGCACACAGCAACCCAGCTACAGAGTAAAATCCAATATTGTTCATTGGATTTACACAATGTATGGATTCTTTAGAACAATTGGCGTTTGAGTTATGTCACACACAACCTTTGTAAATGGCACAACCTGGACAGAATTAAACAATAACAAAACATCACATTAAGCAATACGTCAATCAATTAGCTAAATTGATGCAACATTGTTTTCTTAATGTTCAACATTCTGTTATACTGTCAGACATAATGAGACGACTAATATAACATTAAAGTTATGGTGACTGCTTGTCTCTGTGTTCTCATTTTAATTGGTGCTATTAGCATTTAGGTAAACATTTTCTTCATTCACTCACGGGCTAGCTGCAACAGACAAGGAGACCTTAAGAGACTGAACGACCATAAAAGATCAGAAGAAGATTATATAAGTCTTGCACTCTTGCAGCTATCCTGTATGTTGCTGTCTCTTCTAGCCTTCTCTTGGAGCCTCTTTGCTGTCATAAAGGTCTCTGTACTCTCCTGTAATCTATGACTGTCTCTGTTTGTTTTGTTGTTGTTGTTGTTTTAATATTGTTTGCTTTTTAGTATCCCAAAATTCTTACAGTTGCTGTTGCTTTTTATGGTCTTCTTTTTCTAAGTCTTGGCTGAGACCCAGTGTGTGTGTAAGAAGTATATAACTTATTGACCTCTTACCATCTCCTATAGTGAATGGTATAGCTCATATGGAGCATATTTAAATTTCTTAGTTGTTGGTCATAATGTATTTTATAGTACAGTCTTCTTATCATGACCTCTGATGCAGTTTCGTATATAGTGTGTCCCTGTGTCTGTCTGTCCTATTCTGATGACTTGCAATTTTTATATTATTTCACAGTCTCTTTTAGTCACAGTCATAATAATTTATTACTTTAATTCTTTCAATCTCCCAACTTTCAGTTACCCAGTTTCTTAATCTTCACATTGTATCATTTTCTTAAATAGAAGTGTGATACAGAAATCTCATACACTGCTAGTAAGTTTTACAGTCTCTCTTGTAGTTTTTCCAACATTTTTAAGTCTCAAATGATCTATGTAGTTGTAAATTTTAAACTTGCTGTCTATTAATTTATTGAATTTCATACATTCCCTTGTGTTCTGGGCATGTACTGTGCCATCCACTTACTTAGGCTTGGTGATACATACAGGTCATGTTCGGGTAAATGGATTATAGCTGCCTAAATCAAGTCGAATATGTCCATCTTTTCCCGTAAGATGTTAGAATATTCATTTTCAGCTTGAGTATCATACTGGCTTCTTATCTGTAACATTAAAACAAACATTCACCAGTTTCAAGTCAATAGCTACCATATCATCAGGTGTGCAGCTACAATTAAATAATGTCAGGTTTTATTTATTTTCATTATGCTATTCTGGAGTCCCTGAGAGTAGTCTGCCTCGTAATTGAGTTAGAAATACTTGTATGTGTAGCTAATGTCATCTTCCTTCTGATGGCTTCCAGTTAATATATATTTTCTATTCTAAACCTGCCTAGTCATATGGATTCATCAGCAATAGCACACTTCCCCTTCATCATCTTGTTTCAACTTTCTTCCCCCCCCCCCCCCCCCCCCCCCCCCGTCCTGTGTGTATGTGTGGGGAGTTCAGGAGAAAGAGACCAAGATATATAAGAGAGTGGCAATAATTGTGACATAGCTATCTTTGATTTTGCATATGTGTACAGCAAGACCACCTCTATGTCTCCATCATCTCCCATACTTGCCGCATGAATAATCTGCTCATGCACTGGTTTTCTGCCTTTAGGTAGGGCCACGTGACAAATTAGTGGTGGAGGTGAACTAAGGACTAAAGTGTTTGCCTGTGTGTGTGGGAGTTAAGACCTCCCCAGTATATTTTGACTTTCTGGCCAGATGGCAAGAATAGGATTTCTCCAAAATAACCTTTACTCCAATTCTAAGCAGTTTGCTGCCCCCAGGGGTTATGCATCCAGGAGGTCAATTCTTGGTTCAATATCATCATTGGTTAAAATGAAATACAAATACATACCACATCTAACTTGAAATAATATATCTCATCATGAAATACATATTGTTGCATCTTAATTCTCTATCAGCTGTCCAGTGTTCAGCATTTAAGTTTAGTTAAAACACAATGCAATAAGAGTCAATTGGTGACATCTCTTCTTACACTGCAACAGTTTCCAGATTTTTGTTCATCCAATACAGTGTAGGGGTTTGTTTGGTAGTCAGGTAGGAGGTGAATGGGAGTAGTTATCTCTGACCTTCAGAACCCTCCTTGATATCCCAACTAAACAATTACCCACTATGTAGTACCAAGATAGATAACACAATGAGTTTTAGATACTAATACTATAAGGTAACTACAGAAACTAAAGCAAATGTCAGCCTTTAGGGCATGTTAACCCTTAGGCTATATAATGGGCAGCTTCCCCTGACCTACAGGAAGCAGTGTGTATGTATAATGATGATAATATGAATGTGTATGAGAGTTAATGTGTATGAGAGTTATGTCTTAGGCTTAGGCCTTGATTGAAGCTTGAACATACAGCTAGCTACTTATAAACTACTTAGCTAAGAATATCAAGATTAGTGGTGAGACAATTTTCTCCTCAACAGTCTCTGAAGTTATAAAGAGTTCATGATTGCTCAAACTTAACTAATGTTTTTATCTACTAGTACCACAAACACCATTCATTCCTGTAATCACCCATTAACATTAAGAATTCCCTCTATCTATCACTTGTAAGATCATGGAATACGTTCTCACCTATTGATCTTTTAAGGTAACGTTTATTGACGGATACTAATTTTGGCGATTTTCTGATATGGTGCATTTGACGGATATTAATTTTGGCGGTTATGGTCTGTAATAATGCATAGAATTTTTCACATGCTTCATAAATTATCAGTAATAATATTAATGTAATGGTCCAGGAGTATAATAAAAAAGATTTCATGTTATGAATGTCATAATTAATATTTATTAATAAATTAATTGTTTATTGTCTAGTTCTTGTAGATGTCCTGAAAGGGATCCAGTGGTGGGAGTACAGTGCTGCCATCAAATAAGCCAACAATTCCAGCTTTTTTCCACCCCTTGACGATAACAATTGATGGCAAATTCGAAGATGCCACTGCCGCTATTTTGAAAGATATCTACGATAGCGAGGAAGAAGACGATGAAGACGACGAAGCCATTGAAGTTAATGCCAATGAAGAAGAAGACGATGAAGACGACGAAGCCATTGAAGTTAATGCCAATGAAGAAGAAGACGATAGTAGCGAAATGAATGTTGTTACCTAGTTAGCTTGTATTATCTCGTATATGTTTAAATTGTTTACCGACAATTGCACTACAGAAACTCACTTGCAGCCTATCCAGTAAATTAGGTAAAAGATCGTCAATATAGCCTCATCAATTGTTAGCGGGTTTCAATATTAGCGAAAAATGGCAAATCGCTAATATTCGCTAAAATGAGTACCCGTTAATAAATGTTACCTTAAGGTATTGCACACTTTGATTCAGACAATTCATGCACATTTTTTTGTTCATGTCCTTGCTCCAGATGTCACAGTCACTTTATTAATGTATCACTCCCCTCTCACACTAGCTGTTTTATTATCATTTATATACCTTTTTCCTTTCTTTTCTTTTCTTTTAGCTAACTAGGCTGCTCTCTTGTATGTAGAGTTTGTCCATCCACCCATCACATTACATCTCTTTTAATTCTCTTTGTTATATAGTGGTTGTAAAGTTATAATATAATTCTTGCCACTGTTGTGAATTGATTTGGTAAGGAATCGCCTTTAATAATTTTGCATTTGGAAAAGATCGCTAAAGATAGATACAATAGCACTCCACACCCCCTGATTTTTTTTAACATTTATTTTTATATCTAAACCGATTGACGTTTTACTGAGAGACCTATCCGAGGCAACACTAGCCTAGCTAGACCTCTTAGCTAGCAGTCCTGCGAGTGGTTAATGAACCGTGACCTAGCATCGTATTTCTTCCTGCTATTGCAAGATTGTTATTTTTACAGAGTTAATGCAGCGATCATAAGCCCTCGGTATGTCTGGAAATCACGGAATTCCGGGAGTGTCCAAAAAGACAAGACATAGCTTGACTCCAAAGGGCTCTAAATCGCTACAGAATTCTAAGCACAGCAAAGGGAGCAGCCCCATCATGCAGAAGTTGACTTCACTGTTCAAGAGGGACAACAAGGAGTCTGGGCATATTCCAGTTCGTCCAGCGTGTTTCGCGGATTCTCCGGAGAGGCGTCGCTCGGAGAGCCCCGAGGTTGTTGGATCAAATCGTAGAAAAAATGGCTCGGGGACTACTGCGAGCATCGGCAAAAAGTGGAAAGCGGATGGCGGAAAAGACTTCACAGGTGTTGGTTGGAAACCCAAGGTAGGTAAATTTTAACACCACCAAGCGGAATTGCTGCTGCATGGACTAGCTAGTACATGGACTAGCTAGTGCATGAACTAAGAGAGAGATAGAAGACTAGACTGAGAGGACATGGACTAAGTAATAGGATAAGTGTCTTCCATGTAGCTGTCACTGTGAGCCCATCGTAAAGCTCTTCAGAGCATGTCCAATTACAATTTGATCCTAATTAGCTACTAATTTCAGCAAACCAGATCCTAACCATGTTGTAACCCTATAGCTGGCATTATTTTCGTATTGAAAACTGAGTATACCCAGAATGTGTTCAAGTAGTTGCAAAGGTTAGTAATTGGCATATGGTCCAACCAGTTATTCAAGCTGCCTGTTTAGACTAGCGGCACTTGTGGGGTAATTAGTGAAGCTAGAGATCTCCATGAGGGCTGATGTTTCCTTCTATAGACAGGGGAAGTGAGTGAATACACTGTGTAGTAAAGGTAATTATTTTGCGAGAGTGTTGATAGTTTTGGGGTATATGTCTTAGGGGCGACTAGAGTGGGAGTCGGACTCTGGAAGACAGATAACAGTCGAGGATATACCCGTCAATGAGTTGTCCAAGGTAGAAACTCACGTTCTGCAGCGGCTAGGAATCTCAGTCCTGCAGGGCATGGAAATTCCCGTTTCCCAGGGCTTGCTCAGAGGTGAGGAAGGGTGTGTCGAATGGTAGAGAGATTATTTTCGCCAGGCTGCTAATTTCTGTGTTTGTGTTTTTTTAGTAATAAATTTGTGGGTTGTCAGACTGCAGATTTCTGGTGTGTTTGTGTGTGTATTTGTGTGATATTTTTGTGTTTTGTTTTTGACAAGTTTGTGGGTTGTTTTGTAGATAAATTTGTGGGTTGTTTTTGTTGCTAAGTAGTGGGTTGTTAAGAGATGGTGATTGATATCTATTAGCCATCTAATCATTAAATATGTTATGTTATGTTAGGATATCGAAATGTTTTTCCTCGAATTTCTTTCAACACATTCAAGCAGAGAAAAATAGGAGGCAACGAGAAACAAGGTAACAATTTATTGTAAGCTGAAACTTGTGAAATGTGGACTACATGCATTCACACGTACGTCTGAATTACGTGTTTATTTTAGTCCAGACGAGTTCATCGTGTGATGTTTCAGTGAGGGTACGACAGAGTTGATTCAAAATATGAATTTTGTAGTTGCTATTAGCATTCTTTCTTTCTCCTGAGATTTGTGACATGTCTCGGGACAGCTAAGCCCTAGCTTGTTAGTCTTGTGTTTTGACAAGACAAGCTCGCATAAGGAGAGAGAGAGAGATGATGTGCCGTGTGTTGCTTGGTGTGTGTGTGTGTGTGTGTACTGTAGTTGAGATGCCTCCTGGAAGTGCCCCGCCTCCTGGCCCTGGCATCTTTGGGCAGCCTTTAAACCAGGTAGTGTCACAAGACCAGCCCCCAGCCAAATCAGGGTGTGGCACTCCCATTCCTACCACACCCACTTCTCAAGTCCAACGCACCATCCACTATCCATCTTCTATTTCTCCTACTTCTACTACAAGTTCTGAGGCATCATACGTCACAGATACTATGAGTGATCTGAACTCTACAAGCATGCTCATGGAGTCACTGAACATTAGCCCTGCCCCTCCACAGTCTCCGAGATCTAAACGCAAGTCTGATCTAAGTCCTGCTGAGAGACAGGTCCCCAGCATCGTCACCAAGGCCATCAATTACCTTGACACTAAGGGAGTGAAAACTGAAGGCCTTTTTAGAATATCTGGTGCAAAGTCGAGGATCAATGAAGTAAGTACAGACGGCATTTGTGTACCTGGAAGTTGAAGGTCATGTGGGATAGTTACATGTGTTGATGTTGGATAGTTACATGTATTGATGTTGGATAGTTACATGTATTGATGTTGGATAGTTACATGTATTGATGTTGGATAGTTACATGTATTGATGTTGGATAGTTACATGTATTGATTTATGTTGGATAGTTACATGTATTGATGTTGGATAGTTACATGTATTGATTTATGTTGGATAGTTACATGTATTGATGTTGGATAGCCACATGTATTGATGTTGGATAGTTACATGTATTGATGTTGGATAGTTACATGTATTGATGTTGGATAGTTACATGTATTGATTTATGTTGGATAGTTACATGTATTGATGTTGGATAGTTACATGTATTGATTTATGTTGGATAGTTACATGTATTGATGTTGGATAGTTACATGTGTTGATGTTGGATAGTTACATGTGTTGATGTTGGATAGTTACATGTGTTGATGTTGGTTTAGTTCAGCTCTGGAGACAACTTGGTTTCTCTTCACTTTGACTAATTTAAGTGTAATATATATAGAGAGAGGTACCAATGGGAGGGGAGGGGGGGGGGGGGGCTTATAGTGGATAGCAATAGAAGGAGGAAGAAGGATGTGTCCCAATGGATGGGTTACTTGAGTTGATATTGCAGTTGTAATCACTACTCAACTATTCCCATTGAGTGGTGGGTGCTTGTGAACAGATCCTTTTAACTAAGCAGGCGTGACCCATTATTGAAATAACTAGTTTGGGTTGGGTAATTTCTAGAATATCATCCAGTGAGAGATTTGTTTACAATGAGGCATCATGAAAGCGATCAGTTTACTACCAATCAAGTTGTGCAAAGTGTGTGTGTGTGTGTGTCACCATGCTTGCATTACCACGCTGGCATTACCACGCACATGTACACGCACATGTACACATTACAGACTCACATGTGCACGCATTTACATGACACAAGTGTTAGCATGCACATGTCTGTTACTCCATATCATGTCATCATATCTTGCACATGCTGGGATCAATGCCCATGTACCAAATGCTCATATCTCACTCAGTGTACATGTGTGTGTCTGTTGCTCTGTTCTCATGCATGTCTATGTGTGTCATTAAAGTCACTTGTATATGTGTTGCTGCTTACATGTGTGTTTCTCTGTCTGAATACATGTACATGTGTTGTGACTGCATGCACATCTATTCTGTCGGTTGGTCGGTCGGACATTCAGTCAGTGAGTCAGTAAGTCAGTCAGATAGTCAGCGAGTCCATCTGGCTGTCAGAATTCCAGCGGTGTTGGTAAGTGGTGTGAGTAATTAGTGTGCTGAGCCAGGGCATGTTCCGTGTTCCCCATGCAGTGTTGTGACAGTGAGAGACCTAATTTAGTGCACACACTACACACTCGTCTGTTACTCTGCAATTACTAGGCAAGGAGACCCGTATTTGGTGTTTGTGGAGTAAGAGCTGGCCCACAGCATTGGAAGCCCATGGCAGGACCAACAATTGTGGTTGGCAATTTACCGGTTGATTGAAAAACCTGATGTGGCCAGGGAGAAAGGGAGGGAATGGGGGTGTGGCATGCTTCCCACTTCTTATTCAATTTGAATGAATTGAGCCAACTAATTAGGGGGGGGGGGATGATATCTGTTGTCATTTGTTTAGCTACTGTCTGGCTCTTTGTGATCAGGATGGCACCTGCCATTGTTGGCACCTGACATTGTTGGCACACACATTCCCACCTCCTTCCCTTTATAATCCTTCCTCCAGCAACAACTTTTCCTAGATATTATATAACCAAGCCAGTACAAAACTATTCACTTTCTTCTTGAGAATATGTACTGTGAGGATTTCCCCTGATGTAAGCACTGCCACTGCTGTAGTGTAAATAAGATCCTGAGGTTACTTCACTAGAGGATAGGAGTGGATGGTATTTTGATATTTAGTCATGTCCGCCACATTTATTCTGTTCTGTATGGCCAGCTTGGGATAAAACAGTATACTGCCAGTAGCTACTGGAATCACTGCACAGAAGCATACAATAATGAAAGCAATTTTTTTTCCTGCGTACAGTGGCTTGAACTTGCTATCCTCGATCTACAGCGTAGGACACTCACCACTAATCCACCTGGAACAAATCCATCCCAAGGCTGTTGGAATAACCTATTCTTAGCTCTCTTTTTTTCCCTTTTTTTTCCCCCTACCCTTTTTGTTGTTCTTACTTTTTTCTTCTTTCATTTCCCTTCATTGTTTTCTTCTTTTTTCCCCTCCTTTTTCCTTCACCCTTTTTCTTGTTTCTTCTTTTTTTTTCTCTCTTCTTTCACTTTTGATCCCTAATCTTAGCCCTTGTCCTGCTGCCATTCCTTGCTTGTACGCTTCTACTAAAGAAATGTTAAAACTGAATTTGTTAGCACATGATGTTTTTACTTACTACCATTGTTGTAATTAAACCTCAAAATTTAGTCAACAATTAGTCATTATCATGATAACTTTTAGTTAGTTAGTCAATATATTAAGACTCTGATATCGTCCACTCGTAGTAGAGGACAGGCTATTTCAGAGATACCAGGATGTGGCACTTTGGGACCTGGATATTATGTCCAAGGGACAGAACATTCAACAATAGTTATGGTGTTTAACTGTGCATGGATCATGATGTATCAGCAGGGACTGGGATGTTGACTAAGAGCCAGGAGGTGTCATCAGGAACCAGGATATTTGCATATTCAACTGAGACCTGATCCTAGGAGAGGTGCTAGTTAGTTCAGTGTGTGTGAGTAGGTGAGAACAGTAGTTCATTCCTTTAGACATGCAGTCTCGATTTTATGTCTTACATTAAACATTTCTCAATCTAAGCAAAAAGTCATATGTTTTCTGTTAGTTACAAAGTTACTTTCCAAAGCTTACAAGTTTATAAGTGCCGTAGCCACAAGTCTGAGTTGACAGGTAAAGAAAAATGAGCTTAAGAGATATCAGAGGTAATACCTTACACTGTGATTCAGTCTCCTGAGATACAGCAAGATGACGCACAGGAGTGGTTGTATGTTTGTGCGTGTGTGTGTGTGTGTGTGTGTGTGTGTGTGTGTGTTGGCAAGCAAGTGTAATCTGCTGAACAAATGTTTTTTTTTGTGTGTGTATGTGTATTTTCTATATGTGTATGTTTGTGTGTGGTTGTGTTGCTGGACTTGTGTTGGAGGCTCTTCCATGATTCAGATCATCACAACTTACAAGTTAGATTGGTTGTGTGGATTCCGTAATGTTTTCAAAGCTTTATTGGTCATTTGCCTTCAGTGTCGATTGTAAACAACGGTCAGAGTGAAAGCAAAATGTCTATTAGGAAACAAGAAAGTTTAAAGATCCAAGACCAGATCCAAGTCACCATGGAGCTGTGGAGGGGAGGGGGCATTGGTTAATGCTTGTTGCCATGTCCCCACTTCTTCTCTGTTCCCCCACCTCCCTTCTCTCCATGTCCCCCACCTCCCTTCTCTCCATGTCCCCCACCTCCCTTCTCTCCATGTCCCCCAACTCCCTTCTGCTAAAGTCCACCCACCTCCACACTTCTCTCCAGTCCCCCCACCTCCCTTCTCTACATGTCCCACACCCCCTTCTCTCATGTCCCCCACCTCCCTGCGTCAATGTAACCCACTCCTTCTATCCAGGGCCCCAACCTCACTGATCTCAATGTACCCCAACCTCCGTCTGCCATGGTCCCCACCTACCTTTCGGCTGCCATGGTCCAACCACAACCTTCGCGGAAGGGCAAAAAACGAAGGAGAAAAGCGGAAAAAAAAAGGAGAGACAGGGAAAAAAAGAAAAGAAAGGGAAAAAAAGAAAGAGAGAAGGGACACAAACCTCCCTTCATCATGTACCCCACCTTACCTCTATCCATGTCCAAACACATCCATTCTCTAACAATGGCACCAAACCTCCCTCTCCCATGTCCCCAACCGCCCTTCTTCCAGGTCCCCTACCTCCTTATCCCATGTTCCCCCACTCCATTCTACATGTCCCCCACATCCCTTCTCTCCAGTCCCCCCACCTCCTTTCTTCATGTCCCACTCCCTTCTCTCATTTCCCCACCTCCCTTCTCTCCATGTCCCCACTCCCTTCTCTCCATGTGCCCCACCTCCTCTCTCCATGTCCCCCAACTCCCTTCTTCATTTGTCCCCCACATAACTTCTCTCAATGGTCAACCACCTCCTCTCTCAATGTCCCCAAAATACCCTTCTCTCCATGTCCCCCACCTCCCTTCTCTCCATGTCCCCCACCTCCCTTCTCTCCATGTCCCCCTTCTCTCCATGTCTCCCACCTCCTTTATCTCCTTCCCTCTCCCTGTCTCACACCACGATGCTGACAAGTGTGAATTACAAGGTTTCTGTCATATGGGAACTTGGTTGGTGTGGTTGTTTCCATGGTACTGGTGAATTAGAGTAGCAGTTGCAGGTGTAGTGGCCGTGAGGGTCAGAGTTGAGTTAGCAGTAATTAGTAGCCTAACGGGAGGGATATGCCATCTGCAATACAACTCGTGTGAACCAATACTGTTGCCACGGTGATGTGATGCCACAGTCTCTGGTTTTCATAGGAACTCAAGAGTTGAAGTGTTAGAATTAATTCTTAAGATAGAAATACCTTGGGATGTCAAGGATAGATAATCTAGACAGGGGCAGCCCCTCATGTATCAAGTAATTTATCGAATGATTTTTTTTTTGAGAGGTGGGGGTGTGTGCATGAGGGGGTGGGGTCCCTGAATGAGGGGGTGGGGTGTGTGATGTAGATACCTTTACTAATGCACAATTGCAGTGGGTGTGACTGTTGGCAAATGTAGTCTGAGTGTGAGCCATTGGCAGGTGGGTGTGTCCAGTGAGTGGGTGTTGTGTAATCATCATTCACTGGCTCTCATTATTGTATTGACTGTAGCAATAGAAATCATTTCTTGGTGGTAGAAGAATTCTGTGTTATGTCTGCCCACAGGGTGATAATGACAGATAATTATGTTGTTGTGTAATGAGTGGGGTGCAAGTTTGTCTGCACATCACTAGTGTTCAATATTCGCAGCGTCCTGCATACAAGACAACACATACCATTAAGCAAATATCCGTATGTATTTATCCGTCTGCAAGTCTGATGTCTGTCCTATGACTTGAGTCATTCCCATGTTGAAGGCCACTCATCCTAGCAGACTTGTTTTTACTATCTAGTACTCATTGATAGGAAACAAAAAATAGTTGACCATTGCTCTTGTCCTCTTGTGTTTACAGCCTGGATAAAAACAGGGAGGGATGGATAAATTCATTACAAAGATTGTTTATAATTCTGAGTCATCAGCAGCAGACTGAAGCCTGGCTCTCATTAGTTGAGATGACGTTGTGTTTGGATAAGTCTTGTGCGTCTTCCAATATGTCTGTGTTTTCTGTCTGTAGATCCGTGAGAAGTTTGACTCTGGAGAAGACGTGGAATTAACAGACGATATGAATCCCCACGACGTGGCTTGTCTGTTGAAGGAATTCTTCCGTAGCCTTCCGGAACCACTCATGACAGTGGACTTGTACGCACCTTTCCTAGCCACAAGAAGTACGTAGGTCAAGTGTCAGTCATTCTATGTGTGAGCTCATCTCTATGGAAGTGGGGTGGGTGTGGCTCATGACACCTGTTTTGAGCAGTGTCCATTTGAGTATTGTTAGACTACAAGTGGTAATGTTGGGGAAGCTTTCATGTTCGCTCTGTCAAACTCTCTCCTGACTACTGATACATTACAGCAACATGCATGAAACCATTCACACTCTGCACTTATAGGGTGATGTTTTATAGTTGTTGTTGTTGTTGTTGTTGTCATGTGTGTTTGTTCACACAGAATTGAGTAATCCAGGTCAGCGTCGAGATGCTCTGAGACTGCTGTGTTTGCTGTTGCCCCAAGCCAATCGAGATACTCTGCAAGAATTGCTCACGTTTCTCTCTCGGGTAGCTCTTCATTCTGACGGCATTATCCTGATAGATGGGACAGAGGTGAGTGAACTCAGTCATGGAGTGGAATGCTGCTGGCCTACAGATACTGCTACCTCTGTGGCTGGCAAACTTGAAGTGCACAGAATGTCAGATATTAGAAACAACACTTGGTGTAGTAATGCCATAAGACAATAATGATTGTTCTTGCTGCTAACTAAGTTGTTCCTACAACGATATTCATGACTCTATTTTCCCCAGCGTGATAGGAGTTGGTATTGGTAGGTCTCCAGTTTATCATATCAGGAAGTGGACTCTTAGCTAACAGGGAGTATTGCCATGCTCTGGCATGAGGTGTGGTAGCCCCAGGTGGGTACTAGAAGGGAAGGAGGGGGTGGAAGAGATAGAGTTCAGTGGAGATGCTGGAGAGAAAGAATTCCGTCTGTCTGCCATATGGTTATCTGATAGCATCACAGATAGTTTGATTGTTAATGTTGAGCCGGATTATATTTTGATATTGGTAATGTTCTTGTTTCATTTTCTGTGTTACAAAGAAACATTTGAATCCTGTAAGGTTGCAATGTGTATGTTTGAGGCCGCGCCTTTTAAGGTTGCTTGTCCAACACACGCACAGCGTTATGGGTGGGTGAGCCAAGCTAGTGAACTGGTGCTCCATTGTGTGACCTTATTAATAGCTATGTTGAGCCAGCACTGCACAACACACACCTCACTCTAAGCAAGGTGAACACTTCATAGAATTACACTCATTCATTATTTCACCAATAGAAACACAGGATAGAAACCAAACAGAATAGAAGACAGGATGAAGCCTAACAGATTGTAGTACACATGTAGTCAGAGATGGCTTGCATTTCTTGATTGATAACGTGAAAATAGTTTCTCACAGCATGTGTGGTATGGTATGTTTAGTATGGGTCCCTGCATCCAGGGCAGGTGTGGCTGCATCCAAGGTAGGTGTGCCTTCCTCCAGGGTAGGTGTGGCTGCATCCAGAGTTGTAGGTGTGATTGATGTTGTGAAAGCCAGGCTCAACCAGCCAATCATTTATCAAACTTTCAATAATTGATTTACTATAATTGGCGAGCGAGCGTAGCGAGCGAGACACTTACAGGGGTAACACAATTGAAAATCGGGGATGTTTGTTTATTTATTTATTTGTATATATGTATGGACGTATGTATGTCATTTTGTACTTTGACCCTCCGTATTTTTGTGTTCGCTCCGCGTTCGACCCCGTCCCAAACTTCACTAAACAGAATCCTCCGGTTTAGCAACCATTACCCATATCACCTTAGAAATTGAATTGTTTACTGCTTTGAATTCTTTTGCGGGTGCAGTTAAAACGCAAAAACTTATGGGAGCTCCATAGTTAGTCGATATTTGTCACAGTTATAAGCCCTACTGAACAGCATTTACTGGTAAATTCATTGTCCACTAGACGAACCACGAAGGTAAGTCTTGCGTAGGTATGTTCAGTTGTGTGAAAGTATTGTGCGTTACAACTACTATTAAGAATATCACAAAGAAATTTTTAAATTAGGTGATTTGATTTTGTTGCTTCTTTTTCAATTCAAACTGTTGCGGGAGCGGTTACTATGACATTGAAACCCCTTTACCGCATACGTAATTTAATAACTTGACTTTATTTTAGTAGCTTGAGTGTTAGTTGTTAAAATCAAATTTAACAATAGTGTAGTTTAAGGCTCGCTCGCCATTTGTGCTCTAGCACACCACTAGTGATAGGAACATTTTAATAAACTGATCCATTCTCACTCCTCCCAGCACTCAGCTCTGAAGTAGCATTCATTGGCTTCAGTGAGAGCCGCCAGTAACTAGGTGTGTGTTTTGGTTGGTTCCCAAGTATCTTACATTCTTGCCCATACAGGTGGCAATAGGAGACTTGTCTGGTACAAGGGAGGAGTCTTTGTGTTCCAGGGAGATAGATCATCATTGGGTGACAACACGCACGCACACACACACACTTTAATACTCATGTTGTCACACCCATATTGTATTTAGCCGCTTTAATTTAATTTACAAATTCCTTAACCAGGATGGACTTGGATGTATGTATGTGTGTATGTAGGAAGTGGGTAATCGCATGACAGAGCAGAACCTGGCCATGATCATGGGCCCCAACATCCTGCATAAGGAAGTGAAGGTATGTTACATGTATGACTGCAGTAGTTAGGTCAGACAGGAGAGGTAGCTAAACAAGAAAGTAAATGTGTGCCTGGTGTGTGTGTGTGTGTGTGTGTGTGTGTGTGTGTGTGTGTGTGTGTGTGTGCAAGAGTTGTGTAGCAATTATTTGCAGATTTGGAGAATATGAAACTTAATGTGCCGGAATTTTTTTTCTTCTTTTACAGGCGAAAAGCAATAAGCAAAGGACTTAGTTAACTTTACACTATAGAATAGCTATACTGGGGTGACATGCCTCTTAGAGTCACTCTATGATATATAATACTTGGTTATTTGTGCTGATGCAGCAAGTCTGGCTTGTTTGTTTGTTTGGCAGGATGCAAAGCAATTTTAATTTCATAATTGCTCAGTAACATTTGATATTATATGTGCACACACACACACACACACGCCCAGTCTAATAACCTGAAACATTTGTTTCTCTCACTCTATGAAGTTGTAAGGGAACTGGTGGGTAATTGTGATGAAGGCTCTACTGATGTACTGTAACACATAGTCACTAGACTGAAACTTCAGCTTCCACAAGATTGGTTAGTTGGATGTAAACATCCCATATTCTAAATTAGTGTTTACAGAAATAGCATATAAGTCCAGCGAGTAACCTGCCGTCTTGTGAGGATAGAATGTAAGTATTGCATGGTCAGCAAATCTGTGGCCCAAGTCTGAAAACATACAAGTATACAACAAAGACAATAGCAGAGTTGCTAGGTGATCTTCAATAGCTGTGAAGTAGTGGCGACGGAGTGTAGCTGTGAAATATGTATACTCCTCCACATGAGATTGTCTCATTGAGAGTGACACAGCCGGACATGCCGAGACCTGGTTGTCTGCAATGTTGTAAATACTGACTAGTAAGGAGTAACTCTCTCTTGTTGTTGTCCTGTTTTTAAATAATTACCATGTCCTGTTTGTTCCTTATTTGAAAGATGAAGGCTTGGTGGGATCCTATTAGTGCATGTTGTGGTGACTACGAGCTTCCAGACACTAGTGCTGTCACCACTAGCTTGTGGGTGGCAGGATTCATGTTGGAGGTTGTAGACATGTCCTGCTCAACAGGTCAACACACGGTAACATGAGCTCACTTGTGTTTCCACCTAATTTCTGCATGTTGCGCTATATGGCTCACATGCAGTGGAACTTGTGTGTGTGTTTGTGTGTGCGGTGAAGATTTGGACAAGAGTGACATGATTATGATTTGTAGATAGTTTGAGTAATTGCAAGACTATCTCAACATTGACACATCCTTTGTCATAAATGACCACTCCCTCATTTGATTTAAAGTGCCTGCAGTATACTTGACATGTGGTGGGCTCTATTTCTAGCACCTACGGGTATGTGCAGGTCCAGTATTTTGTGTATCTTATAGGTGATTGTTTTTAAGCATGTGTGTCGGTACAGTGAGACTGCCTGGGGCCAGCTGCTCCTCTAGGTGTTATTATTACAGTGGTGCTGTGTTGGCTGGTGTGCCTTCAGCTTGTGCTGGCTCTTGTACATGTATGGATTGTGTGTTCTTATGTTAGTTTGCCATCCTGTTTGGCTGGCAAACTACCTCTGCAAGTTTGGAGGGAAGTGTGCACTTTTTTTTTTTGTTTTTTTGTTTAGGCTTTGTGGTAGTTTTTATTGGCCAACATGTGGGGCTTGTACTCTGTCCAGTGTTGATAGCACAAAAGTGCTGGACTAATTGCACATACATTTCCTGTATTTTTATTGCAGAGAAAAGGACAGAAGACAGCAGATTTTCAAGTTCAAAAGCAAGATCCAGATGAACTTTCTAATGTGTGCAAAGTCTTGGAAGACCTCATCAGAATGCAGCTCTCCATTTTTAAGGTGAGACTAATAATCTTCATTGACAGAATCCTGATCTGTCAACCCTTACCTCTCAGACTAGCTTCATTTACAATTTTAATACCTCTGTCCACCATTTTCAGATTCCAGCCAAGCTATACGATGATTGCTTGAAGTCTCTTCAGGCCAGCGATCCAGCTGCTGTTGACCTCCTACTCAGGCGCCGTTGCTACGAGCAAGGGTAAATCTAACTTCTTATGTTCAACAACTTGGTACTGTTATCTTTGGTTGTTTTCCTTGTACAGTCTGTTCTTGGAAGAGAGTCCCACCAAGGGCCTAGTGTCCCGGTCCCACAGCACTGGCGCTCTCAAAAAGCTGTCCACATTGAGCGGGAACCCAGGTACCTTGACTCTGGAACAAGAACTACAAGAACAGGAGTTCTTGTGGCAACGCACACACAGTCTGTCAGACACTCAGAAGGTTCTGGATGAAGCCATTAAGAACTTGGAAGAGTATATCACAGAAGACTTGGCCAGTCTGGGCTATCATTGTCACTACTCCAGCAACGACTCTGCTATGGGGGGCTCTGAACTTGTAGTGTCGCCCATTCAGCCAGACTCCACCTACTCTGAACCCGCCACTCTTGACAGAAAGAGGCTAGCATTCCGTAGCACCGATTCCGCCTTCTCCAACAATTCATCTCCAACAAACTCTAGTGATGGAACAGACCATCCCAGACACGCCTATAACCACACCCACAGTCACAGCGAGGTGTTAACTTCTGACTACCCTCATAACCATCATGTGAGAATGCTGAGCGAAGTAAGTAATGCCAGCACAGGAAGTCCCGCACCGCCTGCACTCAGACACACAAGTAGCCCCGCCCCTCCTGCCACTGCTAGAGAATCACAATCCGAAGGATCCTGGGTCAAAAACAGGGGACAAAGGTCGAGCGTGTCCTCACTTCCTGGTCTCACTGTTGGTAACATCCAGTCCTCCACATTGCTCACTTCCTCTAGCAAATCCCTCACGTCTTCCAACAAATCTCTGACTCATGTCTCTTCCTCCCATCACATCAGCAACAACTCCAGCTTCGCTTCTCCTTCCAGGAATTCTTCAGCTTCCAAAAACTCGATATCAAATAAGAAGCATTTCTCTAATTCTCAAAACCAGGCATTGCTGGATGGAGCGTACTCATTCCAGAGGTCTCCCATTCTTGCCTCTAGGGATCGTCTGGCAGCTTCCTACTCAGAATCAAAGCTAGACAGTTTGTCTTCAGACCACACCCCCACAGAATCCGCAGTTCAAATAATTTCCTCTCCCTCCGGCTATTCTTTAGACAGTCATGGTCAGCACAGCATCCACAAGAGCACGGTTATATAATAGCAATGGTGGGCGTGTCCACAACCATGCATCCAGACAACTGACCTATTACAAATCAATGCAATTAATATCTTAAGTCATCTTTATTTTGTGTGTATGTGTGTGTGTAATATTTTCATATTTCTGAGGTGCTAATTCATTTTTTTTTTGTTTCTTGCACAAGTCAATTCAATGTAAATATAATGTTCATTATTCCCACTGTTGTAAGTTAGGTCTAGCGGAGGTGACCTGCTGGAGAAACTGACGGGTGGTTTGTGTTCGAAGTCTCAAATTCCTAATAAGTTGTTCCGTCTCTTCCTGCACAAAGCGTGTGTGAGTAAATATGAAATAAATAACATGTAATAAAATAAATCTGAATTCAAGCTGTGTTCCTCCAGCTGCTATCTGATACTTGGCCTTGTGGTGGGTGCACTTACTCTATCAAGTAAACAAGTGTCTAGAATGTAATTTGTACTGTATTAGTTGCAACTGATGCCTTAAAGTTAGTTCTTTTCATTGAAGTGAAAGTATTGGACAACTGCCGGCATTACCCCTTACCTCTGGGAATACCCACAATTCTTGCATAACAACAACAATGGAACGTAAATAAGTGCTAGTCCATGATTAGTGAAAGACATCGGGTAAAGGGTAAAATGAGAAAATACAAGAGGCAGTCGGAACATCTCTAGTACACACAATCACGCATGACACACCCACACAAGCAGCACTTACAGTTGAAGGAGTGGTCGGCATGGCAATGCCATGAGATGATGATCTTCCTCCTGTCAAGTCTTGTTCCAGAGAACTATCCACCACTCCAGTGTGCACCATGGTATAACTGCCTTCATATGGAACTTGGCCATGAACTGGAGACCTACAACACTCACTAGTAGTTCTGTAATCACCCTCAGGTCCACCATTATGTTCAGTCACTTTCTGGCTTCTTGACTTCAGCTGTGATTCTTTGTCTCGTGTTCCACTGCTGGAGGGCGTGTGCTGTGTGTGGGGAGGGTGTGTGTGCTGTGGGAGGGGAGGTGGCGTGTGCTGTGTGTGGGGAGGTGGCGTGTGCTGTGTGTGGGGAGGGGGAGGGGGCGTGTGCTGTGGGCGGGGAGGGGGCGTGTGCTGCACATTCGCCAGCTTGATCTGTGTCTCTACCAGAACACAGCGTGCCACTATTTGCTCCACTAATCTCCCCAGCTCTTCCACACGATTAGAAAGACTCTCTATAGTGACTAGGTTTGATCCTACTCCATTACCCCTGCTTTCTCCTTCTTTGAGTTTAGTCTCAGCTTCTTTAGACACGACACTTTCCCTGGAGACTAGATCTGTTCTCATGGAATTTGCCAAATCTTTCTGTGTTATTTCTGTAGATGAAACTTCACTCCCTTGGCCATGCTGACTGATCTCACATACACCACTGGTCTTCTCAGAGCACTTCCCAGTGTCGCTGTCTCTGTCTGTCTCTAGCCTCAGGGTATCCTGTCCATTAGCAAATGGTGGCGGCTTCACAACCGTCTCCTCATCCTTCCCTTCATTGAACTTGTGCCTAATTACCTCCACGTTCACCTCCGGTCCTACTGACAGTGACCTCGATACTTCTGGACTAGATGTGCAAACTGGAGAGATGGAACTAGTAGCAGGTAAAGGATCTCCAGTCTTGACTTCTGAAATGAAAAGTAATAACTAGTGATGTGTTTGAGCACAAAGGGCGAGCAAACCTGTGCACAAATACTTCAAAAGCGACCATGGAGCTAGCACAAAAACGTGAGGGTCAAAGTACAAAATGGCATATGTACGCCCACACATATATATAAACAAACAAATATCCCATATTTTCAATTGTGTTACCCCTGATAGTGTCTCGCTTGCTTCGCTCGCTCGCCAATAACATGTGTGGTGTATGTGTGTGAGTGTGTGGTGTATGAGTGTGAGTGTGTAGTTGTATGAGTGTGTGGTGTATGTGTATGAGTGTGTGGTATATGTGTGTGAGTGTGTGGTATATGTGTGTGAGTGCTATTCACAGATATTTTCACAGATTCACTTACCTGCTAACTCCAGGTCCTGCCTTGACCTCTCTTGGTGACCCTACATTCAACACACACCATCAGGTAATATTCCTTCACTCTCTCACTTACCACACCAATCCTCGACTCTGACTGCTCTTTGTTGACAGCCACCTCACTGTGAGTGCCACGCCTCTCTTCAGTGACCATGTCATAGCGTGGTTCTTCCATGCCCATCCTCATTTGGTAAGGATCATCACTCTTTGCAACAGTCGGCAAGGGACGTCTCCCTACACGAAAGTCACACCCTAACCCTTTAGGACCATGCGTCAGCTTTTCTAAATCACATCTTAATCTGTCTCTTTCAGTTTTTTGTTGAACCAGTTCAAGTCCATCTTCTCGAGTCACTGGTGGCTGGTAAAGGTCATCACTACTGACACGAACTCCTTTGTACTTGCTCAAACTTCTTTTACCACCAGCTGAAACTAGAAGCTGCTTATGCTTGGCTTGGCACAGCAGTAATATATTAAGGGTTAAAATGACTTTCCTCTCTGCATACCCACTTCGCAAGAACTTTTCTTTAGGTAGTCTGGGTTGGAATTGGAATATGTCTCTTAATACTCCATAGACACCTTGAAGAAAGCGTAGATCAGACTTGCCGTAGAGCTCATAGCCTTGAGCAGCTATGACATTGGCTAGAGGCAGGGAGTAATACATGAGAGCTGCATGCCAGAGTGGAAGGAAAGATGCTGGAGTACCCAGACTCCATCTAAATACACCACCACCACCACCAGCAGCACCAACAACAACAACAACATTAGATGAAACTGAAATATAAGGGATTCAAGTCTTATAACATACCCCTGAATGTCCAACTGTACCTCTAGTTTCATATTTCTAATTTCTCTCAACAACTTAGACATATTATTTTTCATATCGCCTGTAGTAGCCAAGGAACCCAGATACAAATTTGTGGTGGCCATCTTCACCGGATTTAAATTTACCGCTCTCTCCCGGGAAATATGGGCGGAGTAAAGAGGTAAAAATCGGCGTAGGCTAAATCCTCATGCAGGAGAAGTAACGACCAGTTACCAGTTACATGTATTGTGGTACGCGTTTCGTCTGGTCCACTTCGTAGTGTGTGAGTTGTGATGATTAGCTCACGCGGAACTAGAGCTGTGAGCATCAAGAGAAAGAAAACTGGCTTGGAGTTTAGCATTAAGGGAGGAAAGGAGCATGGGATAGGTGTAGTTGTGTCCTGGATAAAGGAGGGCGGGGCTGCAGGTAAGTAGTGCGAAGTGGGCGGTATCCTCAAGCCTTCATACACTTAATATACTCTCGGCAGCTCCTTCTTTGAGGTTGGGTGATGAGATTTTAGCAGTTAACTCGCGCTCAGTACAAGGTCGGACTCATGCGCAAGTGGTAGATCTGCTCAAGAAAGCTGGACCTACAGTCACTCTCCTGGTCAAACCCAACCAGACTTTAGAAGACATCTTCTCCAAATCCACACTGCCACCTCCCCCATTACTGCAGGAAACTTTGACTAGACCTGTTGATGAGTCTCCCTTGCAAAGATTACTTCCTCCTTCTTCTGGAGAGTCCAGGTCCAGCAAAAGGATCTCAGAGCCCCTCCCCCCAGGATGGACCAGCAAAATTGACCACAAAACTGGCAGACTGTATTATGAAAAGTAGGTCTCATATTATCCTCATCTGGCATGTTTACTTACTTGTTTGTATGTGTGTGCCAGTCATTATACCAAAACAACCACATGGTGTGACCCCCGCACCAGAAATCCACTTCCCCTCGACCAGTTCACCTGGAACTCCCTACCCTCAGGATGGGAGAGATTCTTAGACTCACACGGCCACATTTATTATGTGAAGTAAATACTGATGTGTATGAATGTATGTATGTGTGTGTGTGCGTGTGTGGACGTGCTAAGTTAAGTTGCCTGTTGTTGTGTTGTAGCCACCACACTCAAACCACGCACTGGGACTCTCCTTCAGGAAACAGACATCAGCTCCTTCTCACTCAACTTGCAGACTTCATCACTCATCAAGCAGATAAAGTGAAGGTAGGACTAACTCACAGTGGGTTGTACATGTGCATAGAGCATGCATGTGGGGCACATGTGCAGTGGAATGGGGCACATGTGCAGTGGAGGGTTATGGGGCACATGTGCAGTGAAGGGTGTTTGATACCTTTTCATGTATTCTTCAGATGGTGGAGGAATCGTTGGCTGAAAAGAGAAAACTGCTCTTGGAGAAGAATCAGAAATTAAGTCTTCTGCCAGAGGCTCAGGGTTACATGGAGACCAACGAGGAAGGAGGAAGAGAGTCTAGCGTCGACTTAGTGGAGGATATGATGGTGTTGAATGAAGAGGCAGAGAGCAGTGAGGAGGAGCTAGCCAGGCTAAGGAAACATTTGCAGAGTCTTCTCACAATCTTGCAAAAAGCTCGACAAGAAGACATGGGCCAGATGGAGGAGCACAGGGAGGCTGCTGAGCTGGCAGTTATCCTGGCAAAGAAACACTCAGAGCATCAGCAATTGATGCAGGACTTGAACACACTCGTGCAGCCTGTTAGCTCTGCCAGAGAGCATGCAATAGACACGCCTCTTCAGTACATGCTGCAAATCCCCAGTGCAGTAAGTTCATCTCATGTGTAATGCGCCAGTTAAAACTATTGTTTTCAAGAGACTATTATCTTACAAGGAGTACAGAAGCATTCCATTCACAAATGTTGTTCAAGAATGGTTGTAATGCTAGAACCACATATAAGTCATTAAAATCGTAAAGGTTCATTGCTATGAATTTTAGCTTGAAATAGATTAACTAACATAACACAGTGCAGTTGTTAGAACATTTCAGTCCATGGACCTAGAGACAACATTTGTGAATCGAAAGCTTCTGCACTCCTTGAAATAACCCTGTGCTGCAGTGCTTATTATAATCCTTGACGTTCCAATTGCCAGCAGATTGTTTACAACTAGACACACCTTACCGTTCTTTGCTGCTTCTCTTTCTGTGTTAGATGGAGGCTCAGCAGCTGAAGGAAAAGGTGCAATGGTTGCACGTCTTACCTGACAAACTAACTCCCAAGACCACAACAGAGCTGCGCGTGGAGTCCATTATTTTGGAGGAGGCTTTGTTGGCTGGACAGCTGATCAAAGACAAACTCAAAGAGGTGAACAGCCAAGCCATGTCCAACACAAGCAGTAACTATGGCAACAGCTGGGACAAGAACGTGGAGACACTAGCAAGCCTGGACTTTCAGCCTATCCATGAGAGTTGCAACATGTCAGACCTCAGCTTCCAGTAAGTGAACGAGAAGTTAAAATTGTTAACTTATTCTCTGTGTTTTCCTTCTCTAGAGAGAAATTGGACCGACTACTCCTGGCATTCTGATGGCACTGGGTTATCATTTAATGGAACTTATAATTCATAATTACTGCAAAAGGTGGAGGTGGACACATTGTACTATAATAACAATGTCAATAATTGGAACCATAATAATATTTGATGAACTGTATAAAGAGTGATTGGTGTAGAAAATAGAAACTCCATAAAAATAACTATTCTTCTGTGCAGAATCAACAGAATATAAACACGTGCATGTGCAAGCAACACAAAGACAGACATCATAGCAGCACAACACAGAGAAGGAATGGGGAGGAGGCGGGGTGGAGGAGGCGTGAAAACTATGATGTCCCTCCATTGCAGTGAATGCTGGGATGTCTGTCTTTATGCTGCGGGGAGGTAACTGGGGATAGAGAGTTACTTGAAGGTCCTTCATCATTGTCCTTGTCTTTTCTCAAGTTTGAAGGCTTGGGGTTGCCCACCATAGTCAGGCCAGACTTGCGGTGTCGTGTGAATGTGTCAAACATCTCCACGGCCTTGCTGACAGAACCTGATCTAGAATGTCTTATGGTCTCCAGTTCTTCCTCCATGCTGACACTACTAGAGTTGGACAGTTTCCTCTCCACACTTGTCTCTCTCACTGACACCTCTGCATCACCAGGCTCCTTCATACTGTTGGTAAAGGTTTGCTTATCAGGCGGGCTCTCTATGCCACTTTCTCCACTATGCGCTGAAGTATCTGAGACCTTTCTGGACGACTGCTTCTTGTCTTTGGACCCTCCTCCTCCCCCTCCACTCTCTGAGCTGCAGTTGGACATATCAGAACTCTTACGACAAACTTCTATTCCTTCATCAACATTGGTGGTAGCCCCGCCTTCTTCTTCATTGTCCTCATGGACAGGGCTCATGGAGGTCTTGCGAAAGTGGGCCAATATAGACATGTGGGAGTGGTGGTGATGGTCTAGCTCCGCCTCTTTGGGGATCTCCACTTCCTCTCTGCCAGAATCCAGTATCGGAGTGAATTCGCTAGAAGTCACGCCCTCCATAGCGTCTAGCTTGATTGGTGTTGGACGAATAGGGATGGGAGACACAAGGGGCGGAGTCGGGGAGGAAGTGGGCGGAGGATTAGCAGTGAACATAATGGGCTCATCTGAGATGCTGTTCTTTTTACTTCCTGGAGGGGAGGGGTTTGGAGTGGAGGTGGGCGTTGGCTTGATGACATTGAAGTCAGGAACTGAGAATGTGATGTTGGAGTCTGAGTACATGGGGCAGGCCAGCTGCCCACTACTGGTCTGGGACAACATCTCAGCTATGCTACCCGGCGACGACGGAGACAGAGTCCGGTTAGTTGTCGTCATGGGTGTGACTGGTGGAGAAGTGGGCGTGTTGGTCATCATGAATTGGAAAGGGGTTTGCTCCTGCTCGTCAGTGACCACAATAGGAGCAAACTCCTCTTTACTGGTGTTCTCCACGAGGTAATAGCAAGACACCGGAGCTGGGACATTCTTGAACTCTAACTTTCCACGGAACTCAAATTTGAAATTGGGTTTGTCTTTCAGGAGTCTGCAGAATGAGTGAACACCATATGTATTGATACAACACACACACACACACTTTCTTTTCCCCCTCTTTCTCTCTCCACACATACACACACATCCTACATAAATGTCTACTATGGGTGAACCTCATGCCACAGACATTTGTAGAATTTGGCTAACTAAATTGTACTGTAAAATTAAACCATATCAAATATTTTGTGTGCATAATTGGAGAGCGAGACAGTATTAGGGGTGGATAATGCAAAATCGGGTATATGTTATATGTATGTATGTATGTATGTATGTATGTATGTATGGATGGTACGTATGCCCTTTAAACGCGTGCGCAGGGAACTTTTTTTTCCTCCTAAAAACATGGTTTTTTAGGCTTGACCCCAGTTTATTATGAAACTACAGCATTAAGCAAGCCTTACTTTATACTTAAGCTCCGAAGTGTGAGAAAATTCCTGCGAAAACGCTTCTTTTCAAGAAACAAAAAGTTGATTGAAGACTCTTTTCCAGACTAAATTTCAAAACTTCGCTGTTTTAGGGGGGATACGAAGTGCCGATTGTTGGTTGTCAAGAGCCATTGGTAGTCAGAATGCCGTAGTATTAATGCTAAGGAAGCTACTATTACTCGAGGGAAGCTGAGGTAAGTACGTAATTCCATATTTGTTAGCTAAATATGCAAAATAACTCTGGCCTTTCTTTTTTGTAGCTAAGAGCTTGTTGTCAACAGTGACTGGTAAATTCAAACAGTCAGAATGGCTCAAATTTGGTACTACAAAGGTTACCACTGCTCAAGAAAATGAGGTAAGAAAGTAATTTTGTATTTGTGTGCTAAAATTGATTGTCTTTTGTTTTTGTAGCTGAGAGCTTGTCAAGAATGTGAGGTAATTCAGATAGTCAAAGTAACTTAAATTTGATACTACAGAAGTTATCAATAGGAAATTGAGGCAAGTAGTATTTCCATATTTCCACTGGTTTATTTTTTACTTATCAGAATGGTTGATGTTTGATACTACAAAAGTTACGATTAATCAGGTAAGAGAGTGATTTTGTATTTGTTTGCTGAAATAAAATGTCATAACTGCTATTATAGTGTTTGCATGAAGTAAGCTAAAACATAGTAACATTTTATGTTACCTAACTATCAGGCTTGCTCGCCATTTGTGCTCAAGCACACCACTAGTTAGATGCTTAAAGCATGTAAATAAGACAAGCTACGCATGAACTGGAACCCGTCATTGATTACACTCCACCCGTCCATTCTGTGAGAGAAGCCTCCCTCACATTCAGTAATAGTGGGGATTGACTTAGTTAATGTATGGCTGTCTTGTCTTCATAGCAATCATTGCAGTGCAGTGCTGTGTCATTCCTTAATATTCTATTATCTTAATGTATTGTTAATATCACCCCACCAGCTGTGCATCATCACTCGGAACCCATTATCTCACCTATTGAGAACATTATGATTTTCATGCTCTCATTAACATCAACCCATCTGTCATTATCACATCATTTATGCCTAGTCATGCTCTCATTCATTGAGTTGTATATCAGCACCAGAAATTGAAAACCAGTTCAGTTGATGTTCTTCACCCGTTAATGCAATTACAGTTAAACTCTAACTCTGACAATATTCTCTCTGCGACTGCACAAAGTCTCTAGAGACGAGCTATCGTAAGGGAGGCTGGGAGATATCAATTCTGGTGGCAGCGATTACCACGTATCGTTGGCACTGAAGTGTTTGTGAGGAGATTAGTCTCTGGTCCTCAAGAATACATAGGACTCGCATCACACATTCATCATGCCATCAACTATTGAAACACAAACTAAATGCAGTTTAGGTACCAAAAATTGTTATCATTGACATACACAGTTAGCTGGCTCACTGAAATATTCACTGATTTACCGGCAGACTGCCTTGCCTACTGACAGACAGACTGCCTTGCCTACTGACAGACAGACTGCCTTGCCTACTGACAGACAGACTGCCTTGCCTACTGACAGACAGACTGCCTTACCTGCTGACAGACAGACAGACTGCCTTGCCTACTGACAGACAGACTGCCCTACCAACTGACAGACAGACTGCCCTACCTACTGACAGACAGACTGCCTTGCCTACTGACAGACAGACTGCCTTACCTACTGACAGACAGACAGACTGCCTTGCTTACTGACAGACAGATTGCCTTACTTGTAGGTGTTCTCCGTGACTTGAATAGTGCCAGGCGTTCCATTGCTCTCTGTTCTGCTAGCCACGTTGACCGTGTTACCAAACAGACAATAACGAGGCATACGACGACCGACTATTCCAGCCACCACCGGACCACTGTGCACACCAATCCTCATCTACACACACACACACACACACACACACACACACACACGTCTAATGTGCTTGCTAGTTAAAGTGAGTCACAAGAGAACATTCTAAAGAATAACACACCCCTAGAGAGAGAGGGGGAGAGTGAGAGAGTGTGTGTCTCATTGACTAACCAATAAAAACAACAACAGTGCTACAGATAGTTATAGTGTTCTATAGATGGAGAACCATCAATAACTACAACACAGTCCTACAAATTACGTAAATGTAATTAGTGACTGGCTATGAGAAAACTGATTGTTGTGACAAAATTAATGCAGTCATTCAGTAGTTCTAATGAGGGCAGAGGAGTCATTCAGTAGTTCTAATGAGGGCAGAGGAGTCATTCAGTAGTTCTAATGAGGGCAGAGGAGTCATTCAGTAGTTCTAATGAGGGCAGAGGAGTCATTCAGTAGTTCTAATGAGGGCAGAGGAGTCATTCAGTAGTTCTAATGAGGGCAGAGGAGTCATTCAGTAGTTCTAATGAGGGCAGAGGAGTCATTCAGTAGTTCTAATGAGGGCAGAGGAGTCATTCAGTAGTTCTAATGAGGGCAAAGGCGTTTACTGACTTCTTTTTAGCTTGGAGCATCTTATGCGAGCTATAAACATTCAGAAAACCAAAGCTATTAGTTTATCACAAAAAATTAAACTCACTATTCCGTAATAATTGAAGTAAATTGACTTTATTGCACGTTTATTCCATCTATAGTATTGTCTCAATTAACAATCAGTTCTCACTGCCTGCCAGCCTGCCTGCCATATTCACCACTTGACAATACATTACAACAACTGACCAATCAATGACTTATTACACTAAAGATGGTAACCTATTCACCAGTCACATGACTAGCAACATAGACCGGTTGATGAGGGGGTGTGGCTGGTACACACAGTGATGGGGGTGTGGCTGGTACACACAGTGATGGGGGTGTGGCTGGTATACACAGTGATGGGGTGTGGCTGGTACACACAGTGATGGGGGTGTGGCTGGTACACAGTGATGGGGTGTGGCTGGTATACACAGTGATGGAGGTGTGGCTGGTATACACAGTGATGGAGGTGTGGCAGGTACACACAGTGATGGGGGTGTGGCTGGTACACACAGTGATGGGGGTGTGGCTGGTACACACAGTGATGGGGGTGTGGCTGGTACACACAGTGATGGGGGTGTGGCTGGTATACACAGTGATGGGGTGTGGCTGGTACACACAGTGATGGGGGTGTGGCTGGTACACACAGTGATGGGGTGTGGCTGGTACACACAGTGATGGGGCTTTGTCGGCTGGTGGTACACAGTGATGGGGTTTGTGGTGGTATACACAGTGATGGAGGGTGTGGCCGAGATTCCACATGATGCGAGGTGTGCAGGACACACAGTGATGGGCGGTTTTGTGTGGTACACCAGTGATGGGGGTGTGGCTGGTAAACACAGTGAGGGGGTGTGGCTGGTCACACACAGTGGATCGGGGTGTGGCTGGTATACACTAGTGATGGGGTGTTTGTGGCGGGTTCTACACAGTGATGGGGGTGTGGCTGGTACACACAGTGATGGGGGTGTGGCTGGTACACACAGTGATGGGGGTGTGGCTGGTACACACAGTGATGGGGGTGTGGCTGGTATACACAGTGATGGGGTGTGGCTGGTACACACAGTGATGGGGGTGTGGCTGGTACTTACAGTGATAAGCTCGTTGTTGTCAGGCCGAGTGACTTGCTTGCAATAGTGCATCATATCTAGTGCCTGGTTGGCCACATTCTCTGCATGAGTCTTATTCCTTTCTGGAAGACCACCGACTACCATGTACGCATCTCCGATAGTCTCCACCTACACATACACACACACATACAGGTATACTAATATGCAGGTGAGTGATACTGTATTAGACTGTTTAATGGTGAGTGGTTGCTATGGCATTAAAGTGCCTTTACCAGAATAACACGAATGGTAATAAAACTGGACCAGTTCTAGCAGCTGAGCTTGCAATCCATAGCCACTGCTACTCATGTAGTACATTTTGCTGAGACACAATAAAAGACACTTTTACTAGGAAAAACCAAAGTAATGAAGTATTTAGTAGTAGTTAACTAATTACTAGTAGCAACCATATGATTCCTCTCGGAAGCGGAACATTAACTTCAGGTAAACAGACCACCTGGTTTAATTGTTATGAACAATTAATCTAGGGTAAGGAAACAGGAAAAAGTCAATATTGTCTGCGCACAATGGCTTGCTCACCGTGTGCTCATGCTCACCACCAGTTATCTTGAAAATACTAATATTAGATTGTGGTAAGAGTGAAAGAGATTGAGATTAAAAAAAAAAAATAAATATAGTAAGTTAGTTAGTGATGGAAGCTCTGTAATGTATAACAACAAACCAACAATACAAACAAACAAACAAACAAACAAAACAACTAAATTAACAAAAAGTTTATTGACATTAGACTCATTGCATGTATAGCACACCATGAGTCTTATGGACCAGTGGATCACTAACTGAACCACTCACTGGACCTTTCACTGGACCCCTAACTGAACCACTCACTGGACCCCTAACTGAACCACTCACTGGACCTTTCACTGGACCCCTAACTGAACCACTCACTGGACCTTTCACTGGACCCCTAACTGAACCACTCACTGGACCCCTAACTGAACAACTCACTGGACCTTTCACTGGACCACTTACTGGACCACTCGCTGGACCCCTAACTGGACCTCTCACTGGACCCCTAACTGAACCACTCGCTGGACCCCTAACTGAACCACTCGCTGGACCCCTAACTGGACCTTTCACTGGACCTCTCACTGGACCCCTAACTGAACCATCGCTGGACCCCTAACTAGACCTCTCACTGGACCCCTAACTGAACCCCTAACTGGACCACTCGCTGGACCCCTAACTGAACCATCGCTGGACCCCTAACTGGACCTCTCACTGGACCCCTAACTGAACCACTCGCTGGACCACTCACTGGACCCCTAACTGGACCCCTAACTGAACTGAACTCAACTGAACCACTCGCTGGACCCTAACTGGACCCCTAACTGAACCACTCGCTGGACCTCTCACTGGACCCCTAACTGAACCATCACTGGACCCCTAACTGAACCACTCGCTGGACCCCCTAACTGAACCCCTCGCTGGACCACTTACTAGACCACTCATCACACATGCCTTATAACTGGACAGTAGGTAGGTGGGTGGGTAAGTAACATACACATGTTGCTGGCATTGTATGGCACGCGCCATGGAGGTCAGTCTGAACAACACGCACGCACACACACTTGTTAGATTTGTATCTCGTATGTAAAGTGTTTGGCTACAAATGTTGGACTACATGCAGTCCGACCAGCAGAGGTCTCGTCAACATGTGCACACATAACACAGTCACGCATTCAATAAACAACACTCACGAGAGGCCGGCCGACAAGTCTAGACCAAGGCCTGGACCAAGGCCAGGACCAAGGCCTGGACCAAGGCCAGGACCAAGGCCTGGATTAAGGCCTGCATGGTCAGTAGCTATTTTTAGCCAAGTCTGTGCACACAATTCCACACACTCTCTCCCTCTCTCTCTCTTGAGGAGAGGCCAGACACAACACCAAGTCTTATCCTCCATATCACTAACCCTAGTAGTAGAACCATTAGAGTAAGTGAAGCTCTTCTTTCATACACCTACACACAATCAGCAGCCATAGTAACTCACTCACTCGCACGCACACACACACACATTAATTAACTACCTCGCGTAGACACCCACCAGACTGACATGAACGCAAGGGCTATCACAGGGACAGCAAGTGCCAGTGAGTGGCATCTCTCAACCTATTCTATGCCTTAGCCCAACATAATCCAGTATCCATAGCTCTCAACAACCACTGGTCTACACAGCACCTGCATTCCCTAACCTAGTGCACTTGATCTGGAAACAATATCCACCACAACAGAGCGAGTGGCCAGCTCTGCTGAACAGTAAGATCAATGGATGCCGCCTAGTTCAGATGAGTAAACCCATTCTCTACTCATCCCTTCTCTATAACACAATCCTTATAAACTACAGTGACTTCCTGGTGATAGGAACATGGCTGACTTCCTGGTGATAGATATAATTTGTTTGCACAAACTGGGAAATCCCACAGCTTGTTTTAGCACGAATGAACTAACTATTGCAGCTGCACCCACTCACTGGGAACCAGCATGACAGCTCGGGTTTCATCAGGAATGACACAAGACAAATACTGTATGAGATGTCAGACATACTTGCTGTGGCCTACTGGATCCAGTACAAACAAAGACACACTACCAACCAAGTACTGGACTGTGCCACTGGCTGAAACAGAATATGAGAACTAACCGTCGTTGTGAGCTGGACAGAATGGGAGACATAACAGTATCATTATCACCTGTTGTTTAGTTAACACAACTAGTGATATGCTTCAGTTCAAATGTACCCACACATGTTCACTGGATATACCAACTCAAGACATACATTGTATTCTCTCTGTGATTTGACTATTGGACAATGGATTTTCAAGTAAGAACAATACTGTCGTGTATGGCATATACATGTAGCTATGACAACCAGTGCATTAACCAAGTTAACTTACTACTGTCACTAATTAGAATAGAAAATGAACTCTGCTAAGTTTGTAAGAACTAACTGTGAGTGGTCTCCTCTTTAGTCTTCGTAGCTCTTTGCCATATTTTTCTGGAATTATTTGATTTTGTTTATAGCTTTTTGCGCCCGTGATAAAGTTTGTTTCAAAAGTAGCCTCCGGGACTGGACACACATGGACCTCTTTGAACTTTGGCCATTTAAATAATATATATACACAACAATCTCAACTGGGACTTGTTTGTGAGAAGCACTTCACTTGCCCAATGGGAGACTATTAGCTTCTCACTGACCTCCCCCAAGACGACACACACACACACACACACACACACAATTGTGTGTTGCTTGTTAACTTTCAGAGGAAAGGGAAAGAGGGAATTTTATTTCTATTTCACTCAGGGACTATTAAACTCTTGTATAACTTGACCCCCTCTCCCAAACAAAGATTTCGAGTGGTGTTCACTAAGTAAGCTATGCCCCCCCCCCCCCCTGAGGTGTGTACATTCTTCAAATAATTTACAACAGACATCAAGTCAAGTTTGTATCATTGACAAACCCATTGATTTACCAGTCTCTGTATGTATATTACCATTCCTCACTGGACTTATTCTCTCTTATCAACAGTTCCCCCTGGCACCAGTTCCCCCTGGCACCAGTTCCCCCCGGCACTAGTCAGATCTACCCCCACCCAGTGCTCACCTTGTAGACCTGATTCTGGCCCACCACTTGGTCAAACATGGAGTAGAGTTTGTTGAGCATGTTGACAATTTGCATGGGTTCAGACTGACTGCAGATGCTAGTGAACCCCACAATATCGCTGAACAGAATAGTGACACTCTCGAACCTCTCCGGGTCCACCATCTGTCCCGCCATCAAACTGTCTGCCACAGAGATGGGCAGCATCTGGTGCAGCAAGTCCGACATCCTCTTCTTCTCCGCCTCCAGTGACTTCTGTGTATGGTTAAGATCAATAATGAGCTCCTCCAGTCTGACGGACTTGGTGAACTCCGCAGCTGCCGCCTGCCCCATCATGAGCATGCCCCTGGTAGCGTCGTGAATGGGAATATCGCTCAGATACAAGCCTCTCTGCTCCAAGTCCTGCAGACGCTTCACCCGTGGAGAGCAGATGAACAACATCGCTTCAGACTCCGGAGCGTGCACCATCTGCCCTCGCAGCCTCATGGGGTCTGAGCCTGAGGTCATGGAGATGCTCAGTCTGTCACTGCTACCCATGACTGTTTTAGGCGCACTGGCCAGAGTGGGGAGCATTCGAAGGATGAAGATGGTGTTGATGTGAGACAAGATGTTCTCAAAGTTCAGCTTCATTCTTGGTCTCTCCAGCAGGAAATACTGAGTGAGTGTGTCCTCGTTGAGCTTCAGGTTGGGCATCACCCAGCTGAGGGAGGAGCCCACCTGCCGGACGGTCATGTCACAGTTGAAGATGATGTGAAATGGAAAGGCTTTGCAGAACGTGTCAGAACTGATGAGTTGTTTGTCTGAGGAGAAAGAACTGAGGGCATTGTCTCCGTCTTCTAAATTGATAACGTTGGCTCGATGGTAGGCCACCTCTCTGATGGAGAAAATGGTGTGATCACTCTTCTCTCCCTTCTTGACGGCAACCTTCATCTCCAGCTCCACGTGGTAGTACTCTCTAGCCACAGACTTGACGATGCCCATGACGATATGCTCCAGGGAGGGACGGTCAGAATAGTAGTGCAGCAAAAACTCTGACTTCTTCAGACCAGCTGTACAGCGGAAAGAAGGGGCATCCATCTGAGGGTAAATGATGGACAGGTGGTCGTGCAAGGCATCCAGGTTAGTCAGGAAGTCTTGCAGAGAACGCCCGAGCAGCTGTAATGTCTTGGCATAGCCAGACTCCTGGCAGGACAGGAGGAACTGCTCACCAAACATCTCCAATATAGTAGCTGCATCCAAACCTGTGAACACACCCACCACAGAGAAGATAAGGACAGTTACACACACACACACACACACACACAAGTAAGATTACAGGACAGAAGTGTGGGTGGATGGGTGAGATAGTTGGGTCAGTATCCAGTTGAACTAAACGTGACATGATAGCACAAACAGAACTCTTACTCTGCTCCCTGAACAACATATTTATTAACTTCATGTGAATAGTGGGCGTGACTGCCACAACAACAGCACACGCACACACACGTACCACAGAGTTGACAAACATAATGAAAGAGATTATAGCATGGAGCACGTGGCTGTGGTCAACATGTGGGCAGCATGCTGGACTGTGGTCAACATGTGGACAGCATGCTGGACTGTGGTCAGGGCATCCCCCTCCCCCTCCCACACACAGAGTCAATTAACACATTCTATCCCAACATGGGTGTGGCTACATACCTGCACATGTGTGAACACAGAGGTCACTCAGACTAAGCAAGCTGAGTGAGGGGAGAAGGAGGAGTCTTACCTAGAATCTCTGATGCTGCAGCCACGACAGAGTATGTGTCGGCATCTTTATAAATATGGTTGACATGGAAGGAGTCCTGGTCTCCAAGGAACAGCTTGGCGTGGGTCCTAGTGGGAGAGAGAGAGCGAGGGAAAGGGAGAGAGAGAGAGGGAAAAGTTAAGTTAGTCTAGTCTAACTCACTCCACACATCACTAAAACCACACCCATATACACGCCCTAACTTGGGCCCAAGAGGAAATAGCAAAGCAGTTGAGATAAAAGAGGAACTCTTGAGCAATGAGGTGAGTGGTTTAGGAGGATGCAATAAACATATTCATGATGCTTGCATGCCAACAGTAACACTCATCAATTATACCACACATTCCACTACACACCCGCACACATGCACGCAGTCCCCCGCCAGCCTGAGGTGTCCCCACAAACAGGGCCATGTTCAAGCCACCACCACCTACCATATTTACTACATCAACATGCCACACCCAAGGTGCTACTACTACTACTACTACTACTACTACTACTACTACTACTACTCTGGCCAACAAGCTGAATGTTGATGTGCTTCCAATGCACCTAACAAGGCAGTCCCTCTGTAGCTGCAATTTCTGCCAATTCTCACAGAACACACTTTCTCTCTCAATGTGAGCAGCTAAGGGCATTCCATAGCTGCATGTCTACACAAGTGTTCCCTTTACTGGGACAACAAAGACAACAACAACAACAACAACAATCACTACCACTGCAGACCCTCAGCTGCAGCACTCCCATGCCTGTAACTGGTATTGGAGCCAGAACAACTGGTGGAGTTAGCCTGACAACGGTTAGATACCAACACAACCGACTAGACTAGTACACTGTGCTATATTTTACACCTTCTCCACAAACAAACAAACAAACAAACAAACTAGGCTAGACCTACAGTTCATACATTCTGTCACTGGAGTGAACTACAATTGAAAATTTAAACTATGTGAATTCAATGTTTGATCATGTGATAATCATGTGATTTAATGAGAATCACCAGTAGAGCTATACTTGACAGACAAGTCTTAATCATACGTCATTCAAAATAACTAGTGATGGGTTATAAACAATCAACAGGTTTAACACTATGTTCTGGTGGCATCTTCTCAAGACCTGAATAACCTCAGATAACACTATGTTCTGGCGGCATCTTCTCAAGACCTGAATAACCTCAGATAACACTATGTTCTGGCGGCATCTTCTCAAGACCTGAACAACCTCAGATAACACTATGTTCTGGTGGCATCTTCTCAAGACCTGAATAACCTCAGATAACACTATGTTCTGGTGGCATCTTCTCAAGACCTGAATAACCTCAGATAACACTAATAGAAAATAGTTTCTGTTTCCTATGCTACAAAAATGAATGTGGAAATTACACAACTTAAACTAGTAAACACACCCACACCACTGACAGAGGCAGCAACACACACCCACACCACTGACAGGCAGCAACACACACCCACACCACCGACAGAGGCAGTAACACACACCCACACCACCGACAGAGGCAGCAACACACACCCATACCACTGACAGGCAGCAACACACACCCACACCACCGACAGAGGCAGTAACACACACCCACACCACCGACAGAGGCAGCAACACACACCCACACCACAGACAGAGGCAGCAACACACACCCACACCACCGACAGAGGCAGCAACCCACAACCACACCACCGACCAGAGGGAAGAACCACACCAACACCAACGACAGAGGCAGCAACAAACACCATACACCGACAGGAGGGCCGTAACCACACCCACAACCACAGACAGAGGAAGCAACACACACCCACACCACTGACAGGCAGCAACACACACCCACAACCACCGACAGAGGCAAGAAGTAGTAACACACCACCCCAGAACACCGACAGAGGCAGAGTAACAACACACCCACACCACTGACAGAAGCAACACACACCCACAACCAACGGGACAGAGGCAGCCAACAAACACCATACCACGACAGAGGCAGTAAAGTAACACAACCCACACCACGACAGAGGCAGAGTAACAAACACCCACAAAAACCGACAAGAGGCCGCAACACACACCCATACCACCGACAGAGGCAGCAACACACACCCACACCACCGACAGAGGCAGTAACACACACCCATACCACCGACAGAGGCAGCAACACACACCCACACCACTGACAGGCAGCAACACACACCCACACCACCGACAGAGGCAGCAACACACACCCATACCACCGACAGAGGCAGTAACACACACCCACACCACCGACAGAGGCAGTAACACACACCCACACCACCGACAGAGGCAGCAACACACACCCATACCACCGACAGAGGCAGTAACACACACCCACACCACCGACAGAGGCAGTAACACACATAGGCAAAGCTTCTCCTTGGACTTTGATCAATCCTAAATATTGGGAAAGATATTTCACAGACTTCACACAATTGGAAGCGTCACATAAGGACTATGTCTGAACTGTACTGGTGAACACTGGGGCTGAAATAAGCAGGTACCAGTACTAGTGAGCATTGTAGCTGAAATTAAACCATTCATGGCACAATCTCTGCATCTCACAGTACATGAGTAGCAACAATTTCATAAGTGACGGAAGCAATTTGAAAGTGCAGGAGGCCATGGCTGCCCAGCCCACCCACTTCTGTCACATGATTATGAGCACTCGTACAATAACCACACACACACACACACACACACACACACGTATGTCTGGTGTGGACCAGAGAGCCAGAGGCCAGATCAAACAACAAAATTCTATACAAACAAACACAAACCCCCAAAGGAATTCCAGCTGCTATGCAGTCAACCAAAAGAATTCCCAACTTGACCGAACATTCCACATCAGGAAATGATAGACTCAGTTTGTTATGTTGTGTATTACTGACAGAAACACATTATACTTTAACAAACACACAAAAGATTTTTATTTCACAATGATTTGCTCTGTTTGAAGGATCTAGGATACTACTGCTGGTCCTAGGATACTACTGCTGGTCCTAGGATACTATTACCAGTCCTAAGATACTATTGCAAATTCAAAGATACTATTGCTGGTCTAGGATACTATTGCAAGTTCTAGGATAATATTGCAAGTTCTAGGATACTATTGTAAGTTTTGCAAATTCTAGGATACTATAAGAAGAATGGCATTTTAGGATACTACATAATTCTTACTCACTAAAAGTTTACTACCTAAACCTCTAACAGTATACTTAGCAAATCATACCACCCTTGCTTGCTTGGACAAGACTTATGAAAGAGTTGCAATGAAGCTTGAGGTTCACCGGTCAGCAGACCAGCCAGTACAACTATTGCACTCAACACAGCAAACTTCAAATAAGTACCTGTAGGCTCCAGCACTGCCATACCACGTGCAATGCATATACGTTTCATAAAAAAAAACAACAACAAATAAACAAACAAACAAAACCAAATATGTGGACTATAGCAACAAGTACTGCAGACAGGTTCTGAGAAATCAACACGGCTATTTCGGTAAGGTGGGGTCGACATGTAACCACATCCACGCTACAGTTGTTACATTATTCAATAACATGCTGTGCACCACATTCCAACCTGGAGTTAAGTTAGGACAGGAAGGAGGGGCTGAGGAGAGAGGAACTGGGGAGATTGAGACTGAGTAGGGAGACCTCAAGAGGGTGGGGCTGAGGAGGATGGAAAGTGAGAACACGAGCCAACGGAGATTATTAATAAAAGGCTTACACCAAATAATGACACACACACACACACACACACTCACATTCATTCTCTCTCTATACAACTATGTGGTCCATTATCTTTTGGCATGGTCTGAACTGCCAACATCAACTCCAGCAAGATGGCTGACCATATTTTAATAACCTAACGATGTACGTAGTGAAGAACTCGGGCAGTTTGTGCTTTGGCAATAACAATAAGAACAACTCCCTTACCAGGAACTTGAAACCATCAAAATAAAACCGGCCATTATAGCCGATCACATTTCTACTTGAAAACAACACTAGCTAGTCAGGCCAGCCGGCCATAGCTGCACGAGGAGGAACTGCCTCATCTAGTAATACAATGTTTGATATGCTTTCAAGATGGAACAATCTGTACACATATGCAAATGTGGCGTGCATGTAAATGTACATGCAAAACATCAACACAAACATAGCCCAATGCCACTATGTCAGGACATCCCACGGCCAACAATGACCTGATGAATGCAGGACACCAGCATCCATTCCTTCACTACCTTGTACTCACAAAGGACACTGAGTGGTCTTCATGTTATACACTTACTATCTTGCCATGTTGTTTACATTCCACTGCACCCAATCACAACTCACTACTACTACTACTACTACTACTACTACTACCACTACGACTTGCTTGTGGTATACATTGCTATCCTTTCACGTCTACTTCTCAACTAACACTACCTATAATCCTGTTGAATACACCAGGTAGTCTTAAGAATGCTAAAACTATACGCAGTAAACAATACTAATAATCACCAATAATGCATGCAGTAAACAACAACAATACTAACAATTGCTAGTAATACATGCAGTAAACAACAAAACATTTACACCTAGCTTACAAAATGTGGTACCTTACCTTATCTCCTCCCACTTCTCCACTCCAAACCTTCTCTTCACCAATTTTTCCAAGGCAGAGTTCACGAATCCATACTGCATAAGAACAGGATTTAATCAACAGCTACTGATGAAACAGCTGCTACTATACTTTGTTGCAAGTACAAAACACAAACAATTACTAGATTTATGGAGGATAAGGGGGGGAGAGGGGCATCACACAAACACACACACAGGTTAGCTGCACACACCCTCTGTTAGTCACCCTTTATTAAGGGTTAGTTCCAATACTAGGAAAAGGGTCACACAAGATTAGTCCAAGCAGCAGGAATTCTATATGAAGGTCAATGTTTCTCAAATAATGTACTTTCTGAACTTCCTTCCTCTTAATACAGATAGTCAGACACCAGCTAAACTAAACAACACAGAGAATAGCCCAGAGAGCTCCTGAGCAGTAATTCCCCTAGTTCTCCAGAAAAAGCTGAAAGTGTAGATTATGTACTCAGTTTCTATTTTGGACTATCCAAGATGACTTGCAAATATACACATACACACACATAAATTGCAGTGTGATGGTCACTCTCCTGGCAGCAACACAACACCAAAAGCTGTGCATTCTGCATGATACAATGTAAAAGCAATGCTTTTGCACATGTTCCCTCTTGTTAACAACATAAAACTCTAATTTACACCTTTAAAGCTGAGAGAATAAATACCCTTACCATATCGTATGAACTACTGGAGGAGAGCCAATGTAAATCTTCAAAATTCTGAAAACAAACAACAATGTGGACATAAATTATGACTAGCCAACCATGGCCCCTAAGGGCCAAGGTTGAGCGTCTCCAGGCACGACGTCGCCACGCCTAGCAGATCTAGGACGGGCAAGCACGCCACCGCTAGTGCTAACAGAAAGAACCGACTAACCTTGGAAAAGTTTTCGTATACTAGTTATGAGTTTGGTGATCAGGTGTCGCCGAACAATCTACACCATTATTAAAGCCTAGACTTGTACTCCACTCAGCGATGAATCGACTGCACACCCGGCGGCCGGGGCCGGGGGAATTTCTCAAAACCCAGCCTTTACATGTGTTGACGTAATATGACGTTACATATTTGCGTCGCGTCACAGGACGAAAACAAATAGAACCGGAACAAGGATAGGAAGAACGGAAATCAAGTCAATTCCATGCTGACCTTTGCACCAGTCATGGCTGCCATAGATAAATTGTACAGGAGCGTCCTGCTGGCTGTGAGATTCTTTTCGAAAGGATGGGGTCCAATCCATGCTTACGAAAGGTATCAGTAAATATGATTTTATGCAATACTTATCGATAAAAACTCATTCCTAACTTCTTAAATTTTTTACACACCCCTTTCTTTAGTATCAAGGCAAGGATGTTCTTGTATCAATAATAGAACGCTCTAATATTATGTCAGACTAAAATTGCTGCATCAGAACAAAAATCTGCTGATGTATCAGAGTGGAAACGATGTCACTTGGACCAGCAGTAAATACCTGCTGTATTCCTACACTTTAAAATGATCATTCATTTATAGGAGTTTATCTGTGATGGTGATCTCTAAGTATTTCAGTTGTGAAATGGAATGGAGGTAGCTGCTGCTATTTCACATTGCACAGCTACTTGTACTGAGTGTGTATGTACACTAATGCATTCCATCACATTAAGGAATTCAAAAGTTTTGAAAGGAGTGAAAATTTAGACATGACACACATTTTGTCTACATGTGTGTGCATACATGCATTGTATGCAATAGTTATGACTACTGTCGGCTGCAAGATCCCTATGCTATTTTCTCCATGAAGTGGTATATTAATGTAATAATTACCGCACTGGGGAAATTGCAGGAGTTGGCATCATAAAGGAATCAGTAAAAGTGCAAACAGATTTTGATTATGCTACTTATGATGTAGCCATTCATAACCACTGTAGGTACAGGAAGTGTTTAAGTACTGGAGGTGAATCACTTTCCATTTTGTTGTTGAAGAATGGGTTACTTTGAACCCTGCGTGTATCCACTCTCTGTGCTTGTGTTTATGTATTGTCGCTATGACAATGCTGCTGATAGATGTGATGAGCTGTCAGGTTCTATGTATTCCTATTATAGTATTTCTCAGTTTCACCCTGTCCTAATGGATCCTGCTAGCCTCATAGAAGAACTGAAGGCTCATAGACATCCAGTAGAAATCCAGCAGGTAGCCTTTTACTGCACGATGAAGCTTCATCTTACTTACTGCATGTGTTTTTTTTTAATTTTTATACTTGTGTGTTAAGACACATAAAACTTCTTGGGGAACTATATCGTCAGGACATTTTCTCTCTCCTGCATCCACTTTATTGAAGGGCATCCTTCCACCACAAGCCGAGACAGCCAGGTAGGATATCACTGATGAGTATTGGGTAAGGGGAGATCATCTGAGTAACACTTACCAATGCAACAAGGCTATTGCACACTTTGTGCAGTCATTAAATTTGCATGCCAGCCATCACATCTTATATCAGTGAGTGTACATTTTCAATTTTTGTCTTCTCTAGATTTCAGTTGTTATTGCCTAAAAGCTGGAAGTCTGTCAGCAGACCAGTCTACATCCATCTTGCTGGCACGGGTGACCACGTACGTGTATATCACATGTAATGTTAGAGTGACTGGTGAGGTGACATGTAGTAACCATTGGTGACATACATGTACATGCAATGTGTTTGGTAACTAGCTACATATGTGTTGATTGCTCTTTGCTGTGTCTACGATTAGGGGTTTTCCAGGAGGCGTAATTTAACTGCTGTACCGCTGTTAAGAAAAGACGGTTTGGGTGCCCTTATTTTGGAGAATCCTTTCTATGGGAGCAGAAAGCCTCCATCTCAGACTCGCTCGCAGCTTTTGCACGTGTCTGACTTGTTCGTGTTGGGCTTGAGTCTCATGCTGGAATCTGTGGTACTCAAACTGTGGCTGGAGGAGGCGGGGCTTGGGCCTGTAGGCGTGACTGGAGCTTCTATGGGAGGACATGTGAGTGTTATTGATCAATCAATGCTTATGGATGATGTCAACAAAGTCTAAACCAGAGTACCTACACACATACACACATGTTCATCAATCTCTCGGCAGTAGCCCAAGAGAAATGTTCATTGACCTGTACAGTCATCAATTTGCTCCCACATTTTATCTGGTACTGTGTTTACATGCAAGGACAGAAACATGATAATTACATGTGACAATAGTTGCCACTAATTCTCAGAACTAGCTAAAATGGTCAACATGTGTTGTGAAAGAGGATCTATTTTCTAATAACTATGTGGAGGCTATTTTGATCATGTCTTTGGACAGAATCCAATAGGAGATTTAATATCTATACAGAATGCTTCTCTGTCAGCCTCGATATGGCCTGAACCAGTTCCTGTTGTTCCTTTCCTGTCGTGGTCTACTGCATCATCTGTGTTCACCCAGGTAAGCCACCTTTCCAGCAGTTGTTGTTAGTAAATGTATGTATGTGTGTGAATTTATAGGGCATGCTTTCAGGTGCACTTAGCTGGAATGTGCTTGAAGAACAGTTACTGAATGCAAGAACAAGTTCAGATACAAGCAGGAAGAAGATTTTTGACTTTGCCATGGAGCAGCGTGCATTATTGAGAACATCCACACAACAGTGTAGTGATGCTGGGGAGATGGTGGCATTCTCAAGCATGGATCCCAGCAGACGGCCACTGCCGGGTTCAATGTACCAACTGGCCACCTCACCACTGGACTCGGACATTCCTCACAGAGCAGCCCCACAGTACACGCTCAGTGAAATGTCCTCTCACCACAGCTGGCTCAGCACAAAGAGAGGAAGAGAATCAGCTTTGCACAAAGAGACGGTGGCCACACTGGGGGCAGTCCTTGACCTCTCCACACACCTGCACAATTACCCTCTCCCTCGAAACCCTTCTCTTGCCCGGTTTGTGGCAGCTGCAGACGACCTGTATATTCCACGGGAGAATATAGCCAGCATGGAGGACACATGGCCAGGTAGTCACACTCCATGTGCTTGTTGTTTCCTCTTGTATAATCCTGTGTTTGTTGTCTTGTCTAGGTTGTGAGGTGCAGTTCGTAGCAGGTGGGCATGTCAGTGCCACAGTGATGCAGCAACATGCATACCAGTGAGATCATTAATTATTATTGACTAGAGAATGGCAATGTAATACTACATTAAACAACAGCTCAAACATTGTCATAAGAATTATTATTAGCCCCAATGAGCCTCTCCTTTATTATCAATTAAATGCTTATTAACTGTATAGTGATAATCAAACTCATTTCTGTTGTTAGGCAAGCTTTGGTTGCCAAGATGCAGGAAAAGACAGTCCAAATTACTTAGTTGGCCGTTTCTCACTTATCAATCATCTTCATTTACCTCACCACCTCATTTCAAATTAATATTGGAATTGAATTTTGACTTCATAGATATTAAAATAATTCCACGCAGTCCAAAAACACTGCTGCTGCATCATACCAGTGTAGAATTAAATAATTGGGAGAGAGAAGGGAGGGAATATTCTAAAACAATCTGAAGTGACAGAAGTGAGTTTAGAGTGTTGGAAGAGAAGATTGCATGCAGAGAGTTGTACGAGTGTAAGAGTTCTCCTCGGACCATGCAGCCAGGAAGAGCTGAACAAACATCTGTGCTTTATCAATTAAAAAATAAAATAAAATAAAGTTGCTTGCACTTAACTTGCACCTAGCACATCCTTGATCTAGCAGTTCAGGAAATAGATTAATATAGACTGGTAGGTGCTCTCAATTGACTTCTACAATAGTTGAGGATGAGGTGGGCAGAGGCTCCAGTGAAGTGATGTGATCTGGAGACATGCCCTTCTCGTGTTTGTCCCACATGATGGCATAGAGATCTTCTAAACTGTGAGTGTAGGCTTCAGTGTCAAACAAGGGAGCCGTCAGACGTGCAGACAGGATCCGACTCTTTAATTGGGTCAATCTGCACACATCACACATAAAAACATAAATTGCATCAGTAGAGTGGGCAGGTCATAGCCACAACTTATTGCACATGGTTAAGTAATTAAATAACTCTATTCTACGAAAAGTACCAGTGGTTGCACTCCAGCACATTGCTGTTCTAGGAATTGACTCAATTTCTTTTCTATTATTACTTTTACATATGAGAGGTGTCAGGAGACAAAATCATACACAGATGGTAAATAATGATACGCTCGAGCAAGCACACACATACACTAACAAACAGAATTGCTCACACTCTTCAGTGTTTTCACACCTGGCAAACACTTTACCAGTCCATATCTCACTCTTCAATGCCACACTTCCAATCCTCCCACACGCTCGCTACAACACTCACTCTGTGGCATTGCTGCCAAACTTGATGGCCTTCTGCACATAGTCCTCTCTACTAGATGCCACCAGCTCAGGGAAACCCAAGGCATGGAGTTGGCTGCCAGCAACGCGTGAAGCCAGCGTATCCAGGGGCAACGTGAGTACAGGTGTGCCAGCCCACAGCACGTCCATGCCAGTGGTGTGCCCATTGCACAGCGGAGTATCCAAACACATGTCCGCCAGCCTTCCTCTCCGCACATGCTCCTCTTTGGGAGCCACAGGGGAGAAGATGATGCGGCCAGGAAGCAGTCCCAGCTTGGAGGCCATGGCCATCACGTTGGGCTCTCCTGTAGCAGGGAAACGCAGCAACCACAGGACACTGTTAGGAACAGCCTTTAATATGGTCACCCAGTTATCTAGAGTGTCTGGGTCTATCTTGTAGAGTTGATTGAAGTTGCAGAACACAATGGCCGTGTCAGGAAGTCCGTACTGCGACCTGATGGTGAGTGGGAGGTCTGTCGGGGGGCCCAGTGAGGAGTAATCAGTTTCACTAGCCGTGTTGGTAGAGGCTGTGGAAGTGGTTGTCACAGCCGGTTGCTGCTGTTGTTGCTGCTGCTTCTGCACTTGCTGGGCCTGTTTGTTGAGTTGTATGAGGAGTGTCTGCTGCTGCTGGATCTGGCTGGTGAGCTGAGACACTTGGAAAGGGTTGTTAAGGGATTGCTGTAGAAGCGACTGCTGTTGCTGTTGCAGGCTGGCCAGCTGGGACTGCGCCAGCAACTGGTGTTGAGCTATCTGCTGCTGACTCAGCTGTGGGGTCTGGGCCTTGGGATTGACGACCGTCACAGGGTGCACGGGCTTCTGGATGACATTGTTGATCTTGATGACTCCTGACTGGGAGTCTATGGCCTTGATAGGATCAGGGTTGGTAGTGCCCGGGCCACTGAATAGGAGGTGAGGGAACATGTAACGATGGTCTCCCACAAAGAATGTGTGCGGCATGTATGCCAGTTTCTCTGAGTATTGGTCAGCTAGATCCAGGGGGGAGGTGAACTTGTCCGTGATGATATAGTCCATGTACTCCGCACCACTGGAGCCTGGGTAGCCCAGCCACATCACCTGCACCATGACAACACATGACATCACAGACAAAACAAACTAGCCGTGAGTTAACAAACAACACTTGACATTCACACTTTACCAACTCACACTTTACCAACTAAGACGCAGCCCGGCAGTAGTGATGAGACATTGTATTTATGTTTGTTGTTGTGTATTTTAATAGAAAGCTGACAGCCATCCCATGGTTTACCATGGATATGTAATGTTGCAGTTATTGATGATGACCCGATTCCACAAACATTAACCACAAAATTTATTATTACACAACCTTAGCTACGAGAAATAATAGCCTACATATTAGATGTCATTGGCAAGCAAGTGAGATATCATAGGGTCAAAAATTGGAATAAAAAATCAAAAAAAAATCGTGAGCTGGCCAGAGCTGACAAGATAAGACTAAATCAGCACAAGAGAAGCAGCTGGCAGGCAGACAATGACAATATTCCAGTAGCAAGCAATTTCAGATTATGTTAGCCTAACTCACAATTAGAGATCATGTCAGTTCAGAAAAATGTCATGTTGAGTATTCCCTGTGATTATATTTCATGGCATCCAATTGTATATCAATAAAAAAGCTTGTGAAGAAACGAAACTATTAAAATTCCACTCGTGTGATAAACTTGACTACCACAGTTGGCAATTAATTACTGAGCTACATCTAATTGACAACTCCATGCTAATTGCTAATGAGGCTTTGTTTGAACGGTAAGTCCAGAGCAAGGTTACTCAAGAGCTGTTCGGCCAATACTTGCATACCTGAACGGGAGCTGGCTTGAGAGCAAATATCTCATTCCTGGCACCTTTAGTGTATCCATTCATGTTCACCAAGATATGAATGCCATCTTGATTGATGCGATCAGCAGCTTGGAAGTTATCAGGGATCTATAGACGCATGCACACACACACACAAACACACTAATAGGCACCCTTCATTTTTCATTTTAGCTCTTCTTACTTTTGACAAATCCACAAAATGCTCAGTCTCCTCAGATATCTTCTTCCTGAAGCTGGTGCTATCATCTGGGGAGAGAGAGTAGCAGAATATTTCCACCTTGGCTCTGCGATGGAAGCCGGGCACGCTCTGCATGAGGTGTGAAGTGGGATGGTTGCAGAAGTCCGAGGACAAGTAGCCAACGCGCAGTCTTCCAGAGCTAGCAAACAGTCCCTTTGGGTAGGCATAAGGAGCTCTATCCAACGCACTGACCTGGAGCATGAAATAACAACTTCAAAGCATCGCCATTGTAGCAATGGGGTGGGGTAGCAAGGGGGGACAGCAGAAATAAGAGCCAGATAAACATATTTTGCTCACTCAATGTACTAGCTGACTTGGCATGTTTGTTCAAGTTGATATTGGTGAAGTTGCATAACTTTGTAGTCTTGTGTTTTGGCACTATGAAAATAAAACTGGACTTTTGGGGAAATCTTGGCCATAATTTTGACACCTAGCTCCAACATAAACACTGTGTGTGGTGGTTTCAACTATGCAACAGGTTTCAAGGACACTTCACCAACAACTCATTCTAAAAACACACACTTCTCAGCTAGCCTTGCAAGCACAACGCAAATACAACAACAAAACTTAAGGAAAAACAACCAACAAAAGTTAGCAGATGGTGTACCTATCATAACAATTATAATGATTCTATTTGTACTTGTACATAAACTGAACAAAGCCATGTGATAATACTACGTTCCTGAGAACAAGGGGCAACTAGTCACCTTCTCTTGACAGAGGGATGCATGGCGAGCAGCTATTCCCTTGCGCTGGATGTAGGAGAGAGGGTAAAGCATGCTGTGGTGAGGGTGAACAGAGGGTAGTCGGTTCTTGGCTAGCTGGTCATCCACCAGTTGGACTATCTTGGCCATTCGAGAGTCATAATCACTCCAATCACAGATGATCTATAAATACAAAGCAAGATGTAATTAGAACTTGAGGGTATCTAAACATCAGTTTCTCTTGCAATCACATCATCTCTATTCTATTCTGTGTTCTCTATTGGCTATTCCAGCCAGGTCGAATATATCCATTAGGCATGGATGAATGCGGAACAATTTATACACAAGGCCTTCACACACTTGGTCAGTAGTGAGGACACACACACACACACACACAATAAACTGCACTCTACTCATAGCAACCTGGTCCTATCGACTGTGGTATGTCTGGAGTACAGTCCTGAATGAGATCACTATAGAAATACTACCCAACAAGCAAAACATATCCAATTGTTTATTAATTTACATAATCGCTGGAAATACTTCTTAGTGAGGCAGCAGCTCCACCCACTCTAACCCACCCACCTGCAGACAGTGCGCTAGATTGCAGAAAGCGTCGGGGAAGTCAGGCTTGAGTTTGAGGGCCATTTTGTAAGAGGAGATGGCCTCAGGGATATTGCCTGAGTCTTTGTGCACAGAGGCGAGGTTACTGTGGGCATCTGCAAAAGCTGGGTTGATCTGGATGGCCCTGCTGTAGCACTGCATGGCTCCTGTGATGTCTTGCATCTCCTTCAGAGTGTTCCCCATGTTACTGTACGCATCTGCAAAATTGGGGTGGATCCTGGAGAGGAGAGAGAGAGAGGGAGCATGCCCTTCACATGAGTTTAATTGGTTTTTAACATTCCAAGAAGACTTGTCCACAACTCAATTATAGACACCTTATAAATTAATCAAAACATGGAGTGCTGCTCCCCACAGTTCCCAAGCAGGGTTTCTAGCCACAGAGAGCCCACCAGACCACAATTACAGGTCGACAGAGAGGTAGCATGGCTGTTGGACAGGCACTTAGAGAGACTCACCTGATAGCTTCTTTGTAATGTAACAGAGCATCTCTCAGTTTCCCTTGCATCTGAAGAATGCTGGCCAAGTTAGAATGAGCAGCTGCAAACTCCGGAGTGATCTGAGCATGTCCACAGAAAGAGGTGTGGCACAAATAAAAAAATATGACAAAGGCAGATAAAACAACATAATGACAACAGAAACTGAAGGTGGCTAGAAAAGAAACCAGTACTGCAAAGATGTTACATACCAACCAGCCTCAAAAGGAACCCCAAGCCAAGGTCTAGCAGTTCTACCAACCACATCCTTGCCAGAACCTACTACCCACCCACACATGTACCTCCAGTGCCTTCCTGTACAGAGAAATGGCCTCCTCTATATGGCCTTGCTCTCTCTTGATGTTGGCCAGATTGTTGAGGGAGTCGGCATGGTTAGGATTCATACGCAAGGCTGTGTTATAGCATTCCTCAGCCTCGCCCACCTAATAGACAAATACATAAACTTACTAAAACATAAAACATATTATAACATAACAGTCTTAGCACACTAATGATTGAGGATTGGTCTTCCGTCTATTGAAGACTGCACCAAAAACAAAACCAAACCACAAGGTACTAACTAAATAGCTCTATAGCACCCACCCCACAACCTCCCACCCAAGCCCATGGCCACTCACTCACCTTGCCCTGTTCTTTCAGAGCATTAGCAAGATTGCAATAGGCATCTGGGAAATGAGGCTGCAGCTCAATGGCTCTGCGATATGTGTCTATGGCCAGCTCAACCAACCTGAACAAGAAGACAAACCAAATGGATGTCAAAGATGAAGGACAAAAATGTATAAGTGTATGAACATGTATGCGAGGAGCTTGTGTTGGGTACTAGCTAATTCGAGATGAGACGTGAGTAATTTTGGCTTACCCTTGCTCGTAGTACACACAAGCCAGGTTGCCATGAACAATGGCATGGTTAGGACTGAGGCTGAGTGCACGCAGGTAGGCAGCTACAGCTCTGTCAAAGATCCGAGCTTCCTTCAGGACATTTCCCAGATTGATATAGGCATCCAAGAATGTGGGGTCCAATTGAACTGCCTGAAAACACAATTAACACTTTCAATATGTGCCAACTAGGTCTTTATCACTTTGTGTCCTGGCTACTGCCTATTACTGCATACTGTCAGGCACAGTACCACTAGTGTGCTCTAACACTGCCTAGGATGTGCTCTAACACTGCCACTAGGATGTGCTGCTAGGATGTGCAACACTGCCACTAGGATGTGCTCTAACACTGCCACTAGGATGTGCTCTAACACTGCCGCTAGGATGTGCTCTAACACTGCCGCTAGGATGTGTTCCAACCCTGCCGCTAGGATGTGCTCTAACACTGCCGCTAGGATGTGCTCTAACACTGCCACTAGGATGTGCTCTAACACTGCCACTGCCGCTAGGATGTGTTCCAACACTGCCGCTAGGATGTGCACTGCCGCTAGGATGTGTTCCAACACTGCCACTAGGATGTGCTCTAACACTGCCACTAGGATGTGTTCCAACACTGCCGCTAGGATGTGCTCTAACACTGCCAAGGATGTGCTCTAACACTGCCGCTAGGATGTGTGCCGCTAGGATGTGCTCCAACACTGCCGCTAGGATGTGCTCTAACACTGCCGCTAGGATGTGTTCCAACACTGCCGCTAGGATAACAACTGCGCCACTAGGATGTGCTCTAACACTGCCACTAGGATGTGCTTCCAACACTGCCACTAGGATGTGTTCCAACACTGCCGCTAGGATTTGTTCTAACACTGCCGCTAGGATGTGTTCAACACTGCCGCTAGGATGTGTTCCAACACTGCGCTAGGATGTGCTCTAACACTGCCGCTAGGATGTGCTCCAACACTGCCACTAGGATGTGCTCTAACACTGCCGCTAGGATGTGCTCCAACACTGCCACTAGATGTGCTCTAACACTGCCACTAGGATGTGCTCTAACACTGCCGCTAGGATGTGCTCTAACACTGCCGCTAGGATGTGCTCTAACACTGCCGCTAGGATGTGTTCTAACACTGCCGCTAGGATGTGCTCCAACACTGCCACTAGGATGTGCTCTAACACTGCCGCTAGGATGTGCTCTAACACTGCCGCTAGGATGTGCTCTAACACTGCCACTAGGATGTGCTCTAACACTGCCACTAGGATGTGTTCTAACACTGCCACTAGGATGTGCTCCAACACTGCCGCTAGGATGTGCTCTAACACTGCCGCTAGGATGTGCTCTAACACTGCCGCTAGGATGTACTCTAACACAACATGCCAAGACAAGCAAGCCAATCATGTAGAGAGGAATACCTCACCTCAACAACCAACTCGTGATATATTCTATATTAAAACAATTGGCTCAAATAATGAAATATCCTCTGTGATGCAATCAAATCAATGAGTTAGAAGACCTGGATTAACAGTGACTTTATGCTAGGTGGTGATTTTAGTGGACCAGAAGGTGGAGACCATATTCATGCCGACAAGGGTCATTCAGCAAAAGACAGACTTGCTCTGTGAAGAAAACCAGGTGGTTACAGCCTAAAAAGACTAAGCTAGTTGTGAATATTTACATGACGATGAAGAACTTCTACTCCTGAACTTTAAATTAGAAACAAGTCTAGTATCAGTTATTGAAAATTGTTTATCTATTCTCAGTTCCTTTTTCTTTTATAACCACTTTCAATAGTCAAAAACTTACCTGATAATTAAATTAAAAGGGTTAAACTAGTTGATCTGTCCTAAAACCAACCTACTTGTTCGCTAAAAGCCCCAAGAACTGGCCTACCAGTTCCAATAACTGATCCACTAGTCTGCACGTCCCAGTAACTGGTCTGCACGTCCCATGAACTGGTCTACGTGCCCTAATAACTGGCCTCCATGTCTAAAAACTGATCTGTTTGTACTAAAGAACTGGTCTATTCAGAGTCCCACCTATGCACTCACTCATACCTCTAAGATCGTGATACACTAGCAGCCACTTAGACCATACAAATGTGACGTACCTTCTCAAAATGATGGATGGCCAGCCATATCTCAGATTGAGCGTTGTACACACACCCAAGATTACTCCATGCAACTGCAAAGCTAGGATGCGTCTCTATGGCCTTCACGTAGCAAGCCTACAGAGAAAAAGCATACGCCGGAAAACACTGGATGGGGTAGGTCACAGACTCTCCCCCACATTTCTGAGCTCTACAATGAAGGGAAAAAGTTAAAACATGCACAAAACAAAAAGCCAGGTAAATATCTGCTGGGAAGACACCCGGAAGTGTATGCAGAGATACAGAACTCTCCTACGGCCAGTCACCATGCCCACAACATGGAGGTGAACCCATACTTGGCAAAGTGTGACTCTTCTACTCACCTTAGCATCTTCCAATTGCCCAAGAGCTTTGAAAAGATTTCCCAAGTCACTGCGAACTCCATAGAGGTCCTAAGGGGGAAAAAGGCATTTAGGTTATGCTTTTCTATTTTATCTGGTCTCCTAGTTAGACAGGGGAGGAGAAAGAGGAAGGAGACAAGTTAATGACAGCCACTTCAATAAGATTGCCTACTGAGTCTCCATACTACCATCCATTCCAGTGGGAGAGAAAGAAACAAAAAATACAACTTCAAACCCATTGCTAACAACCTACTTGACAAGATACCACAGCAGCAAACTATCCCACCACACATCATTCTACATCATATCACATTCACACACAAACTATATGAAAAAAACTGTAACCACCCTATCTACTCACTGGGTTATATCTGAGAGCAGTCATGTACGCATCCACTGCCTGACGTAGCTCTCCTGCCGCAACTAATGCGGCAGCTAGATTGATGTAGCCATCCACAAACTCCGGTTTCAAGCGCACTGCATGATTGTAGTTGTCCAGTGCTTGTTGAAGTTGACCCCTTTCCTTAAACACGTTCCCAAGATTAGAGTAGGCTTCGGCTAATAAAGGATTCTTCTTGATGGCTAAGGCACTAAACTGGGCAGACCTTGAAAAATAAAGAGAAAAACAAATATTACAATAGTAAGAAGTTATACATTAGGTTAATTTTAGAATGTATTATCGCTGTATAACAGAGAATACAGCCTCAACAAAAATTTAAAGTGTACTCACTTATCCAGCCTTCGACATTGGAAGTGAATAGAAGAGAGTAGCAATAAGCAGCCTGTATTATCTTGTTCTCTCCGCCAAAGTTCCATGCATAGTTGCTCTGACCTGTCATAGTTACCTCTCTGATACTCTGCATGGGCTAGTTCTGCCAATGTAGCTGAATCTATCTTATCCAAGCTTTGAAAACGGTCCAATTGTTCTGAAGTGGTACTTGCTCCATTTGTATACACAAGCTGCTGCATCATGCTGGATTAACTAAATAAATAGGTACCGCCGACAATCACAAAATGATTTAATATCATAAAACTACAGCCGGACACCGCTGAGCGATGTGGCAAGAAGCACTTGCGACAGAAGTAGAGACACCTCAATCGCCTTCTTCACCACAAGTTGTACACAACTTCGCTTCACAGACTTCCCATACAACTAACCCGCAACAATATCGAATCGTTTTACCAAATGTCTGCATTCTTCGTAGCCGCCATTTTATTTGCGGTCATTGGAAGGGGGTGTGTTGCGCACGTGCACCGCAAAGCGTGGGAGGTTCCTCACGTGACTATTGGGGGAGGGGGAGAGAGAAGAGAGGAGGGTCGAGATTTTGCGCGCGAATTCTAAATGGGCGATTAAATTAACTATCTAAAAACCTTGGCTCGAATAATAATAAATATGGGTGACCAAAATTCTACTACTACAGCCGCGGATGTGGACCCCGGAATGCTCACTCAGGCCGAGCTCTCTTCAGCATTATCAACTACGCTTGATTCTAGCAGGAGTGCTTCAAATGTTAGCAGAAGTTGCTTTGATATCAGTAGGTAAGTATGAGGGGACCATGATATCTACGCAAATAATAAGCCACTCCTAATAATAGTTCTTGAGAAATTAGCAGACCTAACATTTTGTTCATTTGGGGTCAGTGAACATTTTGTCACACTGTCATTGTCATACTATACCTGAGTGTAATGCTAAGCAGTAGGACCTTCACTAAGTTATTCCATTCAGAGGAACTTTTCTTTGTTATGAGATGGATGAAGAAGCATTAATTGCATTTTTGACGAACTCCCACAATTCTTACAAGATGTGCACAGCACTGGTAGCTAGTTATGAGTTCCATGTTCAATTGGGGGGAAAGCGTTAATGGCAGAGTCCAATGTAATGAATGGTAAAGTATCATCAGTTGGCTACACTTCAATAGCAATGAAAGATCCTAAATTGTATACTTTTAGTTTAATTTTCTAGCACCATTTAGAGTAATGAGCTAACTTCATATCAGATCAGCCAATGTATGGTCAACTTGTCATCCTGTGGTAATTAGTACATGCACTTGTATTCTAAGGAGCCTAGATGCTGGACCTAACCCACAGGGCTATTCATAAGTAGCTGTAGTTCATGGGAGCATAGAAAAGGCCAGGAGAAAGGGTTCTAATAATAAATAAAAGCCCCCTCATTCTTACCCCCCTCCCCCCCCTCCCCCCCAAGATACCAGATACAATCACAAAGTCATGAGATATAGCCATGGACAATTAACCACAGAAGGTTATGTCTTGTCTGTCATCTTGTCTTGTAATAGTTGTTATTCATTTGTGTGAGAGATGTGCTGGAGTGAGAGAACATGAGGAGATTGAGGGTCCAGCTAATCTGAGAAGTCCCGGCTTTATATATATATATATTAGATGTATATACAGCTTTCTTTATATATATATTAGATATATATACTTATATATTACAATCTCACCGCATGTGTGTGTGTGTGTGTGTTAAGAAGCAGTTTATTGTTACTCTTCGCGTTAATACTTTACTTTCAGAATAGAATTAGATAAACGGCAATTATTGCACACGATCCAGCTCCTCAAGCTAGAGTTGTCTCAAAAGCAACTCCTGTTAGACACAAACAGGAATGAGCACACCAGCGAAATGGAGGAGTTGCAAGAACGACTGTCAGACGTGGTTCACGAGAAGAAGTTAGCTCAGCTGAGGCTCCAGGCTGTCACACGTAGCTATGAGCAAGAGCTCAAGGAAGTACGGCAGCTCCTGAAGCACGAGCATGTGCAGGAAGACCGTGATCCAGATGGGTTCACAGACACTGATATGATTGTGGCTGAAGTTAGACGAGAAGTTGAAGAAGTTCTCACTTCACTGCCACTGCTCTCTCAGGAGGAACACAGGAACTTACATTCTACAGATTTATCCAGCCTGGCTATTGGAGACTTTGTGCGGGTAGGATGAATGTACTACATAGAATAGATAATATTAGTGACCCTGTGCCTGTAGGAGAAGTAAGTATTAGAGAAAGGAAGCACTCTCTATTGCAGAGTGACCACCCCTTACCTGCAAAACCTTTTAAACTTCCACATTATGTCTAACTCCAAAAATAATCGATTGTTCTCAGTACTCAAAGTTATTTTAATCTGTGGTGTGCTTGTGCACAAGTTGTGAGTGGTCCTAACTCAAGAAACAAGGTTGCAGATGATTACTTTTATAATTTAAACTTTATTTGTCATGAATGTTTTCAATACCTTAGCAAATGGACCATTACCCAAAACTAATTCTCTTCTTCACAACACTATAATGAGCTACTATTATATTGTGAGTTTGTTTACTTGAAGTTTCTTTTCTAGCTCCTTCAATTTTCCTGAGTTCGTGTGATGGTAGCTTCTGCACTATCTTGCGTAAACATAATTTTATTGCTTGATATGTCGCCTCTTGTAAAATAAAAACATTCAGCTTTGTTTTTTCTTACAATTTATTTTACATTTATCTGGAAAAGGGTCTTCAACCAAAAAGCAGAAGGAGTAAACATAACAAGTCACTGAGCACCAAACTGAAACTGGAAAATTACTTTAATAGCTGTAGCATAAAGAAACCCCAGGTAAACTTGAAAACTGTTGTTAGGGTGAATAGCGCCAGGCCGAGGTACTAAAATGAACCCCTACACATACTTCCAGAATTTTGATTGGCTCACAACTTTTGACTGCCATATTCTTAGCCACCCAATCATTTCATATTCTTGCTGTGTTTCTCTAGGTAAGATATTTTGAACTGACAAGGCCTCTCCTGAAGCGCTCTGAGGACCTTCAGAGACGCATTGGACTCCTAAACCAGCAGTTGTCTGAGACCCAAGCAGAACTGTTGACATCTAATGATGTATGTGTTGCAACAGTGCCTCCTCCCTCTCTCTCTCTCTCTGTGTGTGTGTGTGTGTGTGTGTGTGTGTGTGTGTGTGTGTGTGTGTGTGTGTGTGTGTGTGTGAAAATGATTGCCATTGTAATCATGTTGCAGTTGGTGCAGGAGTTGAGGGATGAGGTGCGGCAATGGGAAGGAAAGTGCTCCACTCTGAGTGTGGAATTGGCCAGTGTCAAGTCTCACATCCAAGAAGGCAACTACAAGATTGACCATTTCAACGAGGTCAAGAGGTTAGAAAGCTGCACTTTTACTATGGGGTGTACTTTAGTTCAACTTGATACCAATGCTAGAGACTTGTCCTCATATGTATGTATCCATTCAATCGTGTATTGCAGTTGCAGGTCTGAGTGCACTGTACTTAGAGATTGTTGGGATGTACAAGGATAGTTGGCAATAGAGAGAGAGAGTAGTGAGCAAGACACTATCAGTGATAACACAGTCAAAAATGGATATTTGATTTGGTGTATAGCATAGTACAGAGAGGTCAATATGTGTCCCCGCCCCCCCCCCCCTGTTATTAGCGTGGGTGCAACAAATTTAGGAAAAAGACTTTTTAAATGCCAGGAAAAATAAAGGCAAAGAACTATGGAGACAGAATAAGACAGATGTTCACAGTTAGTCTTACAAACTTGTTGGACTTCGTATTCTATTCTATTAATGGCGGTGGTAAGTTACCTTGGTTAATGTGCTGTTTGTCCTAGTTACACACCTTATGCAACAGATTGGTTCTTACTTGAATATCCATTGTCCAATAGTCAAGTCACTAAGAGAATACAATATGATGCTTTACCTAGTTCTGGTCAACGGAGCATACTTTGGAAAGGCGGCTAGATAGCAGTATCCTTTGGTTTATCGACTTTTACCTGTATCATCCACGGAAATTAGATTGCTTACACCCTGAAAATCAATGGTCCAATAGTAGAGTGGTGAAGAGAATGCAATGTAAGTCTTGTGTTGGTATATCCAGTGAACAAGTGTGTATGATTGTGTAAAAGTGTTGTGTGTTGTTAAAGAATAGTGAAAATAAACAAGAATAATAGCAAGTTCTCTTGCTCTAACAGCCAATATTGTTAATTAAAACTTAACCCGACATTTTGACTTCTTGCTGAAGTCCTCTTCAGGGGTCAACTGAACTTCAGCAAGAAGTCGAAACGTCAAGTTAAGTTTTAATTAACTATATTGGCTGTTAGATGAGAAAAAGTGCTATTATTTTAATTGCTTCAGCCGAGAATGACTGAATCAACATTTAATTAATAAAGAAATATTATAAGTGGCTAGCATTCAAATTTGAATTTCAGTCAGACCAGCTCACTCGCAGTTTGTGCTGAAGCGCATCACTAGTATATATGGTGGACGTACTATGTCATTTTGTACTTTGATCTTGTACACCCCACCACGCAATAATATTATTGCTCTTAGTTCTTACTTGAAGATCCATCGTCTAATAGTCGAGTCATGAAGGGAATACAATGTAAGCCTTATGTATAGGCTACACCATGACATGGAGGTCATGTATAGGCTACACCATGACATGGAGGTCATGTATAGGTTACACCATGACATGGAGGTCGTGTATAGGCTACACCATGACATGGAGGTCGTGTATAGGTTACACCATGACATGGAGGTTATGTATAGGTTACACCATGACATGGAGGTCGTGTATAGGTTACACCATGACATGGAGGTCATGTATAGGTTACACCATGACATGGAGGTCGTGTATAGGCTACACCATGACATGGAGGTCATGTATAGGTTACACCATGACATGGAGGTCATGTATAGGTTACACCATGACATGGAGGTCGTGTATAGGCTACACCATGACATGGAGGTCATGTATAGGTTACACCATGACATGGAGGTCATGTATAGGTTACACCATGACATGGAGGTCGTGTATAGGCTACACCATGACATGGAGGTCATGTATAGGCTACACCATGACATGGAGGTCATGTATAGGCTACACCATGACATGGAGGTCGTGTATAGGCTACACCATGACATGGAGGTCATGTATAGGTTACACCATGACATGGAGGTTATGTATAGGCTACACCATGACATGGAGGTCATGTATAGGCTACACCATGACATGGAGGTCATGTATAGGCTACACCATGACATGGAGGTCGTGTATAGGCTACACCATGACATGGAGGTCATGTATAGGCTACACCATGACATGGAGGTCATGTATAGGTTACACCATGACATGGAGGTTATGTATAGGCTACACCATGACATGGAGGTCATGTATAGGTTACACCATGACATGGAGGTCGTGTATAGGCTACACCATGACATGGAGGTCGTGTATAGGCTACACCATGACATGGAGGTCATGTATAGGCTACACCATGACATGGAGGTCATGTATAGGTTACACCATGACATGGAGGTCATGTATAGGCTACACCATGACATGGAGGTCATGTATAGGCTACACCATGACATGGAGGTCGTGTATAGGCTACACCATGACATGGAGGTCATGTATAGGTTACACCATGACATGGAGGTCATGTATAGGCTACACCATGACATGGAGGTCATGTATAGGCTACACCATGACATGGAGGTCATGTATAGGCTACACCATGACATGGAGGTCATGTATAGGTTACACCATGACATGGAGGTCATGTATAGGCTACACCATGACATGGAGGTCATGTATAGGCTACACCATGACATGGAGGTCATGTATAGGCTACACCATGACATGGAGGTCATGTATAGGCTACACCATGACATGGAGGTCATGTATAGGCTACACCATGACATGGAGGTCATGTATAGGCTACAAAGTTACATACCACCATGACACATGGATGTCAGGTATAGGTTTCACCATGACAGGAGGTCACGATAGGCTACAAACCATGAGCATGGAGGTCACGTAGAGAGCTACACATTTGGGACATGGAGGGTCCATGTATATGTTCAACACATGACATGGAGGTCTGTGGATAGGTTACACCAATGACATTGGAGGCCATTTATGGTTACACCATGCATGGAGGTCATTGTATAGGCTACCCAATGACATGGAGGTCAACGTATAGGCTACCCATGATGGAGGCATGTATATCGCTACAACCATGACATGGAGGTCATTATAGGTTACAACACCATGACATGAGGTCAATGTATAGTTACACCATGACATGGAGGTCATGTATAGTTACACCATGACATGATTCAATGGTATAAGGTTAACAAACCATGACACTGGAGGTCATGTAATAAAGGCTACACCTGACCTGGAGGTCACATGTATAGGTTACACCATGACATGGATGCATGTAAGGTTACAACACCTGACCTGGAGGCCATGTATAGGTTACACCATGACATGGAGGTCATGTATAGGCTACACCATGACATGGAGGTCATGTATAGGCTACACCATGACATGGAGGTCATGTATAGGTTACACCATGACATGGAGGCCATGTATAGGTTACACCATGACATGGAGGTCATGTATAGGCTACACCATGACATGGAGGTCACGTATAGGCTACACCATGACATGGAGGTCATGTATAGGCTACACCATGACATGGAGGTCATGTATAGGTTACACCATGACATGGAGGTCATGTATAGGTTACACCATGACATGGAGGTCATGTATAGGTTACACCATGACATGGAGGTCATGTATAGGTTACACCATGACATGGAGGTCATGTATAGGCTACACCATGACATGGAGGTCATGTATAGGCTACACCATGACATGGAGGTCATGTATAGGCTACACCATGACATGGAGGTCATGTATAGGTTACACCATGACATGGAGGTTAGTACAGGATTTACACAACCAAGGGCCAAAGGCCCAAGGATAGTGGAAATCCTGTACCGACCAAACGACTCATAGTGCCTGCTTAGTGCACAGGCATCCTGACTCTGCCAGGTGTGCTTGACCTGCTAACAATAGCAAGAGACTTTGCATTCTGTATTTGTGTGCACTACAGCAGTAAAGAAGTTTTATTTTATAGTTAGTTTCAAAACAGCGATAATTCCTTGGATTTTCAAGACACAAAAAGTTGCAGTGAGTAGTTACTATAGCAGTGAAACCCTTTACCATATATATTCAAAAACTTGTCCTTTTTATTAGCTGAGTGCTTGTTTTGTCAGGAGCTACTGGTCATTTAGATATGAAGTTAGAATGGTTTATACTACAGAAGCTGTCACCACTTGGGAAAATTGAGGCTAGAAAATAATTTCATTTAAACTTAACCCTTTCACCGCTAAGTTTATGACGACCATTTTGGTACCATGAAAATGTAATAATGTTTTAATTTTTTATTATTTTTCTGCACAGACATTCAGCAAGAGATAGATTTTAAAAGCAAGTACAGGCAAAACTGTTTACCATGATACTGCACATATTCATTTTTAAATACTACGTTAAAACTTATAAGTGAACATAATAATCTTTTTTTTAAAACTTATTGTAGTATTGAAGTTTAATTTTATCAAGAAATTTCGATCCCGTAGGATCTTCCATCAGTTGAACAATTTTTCATTGTCCAACTGATGGAAGATCCTATGGGATTAAAACGTCTTGATAAAATTAAACTTCAATACTACGATAAGTTTAAAAAAACAGAAAAAGATTATGTTTACTATGATGCAGAAAAGAATACGTTGTTTATTAGTCCGCACAAAGAATAGCTAAAACTTCAGACTTACTGTTACCAACAGCAGTACTAACTGAAACTCAATTTCTGACGGTCTCAGAACAGCTATAGAGTTCAGACAGAGTACACGGCTTATTCGTCTTCTATTTGATGATTCTGAGCTCCTGAACCTTGTACTATTAAAAAAAAATTCGGACGGACAGACAACTCAATGGTTACCATTCCAGCAGCCATATTTTTTTATCTACATACCTACAAAATGGAAATGTTATATTGGATAATCAGTTGTTTTTTTTTAATACGGAGAACCGCCGACCAAATTCAGAATGCTATATGGCGTCTATGGCGGTGAAAGGGTTATAGGTCAAGGGCTACATACTTGAACTTTAGGAATGTGGACTGAATTATGTCTTCCTAAACTAGATGAATAGAGTGTTTCACCTTGTTGTTTGGATTACTTGTGCACAGTGGCTCGCTCACCATTGCTGGAGCATATCACTAGTTATTATGTATAATTATTATTATTGTGCATGCTTGCTAAGGGTGAACAATCCCTCTACTTGTTTATAGTTTCATATATAAACGATTAGAGGGATTGTTAACCCTTAGCAAGCATGCACAAGAGGGTTATAGTAGTCATCTTATGCCTGTCTGTTATATTCTGATTTACTGTAATTAACCCTTAATGCGCATGCGTGAGAGGGTTACAGTACTCAGTTTGTCAGTCAGTCATTCTATCAAAGACAGCATTGTCTGGTCTCGCTAGCCAAACCTTTACCTAACCACTATGGTTAGGTAAAGGGTCTGACTAGCGAGACTGATGCATATCGACTTGCATGAGCTACACAGATGGAAGTGGGCATTACCCACAAAAGCTAGTCCTTACATGGAATTGATAGATTCGTGTTTTCTCTGTGAAATTATAAAATGTAAAAAGTAGCACAATAAAAGGTTAAATCATCATTAGAGTATAAGTTCAAGGATGCTGTGGTGCTTGATTGGTCTGAGAAATGGTTTTGTAATAGCTACAGTGCATTTCACTTAAAGAGTAGAATTTTTAAAATTTTTGTAGAAATGTATTATAAACATGTTGCCAAAACCACTTTGTGGTTACTTTGTGGGTGGGCCTGGTAGAAGCTGCAGCATTTGGCTTGAATTAAAAAAAAAAAGTTTTTAAGCCAGAGAAAGAGTAAATTTTAACCGGGTGTCTTCAGATTTGGGTTGATGAAAATATAGCCGGTAAACAGTTTCTGGTTACCCATGCTATTATTTAATAATTTATTTAAAAACATCTTTACTCAAAGTTGTTGTTTGTTGTTGTTTTTTATATATATTTTTAATTCCATCTGCAGGCACTCTCTATTTGAAGTATAACTCACTGTTTCTGTGGCTACAACTACTGCTATTACTATACCATAACTACTATTACTATGACTGCTCTACAAATGGTACGATGACTGACTACTGTTTCAATGACTAATATTACTGTTACTATGTCTGCACTACTACTACTACTACTACCACCAGTAACTATTGTAACCAACTACAAACAGCACACTACTGACTAAATACTACCGTTAGCTACACATTCACCTGAGAGATCAGCATATCATTTGTGAAGTAGCCACTCGTCTGAGTTTCTAGAAGTAAGCAGGCTTTATCTCCATTCCATTCAAGCAACCCACCAACCTCCTCTACAAAAGCCGACACCATTATGGATTGTCCCAGTGATTTCTTCTTGAGGACCTTTTTAGTACCATCCGTCCAATGGTAGGACTGGTCTGCGTTAGTGTAGTAAGTGGACTCGTCATGATGCACACGAATGACAGGATGAATTGCTGGCGTAGGTGAAGGAGAGTAGAAGAACCATGCCCTCTTGTCGTGGCTGTGCAGCATGTCCAGGTAGGCAGCCCTAGTTGTCACGACATCGGCCCTCTCATGGCCATCGAAATATATGCTTTTGGAGTACTGCACATAGGAAAAAACTCAATTCACGAAGCCAACGACAAACACTAGTTACTGACTTCAACACCATATTGAGCCTTCAACCACGACACTACATCTGCAATTGTGAGGTTGGGATTTCCCTTCTGGTAGCCGGTCTCCTGGATGTGTGAGTAGTGGCACTGAAGAAAGTAGTGCTTTCTTTCAGTGGTTCTCATGTTAACTTATACTAGCACGTTCCCCCGCCACAAAGTGGTGCCTGATGTACTAACTTGTGCAAACTAGGAGTAGTAGCATAAGGTAGCTTTATCCATGGTTTCCCGTTCCTGCTCTCTTTTTTTCCTCAGCCATCCCGACCCTGTTTTTCTTATTCCTCTTTTCAACTCATGGATTCCCTTCTCCTCCTGTCCACCTCTCCTGCTCCCCAGTGTCTCTGTCCTTTCTGTGTATTTTCTTTCAGTTCTTCGTGAAGTAGGTGCATCAGTCAGTCACCTGCTTTTTTATTGAGCCTTGCATTCTCCTGCTTCTCTGCCTCTCGTGTACCCATTATGGTTAGCTACTGTAGATAAACAATCTTTCCCAACTCAGTTCAGTGACCTGGTGTTCAGTTTTTATAGGGTACAATAGGTTAATAAGGCACTTCAAGCTAGACTAGTCTGTTGGTCTTAACGGTTTAATGGTTAGTGTGCACACTCCATAATCAGAGGTGCAGGTTCGAGTCCCGAAAATGCATTTTTTCTCTCCCATTTTCCCCCTTGTCAAACACTTTGTTAGCTAAATGTTTTTGGTCAATCATTCATTTCACGTGTTGATCTAATTATACCATATGTAATGATATATATATATATATATAATTGGCAAGCGAGCGAAGCGATCTAGACACTCTCAGGGTTAACACAATTGAAAATCGGGGATATTTGTTTGTTTATATATATGTGTGGACGTACGTATGTCATTTTGTACTTTGAACCTCACGTATTTTTGTGTTAGCTCTGTGTTCGACCCCATCCCAAACTGCACTAAACCGAATACTCCTGTTTATCGATCATTACCCGTATCAGCCTAGAAACTGAATTGTTACTGCTTTGAATTCTTTTGCGGGTGCAGTTAAAACTTACTGGAGCTCCATTTCTATTCGAGCTAGTGGCGGTGGTAAGTTAATACGCTATTTGTCATAGTTATAAGCCCTACGCAGCAGTATTTACTTGAAAATTCATTGTCCACTAGACTAACAATGAAGGTAAGTCTTGGGTAGGTATGTCCAGTTGTGTGAAAGTATTGTGCGTTACAGCTACTACTATTAAATAACGTGACTTGATTTGTTGCTTCTTCTTTTTTTTCTTTTTTCTTTTTTTTTTCAATTCAAACAGTTGAATGGAGTGGTTACTATGGCATTGAATGCCTTTACCAACCTAATTTAAAATTCTGACTATTTTAGTAGCTTGAGTGTTAGAAGTTAAAAATCAATGGTTTAACAATAGTGTAGTTTTAGGCTTTTTAGCCATTTGTGCTCAAGCACACCACTAGTATTGCCTTTAGGTACATGACTGGAGAGATGTCTCAGTTATCACATAGTGTTATCTCATTGCTGTACCCACAAGCTCATTAACCTAGTAGTTATAGCCACCCCCAGGCTTACCTCAGTTTTCACAGCTACCTTACCCTAGTGGAGCCTACCAGGCCATCCAAGTTAGAGCAGCTGCTAAAATATCAGCTGGGGGTGTGTGGGGAGCCCCTTGAGAGTTTTGTGGCCAACTTTACACCACCGAGTCAATAAACTATTCAGTGAAGATATCTAGGGTGGAATTACACTCTGGGCAGAGTGATATGGCTAGATATTTCACTCTCAGGCTTTATTTTCACTCCCCTCTGGCTCTTGAAAATAAATTTTTTTTTCTGGTGGTATCACACTCTGACTCATGAAGTACTATATATATATGCATTGATAAGCTGTCTCTTCTGTCATTACCCAATTGTCTGACAATTCCATTCATTACTCTTCAAAAATAAGGTCAGGAACAGGAGAGGTGGGAGGGGCACTGGGATTTCCCCCTCCCTATGCTAAGTTTCTTCCTCCCCATCCTCTTCCCTTACCCACAAATAAGCTTCCTCAATCTATATAATTCCCTACTACATATGGTAGAGAGATCTGTGAATTATACATACATACATGTTGATATAGTGAACCTCTATTGAAATACACTTGAGAGTGCCAATTATTGTTATTATTATTGATGTTATTATTATTATTATTATATTATTATTGTTATATTACTTAGTGGGTCAGATTTTGAACATTATATTAAAAAGCTGTGTTCTCCCTCTCCCGTTTGGCTATCTTATTCTCTGGATTATTTGCCAGTCATGTGATGTGTATCCAAGTGTGTTTGTTATGGTTGCCTTGAGGTGTCGGAGTGGTAAAGGTTAGCGTAGTTTGTACTCAATGCCTCAGGTAGAGTTGTAGTTTCATGTTACAAGTATGGCTCTCTCTCTCTCAAGGGCTTTGAAGTTCACAACTTGTTCATGTGTTCAATGTATACAGTTAAGAAGAGGAAATGTGTTATTAGGTGATTTTGAATTTGATGGTTTTGTGTTTTTTTTATTCTCATAGAGAAAGGGACGCTTTGAAGTCTGAAACTGAAAGATTATCAGTTGCAATGAGTGAACTAGGTAGGAGGGAAGGACATCTCAAAGAGGAGCTGGACAGAGTTACTAAAGAGGTTTGTAGCCTTTGTCTTGTTAATGTGTTCGTGTGTATGTGTGCTCTTGGGTATGTATGTGTGTGCTTGTGATGTTTAGCTTTCCTCAGCGAAGCAGACGTCTGAACTTCTCACTCACGACAAAGACTACCTCAGCAGACAGACCACAGAAATGTCAGCTAGAGCTGCCACATTGGAGGACAAGTTAGACCACACGATGGAGGAGCTTGTTACAGTCAAGCGAGAGAAAGACAGACTAATCCACGAGTGCATGAAGACTAGGTAAGTGGTAGGCATGGTAAAGGGAAGGCCAAGAAATATGTGTGGCTTGTTTGCCCAGGGATGAAGAGCGCCTGAATTTTGATCACAAGCTACAAAGTGAGCTTGAAAGTTTGCGTCAGAAAACTGTCTTGGAGATGGAGCGTCTCAAAGTTCAGACAAAAGAGATGTACGACAGAGAGAGCAAGGTGCTGAGTGAGGCTCGAGAGGCTGCCATGACTGAGAGAGATAGAGCCGTCACTTCAGAGAGAGAGATCACTGACAAATATGAGGCTCTCTTGAAGGAGTGAGTTTGACTACTGGGTGGATGTTCTCTTGTAACTTGCCTCCTTCACAGACATCATGGGTTTCAAGGAGTGTCTGGAAGACGATTAGCTGAAGTGCAAGGAGATCTCCAACTACTGAGGTATGACAAGGACAGACTTGCTCTGGTCCATGAGGAGCTGGTGAAGGATCACAGACAATTGCAGCTAGATTACGAGAAACTGCAGAAGAAAGTAAGCACTTGCATTATGAAGATATTACGATTACGGTTCAGTGGGGCTTGGTAGGTGGAGCTAGTGACAGAGGAAGCATGGTCTGTGAGACGTGAGGGAGAGATGCAAGTGAAGATGTTAGAGGCACAACTACTGGAGTCAAAGACGCAACTAAGTGAATACCACAAAATGGAGAAGGAGCTGGAGGAGATTGTCATGCAGTCAGCTCAGTGTAAATCTATAGTTGTAAAGGATGTGTTGATTAGCTAATAGTAGGTTGTGTTGTGTTATTGTGGGATGTAAAGTGTATTAAAAGTGTGTGTATGTACGTGTGTGTGTGTGTGTGTGCAGTAGAGCACTCGTGTGATGCAGAACAAGTCTTGTTTTCCTACGGCTTTGGAACTTCTATTCCTACCAATTCTAAGAGGAGACTTCAACAAAGGTGTGAAGTCCCATCTCTTTCTTCTCTACCAATGTTACTTGAACTTGTCTTGGGTGTTTATTAGTGTCCAATTGGCAAGACGCGTGTTTCAGTTGGAGAGAGTGAACTCTGGCCTGAGGGATGAGGTAAGGTGGGAGGAAGAGAAAGTAAGTCGTTTTCAGGAAGAGCTAGAGCAATGCCGAGAGTTGATACACTGCAGCCAGCAGCCTGGGAGCTACCTCCTGGACAGACTGAAGGAACTCCAGCAGAAGCTCCACCATAACCACGACATAATCAACAAGATGGAGGAAGAAATAACAACTTTGAAGCAAGAGAACAGTGGGTTGAAAGACACCAAAAACAAAATGTCTGTTGATTTGGAGAAGTTGTTGAGTCACAGAGAGGTGAGTGGGCGGGTAATGATGGCTTCACATGTGCATAACTAGGTGGTGACTTCATTACCAGGAACTGCAGGTCATGAGGGCATGGGTCACACAGGATGGCTCCAGAAACACTCACATGCCGGAAGCTGCCGTTAGCTGCAACCACAGCAGTTCACCCCATCACCAACAGCCATCTTGCAGTCCCTCCCACCAACCTCGGCCTACAGTTTTTGTAAGTGTTATGTAAGTTTTTGTTTTATCAAGTTAGCACAAGAGCAAATCTCTGTGGGGGCAGGGTACAGTATCAGGACTGTTAGACGTGTCAGTATCAGGACTGTTAGACGTGTCAGTATCAGGACTGTTAGACGTGTCAGTATCAGGACTGTTAGACGTGTCAGTATCAGGACTGTTAGACGTGTCAGTATCAGGACTGTTAGACGTGTCAGTATCAGGACTGTTAGACGTGTCAGTATCAGGACTGTTAGACGTGTCAGTATCAGGACTGTTAGACGTGTCAGTATCAGGACTGTTAGACGTGTCAGTATCAGGACTGTTAGACGTGTCAGTATCAGGACTGTTAGACGTGTAAGTATCAGGATGTAGAAGTGTAATTCTCAGGACGTGTTAGACGTGTCAGTATCAGGACTGTAGACGTCAGTACAGGACTGTAGACGTGGCAGTATCAGGATGTAGACGTGTCAGATCAGGACTGTGTTAGACGTGTCAGTATCAGAATGTTAGACGTGTACCGTAGCAGGACTGTTAGACGTGTCAGTATAAGGACTGTTAGACGGGTCATATCAGGACTTTAGACGTGTCAGTATCAGGACTGTTGGACGTGTCAGTATCAGGACTGTTGGACGTGTCAGTATCAGGACTGTTGGACGTGTCAGTATCAGGACTGTTAGACGTGTCAGTATCAGGACTGTTAGACGTGTCAGTATCAGGACTGTTAGACGTGTCAGTATCAGGACTGTTAGACGTGTCAGTATCAGGACTGTTAGACGTGTCAGTATCAGGACTGTTAGACGTGTCAGTATCAGGACTGTTAGACATGTCAGTAACAGTATCAGGACTGTTAGACGTGTCAGAAGGACAGCTCTATATGAAACTAGTTCTTTTTTTATGAAGGAGCACTTGTTCTTGTTTTGTCAACTCTCCAAGCATCAGTTCTGGCACACTGTACTTACCTAGCCTGGCACAACTGGTAGCTCCACACGTGCCAGGTGCATGCTTGCAGAGATACTGGCTATTATGTTCTGCTTGTGTTTGCTGTCCTTGCAGACAAAACAACTGTGTTCCAATAATTCTACATCAATAGCTCAGCACCTACCTCCTAAGTCTTCCTCCAAATGACCTCTCCTGCCACTGCATCAGTGACTTCCAAGTGACTTGTCTTCCTCAATCATTGACACAGTATCACTTAGTCCTGCCTGTTAAATTTATGCCAACCATTGGATCATTTTATTTTTATACATTCATGATCATGATGATTAAAAACAACAACAAACAAAAAACAACAGTTTGTGCAGAGTGTAAGAAACAATGCTGTCACAGATAGAAGAGCTGAGTTGCAAGCACACATGTGTGCAGTTCTGGGATGTCTGGTGTGTGTGAGTGTGCGTCAGCAAGCTTGATGGCTGATGATAATGATCGATTGAATAAATAAATAATTGATGGATGCTATGAAGGGAGAGGAGAGTGAGTTTAGTCAGCCGGCTGGGCTCATAAGTCAAGAAGACTTCTGAAGAGGCAAGTAAGAGACGGAATTCTTGCTCACTGTGTGTAGCGTGAGCTCGGGCAAGTCTTCCAAGTTGTTGAGGCTGCATTTTCTAACGAGTGAGCCTGAGGGCAAGGACTTGGAGGACATGGAAGAGACACGCCCTCCTCCTTTGATCATACCCCCTTGGGGGCTGCACAGTGGAGATTCCAGAGGAGAACCTCCAGTAACCTCGTACAAGTGGACGGAGCTCTGGTGGGAGGAGTCAGGCGAGGTCGTGCCACAGCTAGTGAGCACTAAGATGTTGAGGGGGGAGCAGGAGGGAGTGGAAATAGGGGAGTGTGGAGGGGGTGTGGTCCCATACGGGTAAATGCTGATGATGGGCTGGCAGCTGCAATGAGAGGCTCCCATTAGAGTGTAGTCAAGATCACCACTCTGCCGTCTATGCCTGCCAGTCATCTTGGGTGAGGAAGGAAGTGACAAGGTTGTAGGTTGGGTGCCGTTTAATGAAATGCTGTTCCTGGTACGCACTGGACCGGCTCTATGACGGATGTGGAACAAGAGAAGATAGCCCCCCTGAGTGCCCACGCAGATCAGGTCGTCTAGCTGAGCCAGGGCGGTGACCTGGGCCTGGTGGTTCACTAACGGAGTCTCTGGTCGTGATTGACTGCAATGAAATACATAAGTAGGTGTGGTCATGTAAGGGAGTGTGACAATCAAAAGAGCTCAGCTGTTATGCAACTTATTATTATTAAATATCTTAATACTATTCATAGCTGCTTCTCACACACACATACTCAAGTCATATGACAAATAGCTTGTGCCTCATAAACACTCTATGAATATCATACCTGTACACACACACACACACACACACACCTAGGGAAAACTAACCAACTTACAAACAAGATATCTTTAGCTTGGGGGAAAAGTACTTAGTATCCCAGAGAACTACAGCAGGAGAGTGCTCCATGCTACTCCATATGCCATCTTCAGTGGGTTCCAAATGCCGTACCTGCAAGTCCATCCAACTCTGCTCTTCACCTTCCTCGTCGTCTTCAGACTCGTCCAGAGGAAAGCCGACCATAGCATCCAGTCTGGCCAACACTTTCCAGTTGCCTCGCTGCAGGATGATAATCCTGGAGCCACACCCACACCAACAATGTTCAGTTCCTATTGAGGAGACCAGAGCTATGCACTGCACCCTGCAGCAGCTCCTCCCATCTCCCAAATGCACCACTTTGCGTGGGCACTTTCCAATGTTGAGGAGAGAGCCCCTATCGTTAGCCTCGCCACTAAGGATAGTAAGAGTGCCATTAGATGATCCTACCATGATCTCTGCCTTGCTGACGTTCAACCGTCCTTGATTGCATCTCCTCCCATTTAGTGAGAAATACTTTGAAGTGATTTGAGTGTCAGTCTGCAAGCAGCATACACAGTCTGGCAGCTTGCAATAGCTATGTTTTGTGAGCCTCAGTCCAGGGGACAGTTCAAATGCATGCAAACTACCAGACTCTGTTCCTGCCCACAGCTGGCTCTCGCCAACGAGAGTCATACACGTCACCTCACTGGTGCAGAAATTGTCAGTATTGAGCAGATCTACCTGAGTGGTGGGGAAAGGAATGGGTAGATGATCTATTGTACCTGTTGTAGAGTCCAGAACACCAATGGAAAAGCCAGGTCCACCGTGCACAAAATACTTGCTTGAGGGCCACAGAGAAGTTCCAGTCGATCTACCACTATCTATGGACAGAGTGGGTGAAATAGCTTCTTGTTCCAGCACTGGAGAATCATCTAGGGTAGTGTCTTCAAAAGGAAATGTTTGCTGTGTTGGTAGTGCTATTTCTGGGATGTTCAGAAGCCCTCTACCTTTCACTGGTATCACCTCAGACTTCCACAAGACTTTATCCATGTGAGACAGTGAGCATGCTCCTCTTGGGAAAGCCACACTCCACTCTTTCAGAGAACTCATGATTCTAAAGCTAAGAAGTGTAGGAAGACTAACCAGATTCTACTGCACACTGGCAAGCTAGAACTCTGCCCGAACCTACGATTACAACAGTAAGCCGTTGCCGGAGGTTTGGCGGGTCCACAGTCATTCACAAACTACCACAGATTAGCTAAGATCACAAAGGACACGCTTTCTTTCACCGCAAGTACCCGCAAAAATGTGCAGTGGCGGGGGGGGGGGGGGGGGAATCCTCCCAATTAATTTTACACTCGTGACGGAATGCAAAAACGGATGAATGTGTGTACTTGACCGCACCCACCCGACCAGAATTTTAATTCGTTGCTTTGACCGCACCCATTCTCCGCATCAGCCACACCTTCTTCCATATTCTCACATGACGGTACTGTACTTACGTCTTCTGAACGGTGTACGGTACACTTTCTCGATAAGGTCGTCTGCTGCAGGTGCGGCAGTGTCAGTCTGTGAGCTTACAGGTCTATGTGGCGGTGTGTATCTGCACCTTTGAACTGCTGAGATTAAATATGATTGGTTGCTAGCGCGTGAGAGGCATGGACGGGTAGGTAGCCTATGCTATGGCTAGCTTGATTTTCAGTCGCACTGCAAAGTTCATTATTTAACTATCATTCTAATGGCCTCTGCAGGTCCGAGGTGACGGTAGTCTTGCTGGGGGAGAAGAGAGTGGGAAAGACTACTTTCGTGGAGCATTGTTTTGTGAGTTTGGTTACTTTAAATCACTTATGAATATTTAGCAGATAATCTTTCTTAGTTTATACAATAGTAGCTTTGACTTTATTAGGAGGGGGTTACTGGTGGGCCCCGGCTCAGCCTTCATGCACGTGCTCAGATCTGTGGGCGAGAGATAAGAATACAGATGGTGGAAAGCCCGCGCCGTGATCAGCTCATCCCCGCCATAATGGTGATCCTCCTCTTTGACCTCACCAGACAAGTGAGTGTTCTTCTAGCTGAGGGTGTGGACAGTGCAGGAGAGTCTGCAGTAGCTGGTGGGCGAGGAATTGTTGACTGCATTTCATGATACTCTGCGTTATTTCATGTGTAATTATTTATTCCCTGAGGCAAGTTGACTAGACAAGATGGGTTGAGTATAGAGGCAGTGGTCTTGTGACATAACTATGGGAAAGGGTTGTCCTGGTTGAAGGATTTGTGTGTATATGGTGAGTGTGATGGTTGTTGTTTAGTGACAGTGCCATACCATCTGTTTGATATCATGTGGTATTGTTTGATGTTGTGTGATCTGTTTATATGTCATGTGATTTAGTGTCATGTGATTTAGTGTCATGTGATTTAGTGTCATGTGTTTTATGTAACTTATTTGTGCATAAATTAAGTGAAAGTAGTGAATCATTATCGTCAGTGGGTGTGTCCGATATTTCGAAGAGTGAGCTGTGTACTGGGATGATATTTATAGACTGCTGGTTGTGTTTGCGAGTGTATTGAGCTGACTCAGTTTCTTGCCATGTGTGGGTGGGTGGTGTGTGTATGTGGGTGTAGCCACACAGTAGTGTTTGCACAGTGCTGTTCAGTGAAATGTCGTCATTCTGTTGTCTGTTGTAACAGCTTTAGCATGTTATGATGAGCTCTCCACAGCAAGTGAAAAACTGCTGAGTCAGCACATTGTAGTACACTTTATTATTGTAAATATTATCTAAATTACGGTGTGTTTGTGTGTGTGCAATGGAAGGATTCTTTTGATAGACTGGAGCACTATATAGAGATGGCTCAACGTGTCTCTCCCGTCGCCCTAAGGGCACTGGTGGGTACCAAGGCTGACCTTATGAATGACAGGGTCGTTTCCTCACAGGAGTCATTGGTGAGTCAGTTGCTGACTAGTTTTAAAATGGAGGGGTGTGGCCCCAGTTAATAAAGGGGTGTGGTTTAGACTGAATTGCTATTATTCTAGTCAATTAATTCAGTCTTTCACTCATTTATCGATTAATTCATTCAGTCTTTTGCCTTCATGTTGCGATCACTATTGTATCTGGGGAAAAGCATTTAACCAATTCATCCATTTATTCACTCATCAATCCTTTCATTTAATATGCCTGTGTTTTTTTTGTTGTTGTTATTGTTTCTGTTTCTTTTTTCTTTTTTTTAACTAGTTGGTATTGGTTATGGTGGCCTTTGGCTCTTGCAATGTTTAAAAGGTGTGCTTGCAGGGAAGTTCAGCTGTTCTCTGGCTTAGAATTGACTGTTAGTTAGTGAACGTATGCACACACATACACACATCACACTCTAATTAATGGTCGCTAACTAGTTACGCCAAACAGTTGTTGTTGTTTTCTAAATAATTATGTAGTCACGTCATATTCATTTGACCAAGCTACACGCACGCACACACAAACATGTACACATGCACACACACGTGTGTGTGTGTTTACGCTATCTCAGTTACAAGTGACTGATAGTAGTGAAGTGGTGCAAGTAGATAATAACTAATCTTTCAGTTTAAAGCATGGCCGTGGGCAGTGGGGAGAAACAAGATACACCTGGAATGCACTGCAGTTATAAAATGGGTGTGGTTATAAGCTAGCCCTAGCCACTTACCCTTTACCTTATACTTCATCTGTAGATATCTGTCACACTGGTTGTTTAGTTAGGTGGGGTCAGGTATGAATGAAGTGATGTGTCTGATGGATACAGTCAGTGAGTTGAAGTGAATAAAGAAGACAGAGGGAGGGGGGGGCTTGTGGTGGCTTTTTCTGATTTTGGTGTTGCCAGTAGAGACAGTCATTGTATGTTGGGCTGTATCTTGTCCAGCCAAATGGAAGCTATGTTAGCCAACTGAAACAATGGAGGGACTTGTGTGTGTGTGTGTGTGTGTGTGTGTGTGTGTGACTGGCATTGAATGGCTAGAGATAAAGGAAGTTGAATTGATGAAGGTTGCATCTCTGTGTGGAGTCACTAGTACTATAATAAAGATACCAGCAGCCACAAGTATGACTTTAAAACATTACATATGCTATCACTCACTTCAATTCAGAGGGCATTCATCAGTAAATGTAGTAGTGGGGTGTGGTATATATAATGTGGGTGTGGTATATATATAATGTGGGTGTGGTATATATAATGTGGGTGTGGTATTAATGTGGATGTGATATGTATTGGTTTTGGAAAAATCCGCCTAAACGTGGCAAATAGTGTTACAAATCACACTGAGTCTTTTATTATTATTATTATTATTTATTTATTATTATTATTATTATTTATTTATTATTATTATTATTATATGGTGTAAATAGATGGAAATTGTTAGCTCTAGCTTGTGGTGCAGCAGTTATGAGATCTGGTGATCACTTCTGGCTGAGAATGCTTGCCAGTTGGACTTTTGTATGCAGCGTTGCTAAGAAAGCATTCACAAACGATTTGCTTACCACGGGATGAAAAGCCCAGTTGCACTTCCTCGTCTACACAATACATCTACTGTATTCACACAAACCTCCTCGTGTAACTCAAGAAGAATAGTTTCTGTAGCCTTCTGATGCCACGTTTAGGCGGGCTTTCCCGAAACTGGTCATTTCTGTGGGTGTGGTGTACATGTTGGCGTGGTATATATGGGTGTGGCTGTTTCATATGTAGAGATTCTGTGAGTCCTGTGAGCCTACGATGCCGTATTATGAGACTAGTATTGAGCACGGCGACTCCATTTTGCTGGCCTTTCAAGAGATCATGGCCAGACCTCTCATCAATGAATTTGTGGTAAGTGGTCATCAGCAGTGCAGACGTGGATCTTGTGCTAGCTTGTTCATGTTCCTTTGATGTTGCAGATCAAGACTACTACAGAGCAGGAGCAAAAGAACTTTGTCCATGAGGTACTGTCTACTTGGCGTCTGTTGCCAGTGTGATGATCATGTGACTTGTTGCCTAGGTGATGGAATGGGCTATCTTGACCAACAGTGCCAATATTTTGAGTCACTTACGACTGCTGGGCTACTCCATTCCTCTGGATATTATAGAGAAGTATCCTACAGTCATCAGGGACTATCTCATTGGTGAGTATGTGGGTGTGGCTAGAGGCAGCGCTTGGCATGAGAATGGGTGAGTAATCAGAGTTTGATTTCCTCGTTGAACTGAGTTCCCCCTCTCTCTCCCCACTCCTGTTGAAATGAATTAATAATGACTCGTGAGGCAATTATTTATCAATTGCAGCATCTGTATAGCCCCACCCCTCCTCTATATCTACATAGCCCCACCCCTCCTCTATATCTACATAGCCCCACCCTTCCTCTATATCTATTACTCCTGGTGATGGTGTTCAGCAACTGTCATGTGTGCATGTGTATGATGATGCCATGGCAACCTGCAGTATTGCGCATGTTATAGAGGGCAATATGTAAAATTTGGAATCCTCTTACAAAGTATGGAATGATTGTTTACAATACATGAAGTTGGCCGGGTGTTGTTGTGTTCAGGTTTTGGGGAAATACTTGTTGTGTTTTGGTTTTGTTCCAGGTGAGTATCCATTGCATGAGGTTGCTAGGTTCAAGCACATGGAATTGAAGGACCTTCATGAGACTACCTTCTCTTGGGAAGATTCCAGCATGATGGAAGCAGATGATGAGTCGGTGCTCTCTATTCAAGATATTCGACCAACTATCCATGTGGCCAGGAGTTTCCACCTGCTTTGGGAGGATATCTCCTTGGCAACCTTCCTGCCTTCCTTCTTGAACGAGGAGGCATTACACATCTCTTGTCTAACACACATCAACCTGTCGTATAACAAGATCACTTCTCTGCCAGACCTTCTCTTCCAGCTGCCTCTCTTGGAGTCTCTAGATGTGTCTCATAACATCATCATGGCACTGCCTTGTCTGGACGTCTGGAAGCAAGACTCTCGTCTGCAGGTTCTGAGGTTGGGCTACAACCATCTCAGCGGTGATGTTTGTAGCGGCTACAGGAATGGCCGCATCTTGTGCCGGCAACTCTGGTTTGTTGACCTCAGCCACAATCTCCTCTCTCGTTTTCCCAGTTTTCTTCTCAGCTTCTCACTCAAGCACCTGGATCTATCGCACAATCCAGCGGTGAGTGTGATGGCTGGAGGGACACAGCGTGCATGTGTCTGGTACAGTGTCTAGTTGTGTCTGGTACAGCGTCTAGTTGTGTCTGGTACAACGTCTAGTTGTGTCTGGTACAGCGTCTAGTTGTGTCTGGTACAGCGTCTAGTTGTGTCTGGTACAGTGTCTAGCTGTGTCTGGTACAGTGTCTAGTTGTGTCTGGTACAGTGTCTAGTTGTGTCTGGTACATGTATATGTATCTGGTGCACATACATGTGTGTGGTGTACATGTGTTTGGTATATGTACATGTTTGTGGTGTATCTACATGTGTCTGGTGCATACATCTGGTACATGTTTCTATATCATGTAAATGTGTCTGGTACATGTATGTACGTTTCTAGTACAGTGTACCTATAGTATATGTGTCTGGTACATGTGTGTCTCGATACATGTGAACTGTTCACTAGTAAACTATTCTTTGTGTTTACTAATGTTGATATGTTTGGTGTCTCTGATGAACTGGACGCCACTTCTTTACGACTGTTCCACTCTTCTTTGCTAATATTCACAGTAATCAGTTGCTTACAGTAGTGATCATTAAATAGAACTGGTGTGATTTTTGAAAAGCCAAACTGCCACACAAATTACATTTTGAAGCTTCAAGTGAAAGAGAACAATTTAATAAGTAATACACCGCAAATTCACGTTTTCATCAAGCACACTCACCAAACTTTATTAATACTGCTGATGATTAGTGAGGATGATGATTTTTACCAGATCATTAGTGAGGATGATGATTCTTACCAGATCATTCGTGAGGATGATGATTCTTACCTGATGATTAGTGAGGATGATGATTCTTACCTGATAATTAGTGAGGATGATGATTCTTACCTGATGATTAGTGAGGATGATGATTCTTACCTAATGATTACTGGGGGTGATGTTACCTGAACTTAATTTTCAAGTCTAATTCATTCATTTGTGAAGTCGTCCATGCATGACGCTTATATGTGTTTGTGGCATCCATGAGGTTGTCATAGCTACTGGGTTGTCGAGTGTTCTATCGTATTGCTGCGGTAGTAGTCTTTTTATATGGTAAGGATATTACACACTCCTACTCTGTTGTATACCTGTATTAGGTAACTAAGCAACAGGTCTACGTTAACATCGCCCCTCCCTCTCCTTGTCTCTATAGTGACTATGTTACCTCCCCCTCCTCTCTCTCTCTCTCCATCTCGTGTTCATGGCTGATAACTGCATGTGTGTTTGTTGTGACGACAGATTTCTTGCTTGCCTCTGGAACTCGGGCGCATGGACCACCTCAACACCCTCCTATTGGACAGCCTGTCACTGGATGACCCGCCCACATTTGTGGTGGAGGAGGGGCCCCAGGCCATATTGCAGTACTTGCGACTGAAGTTGGTTAACCAGTCTGCCTGGGGCAGTGTTCGGGTTGTCGTGGTAGGACCCCATCGATCAGGCAAGAGCACTATCGTCTCTAAATTAACAGGGGTCCATAGCAGGAACAAAAGAGCACTGCAAGTAAGTCCCACTCTGACAACTAGAGCTCCATCGAGATGGTTGGTTCGTGCTTAGATTACAGTGGATGTATTATTTGTTTATTGTTTGTTTGTTTGTTTGTATTGTTTGTTTGTTTGTTTATTCAGGTGGTAGAATGGAAGTATCGAGGCAATGAGATTTTTTCATTTCGTAACAAATGGTTGACTATAGACTTGTGGGACTTCAGTGGAGATCCGGAGTTGGAGTTTGTGTATTCTTGCTTCTCTTGCTCCCAGTCACTGCACGTGGTGGTGTGTGACGCAAGGGAAGGAGTGCACAGTTTGGCAGTCTGGCTCTCTGACATTCAAGTAAGGTGTGGCTTGCAAGTGGGAGGGTGTGGCTTTTAGGCTTTATAGCCTTACCATGGTACTGGTCCACATTCTTTCATTCATTCATTCATTCATTCATTCATTCATTGTGCAGTCCCGGTCTGAAGAACGAGTTCCAGTTGTAGTTGTGTTCACACATATGGACTTGCTGAAGACTAGAGAAGAGAAGGAGAAATTCAGGAGGAGCTGTATACAGTGGATCACTTTCCATAACAAGCAGGTACAAACACACACACACACACACACACACATGCATTCTGTTTGAGGTACAGGGTCAAGTTTGTGTACGTGTGCTGTAACAGGGAGGCAACGGACTGTTTAGTCTAATGGCGTCAACGAGTGTGCGATCAATCCAAGAAGATTCCTCCATGCTAGCTTCATACGAGTCGGACCCAGTGGTACAGGTAAGGGGTCTACACGGTGGTATGGGTAAGGGGTCTACACAGCAGTGCAGGTAAGGGGTTTACACGGCAGTATGGGTAAGGGGTCTACACAGTGGTAGTCACACAGCATGTACGTATATATCTTGTGTAGGAGGCCCTAGAGTTGCAGGATGTGAAGGGTCCTGACATTGCCCTCATGCCTCTGGTACTGAAGGTCTTGTTCGTCAATTGTATCTCTGGAGAAAACATAGCTAGTCTCAGGAAGGCGCTGTACAAGGTGGGTGTGGTTATTAGGAGGTTAAGGACCAGGTGGGTGTGGTTATTAGGAGGCTAAGGATTGGGTGGGTGTGGCTATATTAAAATTGTGTGTAAATATTTTGGGTGTGTCTAATGAGTTGAATAGGTGTGGCTAGTGAGTTGATGGGTGTGGCCAGTACATTGATGGGTTATCTTTCGTAATCCTCTTTCCCACAGATAGCCAGTGGCTCAGTCTCTGCCCAGCCGCCCAGTATCCGAGTGCTTCTTCCTCGCCAAGTGCCCGAGTTGTATGTTCAAGTTGATGAATTGCTTCGTCAGGTGCGAGCTCGTAACCGAGAGCAACGAGAGGGGCAGCAACAAGCTTTCTACACAATTCAGGAACTGAAGGACATTCTGAAGAAACCGCTTCACCAGCTAAACTGCTCAGAGGACTTGTTCATAGCAGCACTCAAGTTCATTGGTCAAGTCAGTTGTCTGTGTGTGTGTGTGTGTGTGTGTGTGTCAGTGAGTAATCATTCATACATACACATACACAGTCTGGCGTAGCCGACCTCTTACCTTCTATTATTGAGGGGGGGGGGGGGGGAGGAAAGGGTTTGGGGACATGGTAGTACTAAATCTGTTCGAGCCGCCCGATTACAGGCGGCGGTCAATTAAAATATGTGAGGATTAATTAGCTGAATTAAAATAGCTGCGGTAACTAGGCACCCACGTGTTGAAGTTAGATGTGATTTCGTGCAAGATGGGGTTTCTGCCTCAGCAATTAGTGCAGTGGAACAACCAACTTGTAAGAGACATGCATCTGGGGGAGATGTTTTGCATACTTCTTATTGGAGGGGAAAGCCCTAGCTATGCCTAACTTACCATTGATGTTTGATCAGCTCCACCAGCTTCAGGAGTCACAAAATCAATACCTTCTACGTCGTAGTCCATGTTAGCTATGGCTGACTTAGGTCTATGCTTTCAGCTCATACGGTGTCCAGTGACACAAAAGCCTAAATTGTGTGGTTAAATTTTTAATGATCAAAATCCAAGAAGGTGTGAGTGTCAATGCTCTTGAGGTGGCGTCTTCTGCACTCCTCCTCAACAGACTTATTACACCCATGGTCCATGGTCCTCAGACTTATTACACCCATTGTCCTCAGACCTTTCCTTCCCCCACCCCCAATATATAAATAGAAGGTAAAGGGACGGCTATGCCAGACTAACACGTACATATATTCATACGTGCATGTGTGTGTATGTCAAGTGACTATTTCCTTTAGTTGTAAGTTGCCGTCCCAGCTAGAAGCATGCTGTTATAGTTTAGACTGCTGAAGTCCCTTTACCAGATATCTGTGATGGTGTTGGTTAGATTGGCACAGCTCTGGTTCACAAACTTCAAGGAGGGCAGCTGCTCGTGTGTGTAGATCCTCAAGTCATTGGTTCTCTCCTCCAGCACACTGTGCAATACTGCAGACACACCCAGGAGGAAGGGGGGAACCCCGCCACCGTGTTCGTGGCTGTCACTCATCTGTCAATGATGTGGGGGGTGGAGCCAGTGTTGTCTATGAGAGAAGTGCCCCTCCCCTCAGCCAGACATCCGACTGTGACTACTTCTCAGCTCGTTCACTTTCTCTGCCACCTCAAGGTCTTTGCCCGCGTGCAGCCTGGGGCTATGCTTCTCATCCCCATGGTCCCCCACACTCTCCCGAGATCATGTGACCCTGACTCCACCTCCCTGGTTCCTCGGCGTTCCTATGTGTTTTCATACATGCCGTCTTTTTTTCACCATCAGCTGTTGGCTCTGCTTGTTAGAGGTGTGGTCAGCGAACTTTCCCCATCGTGCACTCCTGCGTCACCTAATCAAACTCTCCCTCCTGCTACCGTCCCCATCAAGCTGCCGTCAGGTGGGTGGGGCTACAGCATATTATTCTCTTTCAGTTTTCAGTATAAAATAATTCATCACTATATGGTATTTTGTACCAACTCTTTTTGCAATCCCATCATTCTTACTGTTGTGTTAATATATTGTTGTTGTTGTTGTTGTTGTGATTGTTCTGAAGGAGCTGAGTTGTTTTTGTGGAAGAGGAACATGTTTGTCTCTATTCCTGAGCAACAGGTCAAATTTTGGGTCCGAGTTAGAGTCGTAGATGTGGGGCTGGACCCTTTACCCAATTGTGGTAGAATAGATGTGCACTTGGCCAGTCCTGATTTGCAAAGTGAGGCCCACTGGCTGATGATCCTTACCAAACCAATAGACACAGTAAGTGTGAACACAGCTTGTGTGTGGAAGATGTTGTTGTTTGTGTTGTTATTGTTATTGTTTTGGTGTTTGTTATGTTGTTGTGTGTTACAGTTGATACAAAGTAGCTACCCTGGGTTGTTGGACTCTACTAGACCTCAAAAGGTGGACATATTTGTTCCTCTCTCTCTGCCAGACTCCTCCCCCTCCACAGATGGACTCACGAGTGATAGAGACAGAGGCCATCTGGAGCTCTCTCTTGGAGTGAGAGATGAATCAGATTCTCCTCTGGACAATCACAGGTACGTTCCCTCCAGCAGCTCAGACTGCACTAGTTCAGCAAACAGTCCCACAAAGAAGATGCGAGAGTTCGCTTCTTTGAGGCCAACAGACAAGGCAGAGTCACAAGCCCCCGGGGTCGAGCTGAAAGTACTGTCTAATTTGTTACATGAAAGCAAAGATTCCACGATGCCCCCTGGAGATTCTGCAGACCCCTCAGTGCCCCCTAGAGATTCAGTGCCCCCTGGAGATTCAGTGCCCCCTGGAGATTCTGCAGACCCCTCAGTGCCCCCTAGAGATTCAGTGCCCCCTGGAGATTCAGTGCCCCCTGGAGATTCTGCAGACCCCTCAGTGTCCTCACAAAGTATTGCTAACCCCAGAAAAGACTCTAGCTCTTCTCCTGTTCCGCACAAGTCCAACGATTTCTCTGATTCTCAGGTGTCATGTGACCTGTCTAACTCTTCTATGGCCCGAGTTTCTCGTCGGCATCATTCCTCCAGTCCGGCAGTTCCGAGTCTGTCTTTCATTCACAAGAACAATCTCTCCCGCCCATCTCTCTTACGCAGTGCATCTTCTCCGCCACTCAAACAGGATGGCGATGGTATTTCTTCTTTAAGGAGACTCAGTCAAGTGCTGGCTTCTCCTCTCATCTCTAGCATGAATCCTAGGGGGAGTGACTCACGCAAACCATCTGAGACATCCTGGGAAGTGGTCTCCAAGCATAGCACGACCAGTCACCGGCTCTCCATCCAAGAGGATCTCTCTGACCCTCTTCATAAACTAGTTCCTCTGTGGGAGTGCTTGCAGGTAAGTTCACTCGCTACCTTATGCTTGCCACACCCACTATCTTATGCTTGCCACACCCAATTTGTTCACTATGCAGTTAATGCTGTGCTACACCCTTTATCTAATGTCTTGCTCTTTTTCTTGTAGGAATCCTTCAAGACGCCTGTGATCAGCGTGGATAGTTCTCGAATAGTGATGGCTGAACTCATTCCTGATCATCTGTTCTCAGATCTTTCTCCAAGTCTTCTCTTCAGAACTAAGGGCAGTTATCCTCACCACTTCATGGTGTCACTGGAGGATAGAGTGTACGGGGGTGAAGCTCCTCCCCCTCCGGAGGAATCTGGATTATTTGTCCAGTCTTACTACTCGTTTGATCATGACGATGATATCCTCGTCCGTAAGCCTGCAGGCGCCCTGAAGGCATTTTATCTTCAGTCTCGTCTGAGATTGCTCCATCAAGATATGCTGACACTGCAGTCTCTGAAGAACCCTCACATAGTGGCAGCCGTGGGTCTGCAGTTTTGCCCACCGAGCCTCGCTCTGGAGGCGGCTCCATTTGGAAGTCTGCACTCGTGGATGAGAAGACTGAGAAGAAAGATGGGTCGCGTGGACACTCACCAGACAGCATTGCAGGTAAAAGGAGATGGCATGGTGTGATGTTACCATGGTGACTGAAAGAGAGTGTTGGAGAATAGTTTCCTTGCTTTGTTAATGGCTTCTTGTAATCTTGTAGATTGAGCACATACAAATGAAAGACGGCTTGAGAATGACAGGAACTTAAAGTACTGAAGCTTATCTTTTAATGTCGTTGATATGTAATAAAGTAAGCCACACCCACCCTAGTAAGCCACACCCACCCTGGTGTTAGGTGTGGTTCAACTTGACTGAAAAACAAAATTAAAAAATGATCTGATAACTTTGAACATACTTTTGAAAACTGTTGCGGTTATTTGCCATTTTGTTGTTTGTACAGCTTCTTGGAGCTCTGGATTTCTTTCATTCTCATAACACCAGTTACCATTCCATCAGCTCCGACCAGGTATTGGTCTGGAACCTGGACCCTCTGGTCGTGAAACTCTCAGATGTAGGCATCACACACACCAGCTGTCAGGTAAAGGGTAACACAAAATAATGAACTCTACTTTATGATGCACTTGTCTCCTTAGCTATGCACGTACCTGAAGTATCTTCCAGTTGACCATCGCGATGTCAAGTCATTCAGAGTGAGTGGAGCTATTCCTCAATTAACTCAACTTCTCTCTATAAATATGAGCTATGAACAGAAGGAGAGAGAGAGAGAGTTTGTGTGTGTGTGTGCGTATTATGGGCAACATTATAAAGGGATAGAAGAATCTGTGTCTTTGAACTTGCACCAAATAAGATTTAACAGCACTAATAATTATGATGATGATAATAATAATGATAATAATAATTAATAATCTCTTGATATATGCGCTATGAACAGGAGGAGAGAGAGGTAGAAGGTGTACTGTGTACTGTGGGGTGTTGTCCAGTTTGTTTATTTGTTGTTTCATTTGTTTGCAGTTGGACTACATGTGTCTGGGACTACTTGTGTATGAAATGGCCACAGGCAAGCGTCCATACGGGGACATCTACCCTTTGACCTCTGTCGTTCTTGCTATTCTGTATGACAAAATCAAACTAAACATAGAAGCCGACCATTTCTTACAGAAACAAGGAATGGAAGAGGTGAGTAGACGAGTGGGAATGGAGGAGGTGAGCAGACGAGTGGGAATGGAAGGACTTGTTGCTATATTTAATGTAGTCTGTTTGACATGTTTGATAGCTGTGTATACTAAGGTGTGACTTTGAGGGTGTGGTTTTGTGTGTATGTGTTTCCAGGATGGTAGGAATGATTGCATAGCAACAGGTTGTCAGAGGCTGTGCTTGCAGTCATGTATTGACCTTTGCTTGCACTCGTCCTTGGTCGCCCAGGACGAGTTAGTGGCACGGTTCAGTCTGTGTGCCGGTGACCATCAGTGGTCTCCGATGAGATTGCTAGTCAACATGGAGGTCATAGTTCCTTCCAATGACGGAGTGGTGTATTGGGTCTCGGGTTCTCGCGGCTTAGTGACAGGTCAGATGAACGTCAGCACGGGAGAGCTGTCCTACAACTTACTGCAAGCCGCCCCACAGCCTGAGTCCGGTCTGTTCGCTCACCGTCGAGGTAAACCCATCCCCATTGCCGTGGGGCGGGCAACCAGCCTAGCTCTCGTCTTGGAGACCAAGCAGCTATGGGTGGGGACAGAGAATGGGCAGAAAGGTTCCGTGTACGTGTTTAACTTACCAGACATGAGACGCCATCATCACATTCACTTGCAAGATGCAGTGTTGTCTCTCTGTGCAGTGAATAGAATGGCACAGACGGTCTGTGATAAGAAAGAGATGCACTACAGAGTCCTTGTGGGACTGGCCAATGGTACCATCATTGTCTTCCTGGGACAGCGTGGGGACAAAGTGCTGGACAACCCTCTCCAGGGACCCAAGTTTGTGGTGACCACCCACTTGCGTAAGCCATGCCTCGAGATGACTCTCACTCCGGAGGGGGAGATCTGGTGTAGCTGTGGGCAGACATTGGAAGTCTATGACATCGTCACTTTGAAGAACATCCAGAGACTCACGCCAGGTCATGTGGATGGATCCGGGACAGCTAAGGGTACCAGCACCGTGCGAGGAGATGTCATTGCACTGATGGATGTCAATGGGCGTGGTGTGTGGACAGTAGGTAGGCGGAGTTCTACGGTGCGGCTGTGGGATCGCAAGACTGGAAACATCAAAGTGTCTTATTCTGTAAAGTGAGTCTGTAGGGAGAAATGGGTGTGGTTTACAGCTATGAAAAAATATGTGTGGTTAACAGCTCTCTAAAATGTGTGTTGGTATGTGTGTGTGTGTGTGTGTAGAAGAGTGATTAAAGAACAGAGTGATTGTGACATCACATCCATGCTGCTCCAGGGAGGAGGCCTATGGCTGGGGACTAGGAATGGTTATCTTCTCTTACTGGACATCTATTCCTTGCTGGAAGGCAAGGAAGACACTCTTCTAGGCATCCAGCACTGTGGCCAGGGCAAGGTCAAGTGTATTGTTGCCTTGGGAACTGCAAGTTCTAAACTACAGGCAAGTCAAATGGGAGTGGCCAGTTTTGTGTTTAAATGACTAGTCCACTTCACTCGATTTGGTCTGTATTGGTTCCACTAGATTCTATTGTCTGGTACTGGTTCCATTGTCTGGTACTGGTTCTGGTTCCATTATGTAGGCTCTATGTGGTACCGGTTCTGTTGATGTAGGTTCTGTGTGGTACCGGTTCTTTTGATGTAGGTTCTGTTGATGTAGGTTCTGTGTGGTACCGGTTCTGTTGATGTAGGTTCTGTGTGGTACCGGTTCTGTTGATGTAGGTTCTGTGTGGTACCGGTTCTGTTGATGTAGGTTCTGTGTGGTACCGGTTCTGTGTGGTACCGGTTCTGTTGATGTAGGTTCTGTGTGATGTATGTTCTGTGTGGTACTGGTTCTGTTGATGTAGGTTCTGTGGTACTGGTTCTGTTGATGTAGGTTCTGTGTGGTACTGGTTCTGTTGATGTAGGTTCTGTGTAGTTTGGAATTCAACGATGAAGTATCTTGTTTGGTGCTGGCATGGGAGTACTTCCCCAAGGAGCCGAGGAAATCAATAATCCAGGATCAAGTGGCACAACTCAGCTCTTCTTGGCCTGACTTAGCTCCACCCAATGACCCCGCCCCCAACAAAGATGATATCCAGAATTACTGCAAATCATTTTGAATTCTCTTTTCTGTGGCAACCAATCGCATTATTTTAAATATTTCCCATTGTATCATACTTTACCAAATTTGGCAAATGCATGGGCTCCATTTATTTATTGGTTGATAGCCTGAGGGCTTCTGTGGACTTTCAATACCAGAAACTCAAATAATAAATACTGTATGATAATGAGCAATTTGAAGTGGGTGTGGCTAGTAGTTAGTGGCAACATGTCCTGATAAATAAATATTGTCGTACATGTGTCCCAAAACCTCGTCACTTGCTTCAGTCCTAGCAGTTGCTTGTCTCACATTACGAATGAACTCTCTCTTAGACATCTTGTTCTTCACGTGTGGACTTGTAAGATCCACACTGAGCATGATCAATGAATAGCATATGACAAACACAGTATCTGCACACACACATGTATTAAATTCACACACAAACATACACACATGTTCCTTGCCTTTACTCATTCCGCTGTTCAGATTGCATAGAGTGAATCTCATGGAAAACTTGTCCAGCAGGTTTTCTAGGAATCGCCCACGTTCGTTAGGTGCCGGTATGCTTGAGAAGAAAGCCCTCAGGGCGTCGGGGAGGAACATGTCTGTGAAGTCCAGCAGGTTGACGAGCATCTCCAACACGTCTGGTCGATTCTGCAAGTACTTGTCTAGACTCTGGAAGTTGAGGGTGTTGGTGTGGAAGATAAACTTAGCAATGGCTGTAGGAGAATCTTCTAGAACACCCTTGCCAATCAGATAGGCCACACCCTATGAACAGTCACACAAAATATTAGTTGGGAGGGGCTGATGTAGACCACTAGAAATGCTCTATACATATGGGGGTGTGGCTGTGGATAATTGGGAAGGGTTGGATCAGAGGCATAGATGATTAAAGAGCAGATTCTACTGGAACACTATGTCACGGCAAGGTCAGGGATGTGGGTGGAGGGGAGATGAGCCACACCCACACCCTTGGGGAGCATGTATACATGGTCACAACCCACTCCATCACACCACTTGCCTCTTGAGGACTACCAGCGAAGATCAAGGTCCCTTCATCCAGTATCATGTAGAGATCTTTGTACGAGTGTGTTAGAGCGTAATCAGTGTCATAGGCAGTGACACTCCCCCAGTGAGTCTTACACAAACTGCAGACACAAACACACCCACACACAAACTTTACTAACTCGACACTGAGTGTGGCACACAATCTTCACTTACCCTTTCCATAAGAGCTCCACATTAGCTAGATTGGACCAATCTTGATTGACGCAAGACGCGAGGCAGAGGTCTGTGGCATCCAAGTAAGAAAGGACTTGCACCGCCAGTTCAGGTGGCAAGGTGACCAGGTCGGGAAAGCTCTCAATCTTTAAGCCACGCCTACCTGCGTGGGCTCTGGTTTGCTGGCCACTGCAAGACACGGCTTGACCCATGCAAGATGAACTACACTCAACGGATCCAACAATGTAGTCGATAGGAAAGAATAACACAGCCTAATCGCTAATACATTGGACTAGATTTCAGAAACACGCCAAATCCAGCGGTATCACCACCAGTTATGACGTCCACTCACTCATGCTTTCCTTTTAATCACAATATAATCCCAATTGGCAATTTGACATCAATTTCTTTCTCGTCAAACTAGCCAGCTTATAACGTTTGACGTGGAATTTTTTGCAATGTTACTTTAATTCGTTTAAATAGGTCTAGTACTAAGTGTGTGGGTAGTGGACGACTGTGCGTAAGCGAAATCATGCGAATGAAATTGCGCATGCGCTAACTATGAATTTTGCACTCCGTTTTGTCGCGGAAACTTGTAGTGAAGTTAACCGCGTAACTCTGTGTGTATCTTGCACTATAAAAATGTGTAGTTATATTCATGACGGTCACTCCGGTAGTCATGTGAACTTCTCACTCATCTCTATATAAGCTAAAAGCTAATATTATTTCTAAATTTGCGCTGCATCGGGGGTCAATAGCTATATCCCTGCGAGCTGTTTAAGATTTTCTGCAGCAGCAGGGAGTGATGGATCACGACGACAATTCTGTTCTCCTGCTGGGCTACAGGTCATCTTCTCCAAAACCTCACGGCAGGAAGAGAAGGAATAAGCACAGCATAGGTGGTGATGACTGCGATGAAGAAGGGGCATTCAGGATGCATCTGTCAGATTCAGAGCTGAGTCAGAAAAAAGAAGCTGAGGTTGAAAGATCTACAGTTTTCTCAGATGTTCTTAGTGATAGTTTACCCAGCGTTAGAGCTCACCTTGCAGCTTCCCAGATGCTCTCCAGGACCTTCAGGAGGGATCAGATTGAGAGCTCTCTCAATGAGAGGCGTCCATTGCTCACTTCCAATGACAACCATGGTACAGAAGGCATGATTGGAAATGGCAACGGAATCATTGAACCTGACTCAAAGACTCCAGAGATACATCAAGCACAGCAGACAGAACCTAAATACAACACCATGAGGCTGGTGATGAAGAGGAGAAACAAGAAGGTGCAGCTCCTGCTCTGGTAGGTTATATCTGCAGCAAGTCTAGGGATTCAATTTATTTATTTGTATAATATTGCTTGTTGGTGCAGGTTTAATAGAAGCAAGGTTGCTGTTCTGACTTTTGTTATTGTGGCTTCAGTTGTAAGTGTAATAACTGGTAGCCTCTAAAGGAATGTTGTTTGAGTCTTTGTTTGCTCATTCTATGGCAAGTGGTCAACACTGCACTAGCTTGTATGTGCATTTTAAGTATATTAAGTATATTAAATGCATGAAAGTTCAGTTGATTTTAATGATAGTAAAATGTGAAAGCCAATCTTCACAGCAGGATTTCATGTTTATATTCGTAGCCCTGATTAGTGGGTGTGGCATAGTTTAATTAATCTGCCCCACCCACAGACAAAATCTGTCCTGCCCACTAATCAAGTCTGCCCCACCCACTGATTGGCAGAGTTGATGAGTGAATTAATGGGTGCCCCTGGCAATCTGTGATCTCATTACTCTGTCCGTATGATCAGATGATGTGTGAGCCATCAAATCACTAGATAGTGTGTGAGTGTTGTAGAGTACAGAGGAACAGAAACATCTGTTGGAGAGGAAAGAGAGAGAGAGAGAGAAGGGGCAAAGAAGCAGGAGTGCATGTCTGTATTTTGCGTCTAGTTTTGTCGACTTTGTGTCTTTGTAATGGCATTCTTCTTTGATAGTAAAGTTGTTCATAGCTAATCAAGTGTATCCAACCCACTCACTGTAGATGCCACTAATTAACTTTTTTCAATTTTCATAAACATTCAACCTTTTGCAAGCATGAGTAGGAAGGGCTTGTAGAATCACAATAACCCATTTAGCCACGTGAAAATGGTGATGTCACAAGTGTGAAACAGATTGTCAGATGAAACTTAGTGTTCAACATTTTAAATAAACTTGATCATTCATGTTTTTATTTTTTTTAATTCAGTCAGGGTAAAAATTTTAAGGGGGAACTAAATTTGGGAGTGGGGGGGGGGGGGGGGAGGCAGGGCTCCCATTGTCTGCATGAAACCCTGATCTGAAGAGCAGAGTTATTATAAATTTTGCTTGCAGTGAAATAAAATAATTTCATTTCTGATGAATATCTAGTGTTTTAGCATAAAAGAATCCCAATTGCTTCTATCTGTTTTTGGCTCCATCACACTGTTTATTTGAAGAAATATCAATAATGTGATGTTGCTATTGTTACGCCGGAAGGTGGATCCTATACATACACAAGCTAGTGAGATGGCAAATACGGTTTCTATTTTACTTATTTATTCATTTTTTTCTCAGATATTATTTGGGATCAACAGTGAGCATGAAGATGAGTACAGATTTGTGACTCTAAATGCCTTCTCAAGTAAGTCTTTGCCTGTCTTGTCAGTAATAAGAGATAGCGTTTGCCAACCAGTGAGAGATTAGAGTTTCTCTCTTAACTGAAATCACAACAGCTGATAATGAAAGAAGTGACAATTAGCTTCATGTCCGTGCAGCTGTAGGTAAACATGAGAGGTAGTTTTTCCGTATGTTGATAACAAGTCTGCCATTAGTCCTGCAACTCTTAACTGTAAGCCCCAGTATTCTCCATGTTCTGTGACAGTCAATGACTAATATATGATGAGCATGGCAAGTTCTCTAATGGCTTCTAGCTGTACTAGCACCATGTGAATATGACTCTGGAGTGCTGGTGTTGTCTGATAACCAGTTTAAACTCGCCAGTGGAGAATGGAGCTCCAACACACACACACACACACACACACACACACACACACACACACACACCACAAACACAGCACACACAACTCACCTCACATGCATGCAGTTCTTCTAGATTGTGTCTGTTGAGGTTATGTGTGTACATAATTCAAAAAGTGATGTGTTAGTAGCGGAGTTGGCAATGATTCAACACCACACTGAGCTGGTGAGCTGGCTAACAGATGCACACAATGGCCTGAAGTCTGAGATCTAAACATTTAATTCAACCGCCCAGCAGCATCTGAAAGATGACTTACTTTACTTTAGTGTACTATGTTTCAGCTTGTTGCTGCTACCACTACACTTCAAATTCAACAACGCTAGAGATTTGATTACTTTAGGCCTCTGAAATAGAAACAACAACAACTTACTTCATCAAACTTGTCTTTCATTGAGGATATCGTTGAAATTCACTAAAGAAACTGTCCAATGAAGGTCGTTGTAAAGTGGTTGAAATAATATTTGTGTATATATATAAAAAAAATTAGCTAGTGAAAATTTCAATTGAAGCTGCTCTCCTATTTCTCTGCCACTCCCACCTAGTATCAATTTTTTTTGTACTGGGTTTAGTTGCTAACCAAGTTCGCCTTGCGCTCTAGGTTTACCCGGTCATTTAGCGTGAGCTAACGAGTATTGTGCACCTGCATGTTCTAACTCATTAGCTCATGAAATATTCATGAATATGTACGTCATTGTCGCTCACTGGTATTATTATATAGACAGTCATCATCATCATCATCATCATCACCATAATGACAAGTACTTCTTTAATTCATGCCAAGTGTATCCAACTAGCCAGAGTTGTGTCTCGTGGTCTACATTATCTTTAAGTTTATTTGCTCTCTTCATTGAATCTACACGGACTTTGCATCAATAATTATATCTGTTACACAAGTAGCTAGTGAATGGCCAGAGGGTCTCCATCATCCACATGAAGTGAGGATGATGTAAAGTAATGGTCAAATACAGTGTTGCAGATGCTAACTGCATGCAGTAGTGGTCATGTTTAGTTTCTAACATCTGTTCAGCCGCCAAAGTATTATGTTGTTGTTATTATTGTTGTTGTTATAATATTACTCTTAATAATAATATATAAATAAATAATATAAATAATAATATAACAACAAAAATTATTTATTTATTTTGTGGCGTACAGAGCTTAATGTTTGTCGTCCTTTTACCTCATACTTATTTCTATATCATGTCATCCCTTACCGACTTGTCATCACGTGCTGTCTAGTTCATGGCCATGTGAAATTGTCAGTATTCTATCTTAAGTAGAATTGTCTCTAGTGGGCGTAGCGGTAGTGTAGCATAGCTAGCTAATAACAATAAGTTGGACCATCTCCAACAATTTTATTATTTTAGGTATAGACATTAACCAAGAAGAGACTGAAGGGTGGAAGTTTGTGACAGTCAAGATCAACGGTCCCTTCATCAGTAAGAGTTAGACAATAGCCCAGAGCAAGTCTGCATGTGAACACCACGTGCTAATCTAATAATTATAGATTCAGAGTACAGGCCCGCCAACTCCAACAGGTCTGACGGGAGAGGGAGCTGTTCTAACTTTGTGTTTGTGTGCGGAAGGATGACAAATGAAAGCTTCTCTTCTTCTTCTTGCCCTGAGGTGAGAATAGCCAACCAACACAAGTATATCTTCACACACCCCCACACCCCCCCCCCCCCCCCCCCCCACCCCACACACACACACACACACACACACACACAGACAGACTACTGTGCCCTAAGCCTAAGTGTTCTTACATCTGTCCCGGTACTGAACTTTCTGTAGGATGAGAAGAATTGCTTCTCGATCCAGTTAGCTGAAGGATTCAACACGAGTCACGCTCATGAGAAGTTCACGACCTTCACGTACACACTCGACTTCTCCTCAGAAGACACGCCCACTTCTCTTAGTGATGACTCCCATTCTATCGGCTACAATGTTTATTTCATGACAGAGAACGAATATACCATCCAGTTTCAAACTGACATCATGGGAGAAAAGCTAGGAAAGTATTGGCAGGTAAATGATGAGATGTATGCTTTCATTCAATCCTGATGATTCACACCACTCACTGTGTCTGTGTGTTAGATTGCCTTGGCAGCCATCATTCTGGTAGCTGTTTACATCATCATTGCTATGGATGTGCGTGAGACCACGCCCATATGTGACATAATGAAGCTTAGTTTGAATGTGTGTGTGTGTGTGTGTGTGTGTGTATCATAGGTGGTGCATAGAGCAGTTGCGGCTTTCATAGGAAGTACAGCTACGTTAGGCGTCCTCTCAATGATTGGGAAGGTAAATGATGGTCTCAGTTTCACCTAGCTTAGCTCTGTTTAATATGTGGTTGCTATAGCGACCCAAGTTGGAGTTGGTAATTGAATGGATAGACATGGATACAATATGTCTTCTGTTTGGAATGGTGAGTTGTGCGGAGTTTGTGTGTGCATGTGTTTACTTGCAGAGCAAGTGTCTGATGTAATGATTGTGTTCATGACAGATGACTTTGGTAGGGATCTTTTCTCAAACTGGCTTCTTTGATTATTCTGCCGTGAAGGCGTACAAACTGGCACGTGGTAAAGTGTGGCCACTCATTTCATTACTTTGCCTCTTCTCGGCTGTCGTGTCGGCATTCTTGGTATGTACTTGAAGGTGTGGCATGTGATATTTGAGTTATGATTATAGCTAGAATGTTACAAGTCTTAATTTTTCTGCGTGGTTAATTAATCTGAGCGGTGAGTAGCAGGTCAAGTGAGGAGATAACTGAATGATCGTCTGTTAGTTCGGCTACCTAGAAAGAGGTCACTTATGTTCTTGTTATTAGTAATGATTGTTGAGCGGAGCAAGCAAGACACTTACAGGGAGTAAGACACTTACAGGGGTTATACAATCAAGACAGGGGTTATACAATCAAGATTCCGTGGTGTTTATTAATTTTTTCGCTTATTTATATGGTACGTGTTACCCCTTTTTTCATCCGCACCACTGATTACGTAAGTTTGGTAAAGTGTCTCGATAAAATAACAAAGAAATAAACTATCGACCATATGAGTTGCTGGCCTTGAAAAGCAAGCTACATGTAGTCTTGGAGCATAAGTGCCTGAACTTTTGTAAAAGCATAGCGACCCAAAAGCACTATTTTCTCTTCGTCATCATAATTAAAACATTTCAATTTTAACAACTATATAAATTATGAGGGCCATTAGCTAATAGATAGTTATCACTTTAAAGCTAGGCTAGCTAGCTCGCCATTTGTGTGAAGCACACCACTAGTCTACTGGTATATCATTTATTCCATGCAGGATAATGTGACTACCATACTTCTATTGACTCCAGTCTCTATCAGGTAAATACAATGATATAGAGCACAGCGGGCTGTGTGTGTGTGTGTGTGTGTGTGTGTGTGTATGTGTGTGTGTGTGTGTGTTTGTGTGTGTGTGATTAATGGGCTCGTATCTGGCCTATAGACTTTGTCAAGTCCTAAATCTTGATCCTCGTCCCATTTTGATAGCCGAAGTTATTTTCTCCAACATTGGGGGAACTGCCACAGCTGTAGGGGATCCCCCCAATGTCATCATCATATCCAACTCTCTAATTAAGTCTGCTGTAAGTAGGTGTAAAGGTCAGATTAATGAAGAAGACATAATCATTGTCATAACTTGTCTTTTGCAGAACATTAACTTTGCGGAGTTCACTCTTCACCTCCTGTTAGGCGTTCTGTTTACAGTCGTGGTAGCCTACGCTGTGCTCACTGCCATCTTCTACACATCTAAGTCATCCTGGCCGGCTCTCAGGAACTTGTCTCTGTTCAGTGTGCAGAATAAAGACCCGCCTCATATAGCCGAGCTGAAGAGAGAGGTGGCTATTTGGGAGAGGACGGCATTACGGCTGAACGTAGTGTCGCTCGAGGAGAGAGCCGTGAGGGATGCCATTCTAGCTAAAGCAATGGACGTACGTAACCAGTTGAACCAGGAGGTGAGCACCACCATGCACTCCTCCAAGGACATGTGGCAGAAGAACTTGCAGGAACTGGAGAGCAAATACCGCATCTCTAACGCGATCCTTTTCATCCAGTCTTCTGTTGTTTTAGTGGTCGTCATTTTGCTATTTTTCCTCTCTCATTTCATCCCGAACCTGGAGCTAGAGATAGGTATTGTGTGAGCTATGGGTTTAAATACATCCTGATCCTGGATGGATTTCTTGGGACTTGTACTAATTGATTGTTTTTGTGCAGGTTGGATTGCGGTATTTGGGGGTGTGGTCCTTCTGGTTCTTGCAGACATTCAGGATTTAGAAGCCATCATACACAAGATAGAGTGGGGCACTCTTCTCTTCTTCGCTGGTCTCTTTGTTCTCATTGAGGTGAGCAATGGATGCAATCAGTGAGAAAGAGAGGGAGAGAGAGAGAGAGAGTATAGCTATCTACAGTAAAGGCTGAGATGTTATTTTACAATGAGTGACTCTATTAGAGTGTGTACTTGACTACTCTGTGCTGTAGGGTTTGGAGGAGCTTGGACTGATTTCTTTCATAGGAGAAGTTATGGTGGACATAATCAAGGTAATGCTAGTTTGTGAGTCACTGCTAACTGTGTCAGACAGGTTGTGTGAATATATCGCTTTATTCATGCTATAGAAACTTGCACAGCCTGTCTATCTGTCTGTTGTCAGTCTGTTGTGTCTCTCCGTCTGTCTGTCTGCCTGTCTGTTCATCCGTGTGTGTGTGTGTGTGTGTGTGTGTGTTCTACTATAGAATGTTCCTCCAGAGCACCAAATGTTGACAGCCATTGTTCTCATCTTGTGGGTGTCAGCCATTGCATCCTCCTTCATTGACAACATTCCCTTTACCACAGCAACCATTCCTGTCGTCTGGAACTTGGCCCAGTCCCCTGATTTGTGTCTGTCTTTGCGACCATTAGTCTGGGCTCTGGCCATGGGGGCGTGTCTAGGAGGTGAGAATATGTGTGAAGAAAGTATCAAGTGTTCACCACATGCAAGTGCTAGAAACATTAGGAGCAATTGATTTCTTCCCTTAGGAATGCCATTCATACAATGTCCACAATTATCACGAAGTAATACTGCCACTTGTAATGTTGTCTAGGTAACGGGACTCTCATTGGCGCCTCTGCCAATGTGGTGTGTGCTGGCATTGCAGAACAGAACGGATATCGCATCACCTTTATGAGGTTCCTCAAGTGAGTCGTCCATGGAGTTCACTGAGAGGTGCTTCATTGTGTGTGTGTGTGTGTGTGTGTGTATGTGTGTGTGTGATGTAGGATTGGGTTTCCCATGATGATAGTGACTGTGATTACATCTACGATATATCTTCTGCTCTGTCATTCTGCTGGAGATTGGAACATTGATGAGAGTACCAAGATGTGCCAGCAAACCATACCCACTGCATTGTAATCAAATACTAGACTAAGTCATTTATCTGAGTGTGCAAATTTTTATTCTTGTGTTATTAATATTATTTGAATAAAAATGAAAGCTTTCAAATGGGCTGGTAAAAGATCGCACAATCCAGAAGCTTCACACGCAATTTTTCTCGTAAACTCGCAACTAGAGAAAACCTTTTACCAACTGGCCGCTATGTTCAAGAAGTGAGTGAGTGTACACAGCAATGGAATGCTTTCTGTTATATTGGGTTATGGGTTAGGTTTGACCCAAGTACTGACGTGTCTGGCTTCAACCAGGCTAAGTCAAGTGTAGTACGAGGAGTTCGTGCAAAGCTGGTGGACCAATACCCTCCGTTGGCCGACTACATAGACGACCTGATACCCAAGAAGGAGCCTCTACAGCTGATGAAATGGCAAGTATCTACAGTAGTTGTAGTTAATGTATTGAATGGTCACCTGATTGTGTGTTGCAGTCATGAGCATGTGGAAGTTCTGTGTGTGAAGAATGAAATGTTGTTTTTCAAGCAAAGAGATGGACCGTACATTCCCACACTGCGGCTCCTCCACAAGTGTGAGTGCTAGTTTCATGTGTACCGTACCAGAGTCATGTGTACCTACAAAGAGTCAGTCTGTTAGACCTGACCTTATCTGATTGTGTGGCCTAGCGATGTTGTTGTCCAGGAAGTAGTACCCTACCCATAAATGACAGGTGCTCCAGCGATGTTAAACTTACAGAATGTTGAACTTAAAAGATCATAGTTCCCTTCTATATTGGCTAAAAGGAGTAAATGTGTGACTACAGACAGTCATAAATGAAGGCTTGGACTATATTTGTTCCCATTTTACTAAAAGTACACAGTATTTCCTACACTTGCTGTAAGTAATGTAATTGTTGGCGAGTGGGTGTAGCAAGTGAGACGGATTAGGAGTGTTAAGTAGAGTATACACACTGAATGTATTTATACATACCAGTGTGTGGATGGTACATGGTTTCTTTTAAACTCGCACACCAGTGCCAGTTTTATAAGCTTACCCCTAATGACAAGAAGTTTTAGTAACTTGTTCTTGGAATTATCTAGCTGGCTCACTCTCCTTTTTACCTGAAATAATAAACCCTATTCATCAAGTTTAAAAAGACATATTTTAGTAGTTTTTATTTCTAAAACGCACACATGTACAGTCGTTGGCAAGTAACTCTTTTTTATACTTTCTTCTTCTTCTTCACTTAATTTCTTTGAGTAACTGAAGTAGCCCCATGCATAAAAATTAGTTGTTCTTACAACTAGTGTACTAAAATCAACCGTTGTGTTGTTGAAATTTTAAAGTTTATCTGGAATAGGGTTTCAATGTCATGGCAACCACTTGCCCTGAACAAGAAACCGTTTTTAGGACTAACTCTAATGTGAGCGAAGAGTAGGCAGGAAAAAAATCAAAGCTTTGCCTGCCTGTGCACTAAAAAGTAACATACCAACCATTAGTATGTATAAATTACATAAGTATCATCCCTGATCTGTAACAGAATACCTCAAATAGTGTTCAGTCAATTCACTCCCTCGCCAATAATGTATTTGTTATTGTACACACGCGCACACACACACACACACTGTAGATCCTCGGATACTGCCTCATCTTCAGGTGGATAAAGGAGCCATTAAGTTTGTGTTGAGTGGAGCCAACATCATGTGTCCTGGGCTGACCTCCCCCGGAGCCAGGATGGACTCTGTACCTGAGAACAGTGTTGTTGTATCCTTCAGTAAAATGGCCTACTGTGAATGTGTACCTTGTACCTTGTCTGTTTACTACAGAACCGTTTTCCCATTGATGTGCGATTTAGTCTTTAGTTTTAATAAACTCAATCACTACTTGTCTGATGTGCTAAGATAAACCTTGACTGGTACATGCAGGCCATCATGGCTGAAGGCAAGCAGCATGCTCTGAGCGTGGGCATTACCAAACTCTCCACACAAGATATGTGAGTCATTATGGCATTTTGTGGGTGTGGTCGTTGATGGCTGTTCATGTACTTCAGTCTGAGTGTTAATAAAGGCATCGGTGTTGAGAACATTCACTATCTGTGTGATGGATTATGGATCATGAAAGATGCTCAGAGATAGTACTACTCACTGGCCACACCCCCATCACTGGCCACACCTCCTCTACAATCTTCTGATCAGCCTTCAAACATATTATCTATATTTTATTTTTAAGCTAAACTAGTGGAGATAAAACAAGATGGTGCTAAATGATCAGTGGGTGGAGTTTGTCTGGGGTAGATTATCTTCCATTGGACTAATATCAGAATAGTGGTCTTCTCCAAAGAATTCCTGCTGCCGCGATAATAAATACCTAAAAGAAGCAAAGTGACATTAGACAGATAAATAAGAGAAGATCAATTGCTACAACTTGATCAGTTAGAATTGACACCAAGTCATTCCCTCCTGCGCACACACACACACACACACTTGTAGTGTGTAAGTAGCACAACTGAATGCGTGGCTTACCCCAGTAGATCCTTAAAGTGGGTGTGTAGAACTGTAACATGGACAGTCGGGAGTTGGGCACACATAAGCAGGTGAGGGAGACGCACGAATAGGCGGAGCAAGTGGGTGGGGCCATACACCTGTGAGGGCATCCTACCTATAGATGTATCCTGAGGAAGTACTTGTGAGTTTTTCTTGTTGGAGAACACTGGGTTGAGGACTCCTAGACTCCGGAACTGGTCCTTCTCTACTGAGTACAGTAACTGGTCAGCCAGCATGAAGTCAAAGTAGACTTTCACTCCATCAAGTACCTCTGCCAACAGAGGAAGGCTACATAAATTGCAGATGAACTAGTCAATCTTCACCAGCCAACTGGAGGGACTTACTTGGTTTCTTCTGTAGCAGAGTCCACAACTGTCACGTAATATTCACGTAGCACACACTCGACATTGGGCTGGGCGGGAAGTTGACACAACTACACAGCCATGGCGTGGAAGCTTACTCATTCCTTTACAATTATACCCTTCACACTTACTTTCCCTCTCCGTAAGACTAGGTGGCAGTCATCTTCTAAAAGAGTTTTCAGTCGGACTGGAATAGCTATTGGAATTTCTTCACCCATAACCAGACCCTAGGACGCTTGGTAATGTACAACAGAGGGAATTAAAACTCTGACTGTCATAGCTTTCTTTACCAGCCTAGAACTAATAACCCTTTACCGAATAATATTATGAGAAACGGAGAGACTACAGCTAGCTCAGTACAACTACATATTATATAATAGAAATGACTGCAGATGAGGGAATAAAAATTGTCATTGGTTGTCTAAGGTGTAGAGGCAGGTGAGTGACTGACAGATAATGGATGCTGAGGCGGAGAAGATGCAGACAAAGGTATTGATGCTGGTTTAGTGGACAATAGCTTCTCCACCACACCTGTCAACAAGAGACACATATCAGCTAAACATTCACAACATGTGGCATGAAGTTAGATACCTGCACTCTTAGTCTGGAATGTATGCCGCTCTCTAGTCATGGCCTCACTGGTTTCCTGGCAGTAATAAAACACAAAGTCACTATACTGCAGAATTTCCTGTAGTTGTCTAAAGTGCATTAGTATTTGGCATATAATTACCACAAAGTCTGTTCTTTGTTGAGAGAGAGGGGGTGTGCTGTGGGGAGAAGTGATGGCAGGTTCCTGGGGCAGGACAGGATGGGGAGAGGTTGGTCTGGGAGATGTGGGGGGAGGGGAGGGTGACCGTGTGTTGGCTCGGAGTCTTGACGAGGTAAGCATAGCAAGAGAGCTACGCTGAGTGTACAACTGATTCCTGATGTGTTCTCTAAATCCCACATTAACAAACAAACAAACAAACAACAACAACCAAGATGTAAGTAAAATATTATTTTTAAAGTTAGTCTTCTCACTTCTGGACTTTCTCAGACATGAGTTCGGACTTGAGTCTTCCCAACTCTTCACTCTGAGCGACTGTACTAGCACGAAGTCTCTTGGTCTGATCTGCCAGAGCTAGCCTATGACACACCCAACACACCATTACTATAGCAACCACAACACCTACTAAACACCCCTCCCCTCACTGACCTGTCTGCCTCCAAGTTGGCCATAAGCTGCCGCACATGCTTGAGCTCCTCTTCTCTCTCTTTGCTGCTCATATGAGAGACAAACTCTTTCTTTCTTTCTGCTGCCAGCAGAGACTGAAGCTGTTGTATCTGCAGACGTTCAGCCTCCAACTTGCTACGGTACAGGTCACACTCGGCCTTGAGCTCGCCAAGCTGGCACTGAACCTGAACACAACAATACATACAGTGAAATATATCATCAGAGAACCTACAATAGCATTGGATGTTGCATGTGACATGTGCATGTCATGTGTACATGTGCTCTGTTGATGTTAGTGCACCTGTTCATAGTGTAGTGTCTGAGTAGAGAGCTGTACAGTCAGTGACTCCTTGCTTCTCTCCAACTGCACACACAAGTCCCTAGTGGCCTCCACGTCTGTCAGCAAAGCTTTCTGCCACAACACACAAACAGACCATCATACACCAGTGTCTATGCATGTCGTGGAACAGGTAGCCAGCATGCATGCTATTTTACCACTTTATCAGCATATTAATACAGTGAAGTCTCCGATAAAGGACACTCCGATGAAGGAACAATGTATTGATAATCTCTCTTAGAAAGACAAACCTGAAGTCCCCCAAAATTAATTCTTGTACCAAAATAATACAAATAGAATCTCCTAAAGAGGACAATCCCTCTACAAGGGACAAAATGCGCTGAATTTATATTGCTCCCAAAGTGTCCTTTATCCGGAGACTCCACTGTACACTTCTTTACTATTAACATAAAAAATCAAATTGAAAGAGTTCAGAAATCAGTAGTTTATTCCATTCTACTTAAAGTCTCAACACAAGCCTTTCTATTGCTAGACTGAGAAGGTCTTCCATAACATGTGTAGATGCTGTATATGTCAACATGCACCTGTTCATGGGCTATGACAGTTACACGTGAACCACCATCATCATCACACACATACACACAATCTCACACCTTTTCCTCTTGTTCCTGCCTCAGGGCAGCCTCCAGTTTGGAGAGAGCATGGCTCATTGAAGACAGCTGATGTTCATAACTGTGTAGACTCTTGATCTCTCTGTCCCTGTTCTGTAACATGCCATCTAGTCTCTGCTTCTCCTGACATACATGCAACAAACAGGACAAGTACATGCATGTACATGCCATATATATGTACTGTATAATGTGTATTATACATCCATGTATCATGCCACACACCAGGTATGTGTAGACTTGCTGCACAAATTTGCTATTTACATTTCTTTACTCTATATAAGAAAAAGGTTTGTAAGACTCACTCGGTGCAGGGCATGCATATCTTGCTGGACATGAGTGTAATCAGACTTGGCTTTACCCAGCTCCGCCTCCAACCTGTCCACCTGCTGTGTGAGGGCATAGCAAGACTGCACGGCCTCCGCCTTCTCCTGCTCTCCGGCCCGAAGTGCCGCCTGCACTTGTTCCAGTCTACGCCCAAGGTCCTCGCACCTGAGTTCTTGTGAGGTCCTGTCTCGTGTGACCTGTTCTATCTCCATGTGACATGTACGACTTTCCTATAACAATTATATCATCTAACACAAATCTACTGCACTAACAACTTAGATCCCACAAGATGTGACATAGGCATTCCACCAGGATGGATAGAGGTGTGACCACAAGACTCAGTAAAACAGTAGAGGAAGGCAGGACTTATGAACCCTACAGTGGATGAAGGCAGGACTTATGAACCCTACAGTGGATGAAGGCAGGACTTATGAACCCTACAGTGGATGAAGGCAGGACTTATGAACCCTAGAGTGGATGAAGGCAGGACTTATGAACCCTAGAGTGGATGAAGGCAGGACTTATGAACCCTAGAGTGGATGAAGGCAGGACTTATGAACCCTAGAGTGGATGAAGGCAGGATTTATGAGCCCTAGAGTGGATGAAGGTAGGACCTATGAACCCACAGGGACTTGGTGTATCTTAGATGTGTTGGTTATTTCCTAACCTGTGTCATAGCCTCCAGGTCATCTCTAAGTTCCCTGATTTGGTTGGAGAGTGATAGTGTCTGGTCTCTACTGTCCTGCAACTGCCGCCTGGTGTCCGTCAGTCTGGCCTCATACTTGGCTATCTCTCCTTCTTTTTCTCTCACAGTGTCCTTGATTTGACTAATCTCTTTCTCTAGCTGAGTAGCCCTGCCCTTCTCCCTCTCCAGTCTAGTCTTCTTTTCCTCCAATGTCCTACGAAGGTTGGCTATAAGTTCATCTTTGCAGTTGGCTTCTACTACTAATTTGTCCCTGGATTGATCCAATGCAGCTAGAGACTGACCTAACTCAGTCAACTTGGCTGTCTTAGCCTTCACCTCACACTCCAATTCAGCTACAACAACAACAACAAAACAAAAAAGCAAAAGCAAAAATAAGACACGCAAAATGAGATAATCCAATCTACCCTTTACCTATTCTACTTTTTAGAATGGCTGTGGAGGCAGTGGTACTCTCCACATTTCCCTCTTTTTCCCTGAGTTCCTTAGTCAGAGCTTGTCTGGTCTTCTCTGAGGCATCCACAAGTGCCTGGAGCTGAGCCACTTTACTCTGATAGCCCACCAGTTCTGTGTTGGCTGAGGCTAACTCTCTAGTTGCTCCCTCCAGCTCCTTCCTCATTGAAGTCAGCATGTCCTTGCTGGACTGAAGTCTCTTGTTCAAACTATCTCTCTCTTCACTCAGCTTGTCCCTGTCTGCCTGAACTTCAGCCAGGGTGTCCTCCAGATGACTGAGGTCGTGCTGCTGTGTGCTCTGAAGTACCTTCACTCGCTCCTGCAGACTCCTCTTCTCAGACTGAAGTTGCTGCAGCTCCAGAAGGGCGTGGTCTCGCTCACCTTCTATCCTTCGGATGACTGACACACCCACCCCAGAACTAGGAGACGACCGAGACTGTTCCTTAGCCCAAGAAAGCTCCTGACTCACCTAATGTATAAAGTGGGTGTGTGCGTATAATGTACGTGTACTTAAGTACCATACAGTAAGCTATCAATAATTCCACCAACCATCAGTCTTTCTATCCACCTTACTTGTTCATAAAGAAGTTTGAAGTTGTCTCTATCTTCCGCTAGAGTCTTGGTATCCATTTGAATCTGAAGCAGTTCTGTCTCTATTCCTTGAATGACATCCTTTAACTCGTTTCTTTCTTTCTTTAACTTGCGCACATCTGTGGCTTCCTGATACGAGTGCTGCGATGTAGCTGACAATCGAATAGTAGCGACTTGTGACTCGAGCTGGGAGATGCGAGAATGAAGAAGTTCCTCTAGAGACAAAACACATACACAATGAAATGTATATTATTATTATTACAGTGAATTATTATTATTGTTGTTCAGGCCTGCAAGGACATCTGAAGGAAAGCACGCGCATGACAGGACGTGATCGTTCAATTATTATTATTATTACTACTGTCGTATTAACATGTACTTTCTACTATTTATAACCGTGCACCTTTTTCCTTGAATCTCTTGCACTTTTGCTGAAATCCCTTTCTCTCTGCCATTACTCTGTCCAAAAGAGAAGCAATATCTCTCCTGTCCCCTTCACTGCCAGCAAGTATCTCTGCCATGCGTTGGTTGTCATGGAGTAGCTCCACCTTCTCCCCCTCCACACCACTCAGTACTCCTTCCACTTCTCCCCGTGCATCCAATAGCCGCAGACGCTCATCCTAACAGATGGAAGAGGATGGATTGTAATTAACTGTGTCAATTAAAGGAGTGAAACCTCTATAAATTCGTCCAGCCATCCCATGATTGAAAATTATCTTATACTGAAGTTAGTACAGATAAGTTAAGATAGTGCAATATAAGAAAGGACCTAGTGTCATTTCTGTTAGCTCATTAGATTTCTGACCTCTAACCTCCAAGTTCATATGCTCGAAAACAAGTAGTTATAGTTGACAATTTATACATTTATTTCACCCAAAATGATAATTTGATCCTACATACACAGCTCTCTCAGTTGTACCTGCTTACTACACTACACCACTACACACTGTTACTAAGAAAGAAGAGGAATCGATATCTTCAACTCTCTCCTTACATAACCTTAGCATATTTATCATCAGCCTTCATTCTTTTGTATGCAAACTAGTCTGACCTACACACGTGCACACCTCAAGTTCTTTCACACGCATCTTGAGAATAGCCTCACTGTCTTCTCTGTCTTTCTCCATCTGCTTTACCAGATGACCTATCTCCTCCAGCTCTGAGCAGATCTGAGAATTCTTGCTTCCTAGTTCATTGACCCTTTCCTCTAGCTGGTGTTTGGCTGTTTCACTGGCGGCCAGCTTGCCTTCCAATTCCTTGGCTGCTTGTTGCAAGAAATCCACTTGCACGTTAAGATGAGCTACCATGCGCTCATTAGAAAGTCTCGTGCCTTCAGATGCCAGAGCTTCAGCTGGGCGACCACCTTTCAGCATGCAGTTCAGTCTATCTATTTCTGTTTCTCGATTATCAACTTGACGACGCAGAGCTTCTAGTGACTCATGTAGTCTTTCTTTCTCCTTTTCTCTAGTCTTCACTGCTTCCTGAAGTTCTGCCATTCTCTCATCTGCCACATGCAGCAAGTCTGCTACATATGGGTCAGGTATGGGCACAGATTGACCTCCAATCCTCTCACCAGTCATTCCTGACTCTGGCAAGACACAGTCTATTTCCATTCTCTGGCGTCTAAATGGAACATGCTTTTTCTTTCCTCCTGGAGTCTGAATGACAGCCTGGAGATTCTTTTCTTGCAGTTCCAACATTTTCTCTGTCATTCTGTCCAAATCTTTTTCCTGAGCTCTCAGCCGCTGCAAATACTGTGTGTTAAGAAACTGTACATCAGTGTTTTCATGTTCTATTCGACGCAATTTTGTTTCCAGATCTCGAACTCTTCTTTCAGAATTCTCTTTAATCTTCATGATTTTTTGATGGAGTTTATTGTTTTCTTTGATAATCCTAGCGTTGTCATTTTTATAAGGTTCTACATGCTGCTCCCACACAACCTTAAAGATACATTCACTACATTATGGGTAGCACTATAATATAATAAGCAATATTACTGACCTTCTCCTCTTTTTGCTTGCCCAATTGCAGCTTAGCATTTTTTAAACTGTCGGTGGTGTGCAACAGATCTCCAAAGAGCTTCTCGGTCAATGGGAGAGCTTCTAAGCTAAGAGGTTGTCGGTACCCCATCTGGTCTAATCTCTTCCTAAGGCTAGTAAACTTTCTTTCGGCTGCAGTCGCCATGGTTCAGAGAGGTGGGCGGTTTCAAATCTAATGCGCTTTATTTAGATATTTGCAAACGCCTTACCCGTATCGAGATAACAAACTGAAGTGATTTTTGAGCAAGGAGTGCTGAGCGATAACTTTTTGAATGGCTGACGATGTTCCATTGGCTCTGTACCTACCCGCCGGATTATTTTTGAAACCTGATCCTAAAATATCTATTGAGGTAAAGCTTCCAGACTTAAAACAAGTTGGAGTATCAGTTTCTAACTGGGAAGTCATGGAAAAGATAAAAGTGTTGGCTCTACCAGAAGTTTTTGTGTCTCTCAGAGTAATCAACTACACTAGAGAAATAATACACTTTGAAGGAGAATTTGAGTCAATGAGAGTAATGAGAAAAGTCATTCTTCTTATAGATGGAAAGGCAATCAAATTAAGTGGTTTTCCTGACCTGCTTAGAGTGAGAGCAAAGTTGAAAGATGTGCCTTACCCAAGCAAGCAACAGTGGGAAGAGTATTTTAATGAGCGAGGAATGGAATCCTTTGATGACGAGCGACCAGGGGAAAGGCCGGACACTATACTGATAAAAGGCCTTCCAATAAAGTGGTTTGTCAGCAGAACCTCAGAAGGACAACCGTGCCCTCGAATTCTTACACAGGCTTTCCTAAAGTTTGGGAGAGTCAGAGAAGTAGGTATATACCAGTCTATACCAGTGAGCCACAGAAGTTTTTCTTCTTTCGGGCCTGGAATGAAGTGTTTACATTTTGAAGCTTACATTCAATATGAAAAATATTCTGCATTTTGCAATGCCATGAGCAGCCTAAAGGGAATGAAACTCTTCAGACTGGAAGAAGGAGGTAATGATGCTACGGCCATTGTGACTGTAGACTTTGATCGCAATGCATACTTGAGTGATAGGAACATTCGAAAGAGACTCAGAATTGAAGAGAGAAGAAGAAGAGAGAGGCTAGAAGAAGAGAAGGAAGAAGAAGAGCAGTGCAAAAGAGTAGAAAGAGAGCAAGAAGAGAAGAGAAGGCTAGAAGAAGAGGAAAAGGCTAAGAAGAGGGCCAAGAAAATGAAGGAAAAACAGATGAGGAAGGAAGAGCAGGCCAGGATTGTAGCAGAACTGAAAGCAGTGGCAGCATCAAGAAGAGAGGAAGCACAAAGACTACTTGGTGTCCTCTTGGCTGGTGCAGCTGAAGCCAGGTAGGGCTGAGGACTGGACCAAGGGATAGGCAATGAAATGTAGTCATTGTTATTATTATTATTTACAATTTACAAAGACTGGACTAAAGGATAGGCCGCAATGAAATGTAGTCGTTGTTGTTGTTATTTACAATTTACAAAGAGGAGGTTTGATATCATAGTAGATTCCCTCCATTTTTTCCCTCTATTTTCTGATTCATACACTTACATCATGCAGGTACCAAGAGGAGTTAAAAGAACAGAGGGAACTGGAGGGGAAAAAAGTGAAGGAGAAAAAGGAGAGAGAGAGATGTGAACGAGAGGAGGAAAGGATGAGGAGGTTACAGAAGGAGAAGTGCTTGAAGGAACAACTGATCAAGAATGTTTATGAGCTAGAGCAGAGAAAAAAGGAAGTTCAGAGACAACTACTAACATTGAACAAAGACCAGAAAACTAATTCTTTGCATCTAAAGTCAACTGTTGTTGTTCCAAGTGATTGCCAATGATTCTAATTTTCACACACACACACACACACAGAGCAATAAAGTTCATACCAATATTCATAGAAAACCACAAGCAATGGCATGGAATGGTTGCTCTAATAAAGAGTGCTTTTTTTTTATTCAGTCACACTGACCCGATTCTTTAGCCCTAGGAAATGTATCAGTTTCCTCCTAGGAGTGAGACTGGCAGGCAAACAGGCTCCCAGCAGTGAGTTTGGAATCCTTTTTGGTCAGTAATGCCTTCCAGGTAAGAGGGGGGCAACCAACTGGCTGGTGTGGTGCTTGTCACTACTTGCCAGTCAGTTAACTTGGCCTTGAATGTCCAGGTTTGTTGGTTGCCATATTGCTCTCAGTAATGAGAGGCTCCTAGAAAGGCATAAAATAAAACCCAGTGCATGAATACCTAACTTCCTTGGCCTTTACTCTTGAGAGGCCTTCAGTAGTGGAAGCAGGGTAAATGCAACTGGTACACATTTTAGACTGGTAATTAATTCGATTATGTCTCTGAAATGTACAGTTGAACTTGCTTGTTTACATTACTGGTTTATGGGGCTTCTTTAGAGAACAGCTGGTAGTTAATGAATTGCGCGCACTTACCGGAATTCTCTTCACAACAGCTGCGCAGCATTCCTGACCCGCGGGTATATAAAGGGACCGCAGTTTCAGAAATGCTTAGAGGAATGTCCACTCCTGTAACCCCTTTCAAGTTAGAGTTCCATTTTGATACCGAACCTTCATCGACAAAATTACGGTAAGTACTACTGTCAAGCGCTGTTACTAGCCTGAGAGCTATATCGTTACAACCCTTTTAGCTATAGCCAACTCTATTCCATTACAGATACTATTGGGTGCATATTTTGAAAATGGCAAAGTATTCAGTACTAGTCTCTGGAACTTTCTTCTTTGTTGTGCTGCTCTTCTATGTGCAAGAGATCCATGCAGCTCCATCTCTGCCAGTGAGTGAAGATTCATTCTACAAAGACAGAACAGCAACTAGAAGACTTATTATGAATCAGTTGAGGAATAACAAAGAAGAGGATGCTGCCATTCCCAGTCCTCCAGCTGAAGAAGAACCAGAGAAACACGTCATGAGCCCTTCTATTGACATTTCACCAAGGAAACTCCATTTTATTAAAGTGAGTCCCACAACTCTCTGAATACTATTAGGTTGTATGTGTATGTTAACCTGAAAAGTGACCAGGATATTGTCTTTCCTTTCTCTCAGAGTTCAAAGTGTGGACTGTACAGTGAAGAAACGAGTGGACCAAGAAAGCCCAAGGTCTGTGGGTATCGTCAGGTAGATGTCCGCGAGGGTGTGACCGGTGTGCTGCTATGGAGACCGGCAGAGTGCCAGCCCTATCATTGCAGATGTGCTCCTACTCATGAAGTGAAGAGGATGAGGAAGACGATAACTAACAACAAGACCACAGTGGAGTACCATCGCTACAGAGTGTTTGAGTGTGTGTAGACAACTGAACAACTCACAGGACAACACGAACCCACCACTGGACATCTACTCACTCCAAGGAGTTGAACAAGCCACTCCATTCCACACTCGCTCGGCTAAGTCTACCGCTACAAGACGAAGACAACGTATGAACAGCACCAAAACCATCCCTGCAGCTACCCAAGCAATATTACTACTACCATGTGGATCCTCATCCCCCCCTCCCCCCCCCTATTCATTTCTTCCCAACACAACGCAGAGATGCTAACCAAACTGGTGACTGACTCTTTCAACAATTTAAATGTTTTTATTCCAAAACTTCAATGTTTTTGTTGTGTTTATAATGTCTACTATACACAGGTATCTTACAATAAAAGTAAAAATTATTATAAACAAAACAATACTAAAAAACAACAAATTCTATTCACATGACAAAGTTATCCAGTAAAACCACACCCATGAGAAGACGATAGAAACTGCACAGGATATTGAAGTGAACAAAAGAGGGAGAAACTGGTATCTTTGCAGAGCAGATAAGAATGGATGGACGCCATTACAATACACTTGCACCACAAGCAACAGCAACAAACACAGGCACAGTGACCAATCAAATAAAGGACGAACCTCTGTGGGGTGGGGCCACGGGCCTGTGCGCTCCGCTTTAGTAGTAGTAGTAGTAGTGGTGGTGGCTTGCATGCACACCAAGTCCTTAGTAGACTGCATGATGGGTTGCGAGGAGCAGCTGCGGGTCGAGGGGCTGGTGGTGGCTGAAGAAGACAGCAATCTACCAGTACAAGGTAGACCATTAGTTGAATTAAGCAATTATAATAATAGCATAATACAATAAACAGAGCCCCAGGAACATGATGTCAGGACCACGCCTGCTTTGGAACATGCACACACACTAAGAAAATAAGAATAACATGAACTGGGTTAATTAGGGAGTCCAGTGTGCACAGATGGCCAGCCACACTGTACCCACATGGTCCTGCCACCTCAATGGGGCTTCACCAGTCGGTTACTATGGAAACCACTAATACTAAACTAAACTGCTTGTCGTGCCAAGTGTTGACATCTTGGAGATAGTGGAAGCAAGTGAATGTGTGAGGTTTCAATCCTGTCATTAAAACATCAGGGAAATTAAAACACATAAAAACTATTGCAGTAATTAAACATCAAACCGGAAGTCGGCCGCTGGAAATCGATGTTAGTCAGAGGTAGAAAGCCGTACAGGTGCTACATTTCTTACATCCCACGGACAGGGCTGTATCTGTACACTTGGATTGTTCAAACATAAATATCGAGATGAAATCCACAAATGGAGAATACTTGTATGCTTGTCACCATATTAGGTTTTGGTTTTATTCTGAAGTGTAAAGTTGACTTACTTCTTATTTTCGCTTCACCTCATTGAATTGTTATGAAAGAATAAACTGAGAAGAAGAAGGAGGTAACGACTGAAAGAGGATAAGGAAATTAAGGAAGGTAGTAATTAGGTTGATTAGACAGAGGATGAAAGAAAAATACAGACTACGTATTAGTTAAAACCACGGGTTGGAGGAATTATTGCTGATAACCGGTCAGATCCAGAGGGCAGCTATCTAGCAATAATTCCGAGAGTTGCCATGGTCAACTATTTTATACCATAGTTACCATTTCAAAAAGTGTAAAAGACCAGATAAAAAGAGGTGATATTATTGTTTTGAGGGGGGAAAATGTCCTGTTAATGCAGTGAGGGTCACTTCAAAATACAGAAGTGTGTTTCATTCTCTTTCTGCCGCCTTTCAACAAAACCAGTGGAGATAGAGTGATGATATTTAGTGAAGTTCACAAGACAAGACTTGTATACTCCAAAAAACAATTCTCCGTGTCAGTCTTCTCTAGGCAGGGATGAAGTGTCTAACCATTTGCAAACAAAGCTTCGTACAACTAAAAAAGAAATAAATTTTCCTTCATACCTAAAAGGACCACGATATATGTAAAAGTAAAACCCATGGATTCAAGGGGTTATTGCTGACTGTTCCCATCCCGAGGGCAAAGCCCAAGGAAGACAGCAGTTATCTAGTGATAATCCCGAGAGTTGCCATGGTTTAACTATTTTATACCATAGCTACCTTTTAGAACAGAGTAAAAGACCAAATAAAAAGAGCAGATATTGTTGTTTTGCTCAGTTAATGCCGCAAGGATCCTTCCAAAACACCACAACAAGACAAGTGCATTTCATTCCCTTTCTGCAGCCTTCAAACAAAAACAGTGGTGATTGAACAATGATATCTATCTGGTGACGCTCACCAGGCAAGACTTTATACTCAAATAAATAATTCTCCGTGTCAGTTATACAGGGATGGAGTAACCACTCACGAAAGAACCATCCTACAAGTAAAAAAAAAAAAGATAAAAAAAAAAAGGAAAAAAAAAAAAGGAAAAAAAAAGATACATCACTTTATATCACCACTATATAATGCATCTCACTCTAAAAAAAATTATTCTGTGTGCAATTTAAACTATCTTTGTGGTACAAAGTTATCTTTTTCCGCAGAGGATTGGAGGGGAATAACATTTTTAATCAATGGCTACCAAGGCAACTATGGTATATAACTAGTTAATGTATAGATCTATTCGTTTACAGGCACAGAGCTTTCATCAGTTGTAACAAGTTCAGTATCACCCCCACTACTCTCCTCCTTCACACCCCCACTCTCCTCCTTCACACCCCACTTTCCTCCTTCACACCCCCACTCTCCTCCTCACACCCCCACTCTCCTCCTTTACATCCCACTCTCTTCCTTCAGACCCCACTCTCCTCCTTCACATCCCCACTCTCCTCCTTCACACCCCACTCTCCTCTTTCATACCCCCACTCTCCTCCCTCACACCCCACTCTCCTCCTTCACACCCCACTCTCCTCTTTCATACCCCCACTCTCCTCCCTCACACCCCACTCTCCTCCTTCACACCCCATTCTCCTCCTTCACATCCCACTCTCCTCTTTACATGTAAGTGTATTACGATAGTCACACATGACATGAGGAGAGGTTGCTAAGGTAACAGCCAATCAGCACCACAGGAGATATTTACTTTCTAACAAACATACCCAGAAGAAGTGGGCAGTGGCAGTAGCAGACAAGCTGACGGGAAACACCTCTAGAACCGTGAAATAGTTAATTGGAACTTGAAAAAAGTGCACATGTTAGTAATCAGGAGCAAGGATGGCTTGGTAACTTGACCAAAGGAAGCTATTGACATACCTCAAACACCATGCCAGCCAGGCCATGCCTAGCTGATAGTCCACATGCCATCTAAACACTCAATTGCTATTAAATTCTCAACTAACTAACTTCTGACTCTATGAGCCAATCACACACATTCCAGCCAGTGAAGATTCTGCCAACAAGCATTTGATATGTACCACCTGCTGTAAGACCACTCCCACACCCATCTGGATCCGGTAAGTGGATGCTTAGCTCTTGAGGGCAAAATCTCAGTCACCTCCAACATCTAACAGTGTATGCTTTTCTCATTTTGTGCATGCAAGTAAGGAAATGTTGAATGAATGAATGAATGAATGAATGATGCTTTCCAACTACACAGAAAGATGTGCTAGCTGTCCAGTTAGATGTTGCAAAAAGTCATACATTTGTGAAGCTACTTGGACCTGATAGTGTCTCGCTCATTTCACTTGATAAATTGCCCTTTCAAAATGTACGGGGAAAACCACTGTTCAATTGAAATGGCAAGGGGATAGTGAAATAGCATGTAACTAAGTGAAATATCACAGTAGCTAAGTGAAATAGTATGGGTAAGTGGTTGGAGTAGTTTCTAGTTGGAGACTATGTCATTCTTTAGCGCGGAAGAAGTGCAAATGATTAAAAAAAAACCTGGCCTACCATTAGTGAGTGATAATGCAGGTAACCTGTGCTAGTAGGGATTAATAGCACTTGTAAAGCATTAAATTAGCACTCAGTTTTGTTTCATGCTATTTCAATCGTGTTACTTGTGCTATTAGTCCTGAACAGCACATAGTTACCCATAGTATTACTTATACTTATTGTCCATTAGTACTATATTATGCTCTATATCTACTAAGTCTATAACTACACCCCAACAGGTGTATAAACTAGTATCACCCCTCCACAACCCTGAACTATTATGAACTCTGACCTTGCTTGATGGTTTGAGAGGACCAGACAAATCACACAAGTGCAGCTCACAAACAGAGTCATCTTTACTAGCGTTTCTATGGAAACAACACAAAACATGGAATGCATCAAGCTATGAGTTCTAGAACCACTACTTAAGAGGCACTTCATTAAACAGATTATGCTAGCATCAAAGGACCAGCTGGTAGTCAGCAGTGGAAGGAGGGAGTCCATTAGCAATCATTAATGCAATTAATAACTGGACTGACATTCCACAGTGGGGGGACTGGGCAGGGAGCACCAGGTGTTTGTGAGTGTCCCCTAGCAACACACCCCAAACTACTATTTGCTAGGGAGATCTATGAGCACCTGTTTTCACACACATACACATTAATATGGAGCATGGATACTCACCGAGTCCCTCCTAACCAGGCTCCCAAGTAATTGTGTTATCTGGAGGTGAGAGCCTCCCAGGCTTCTGCCAGGATCTCTGCCACAAAACAAGTTCTCATAGCGGCTTTTATCCAAATACCAAATAATTGGAACCAAGTTCAAGAATAGAAGAACTGGCCTCAATTATTGGGTTTGTAGGGAACTTAATTTTCTGTTGAACGACTAAGTTAGCCTGAGGCCAATCACAAAGACTTACAAGTGTAGTTTCCTCTGAAAAATAATTTATCCTGCAGCAACTGTGACGGTACGAGTATGAAGATGTGAGTATGAAGGTGTGAGTGTGAAGGTGTGAGTATGAAGGTGTGAGTGTGAAGGTGTGAGTGTGAAGGTGTGAGTGTGAAGGTGTGAGTGTGATGGTATGAGTGTGACGGTGTGTGTGAGTGTGACGACATGAATGTGAAGATGTGAGTGTGACGGTGTGAGTGTGACGGTGTGAGTGTGACAGTGTGAATGTGAAGATGTGAGTGTGACGGTGTGAATGTGATGGTGTGAGTGTTAAGGTGTGAATGTGAAGGTGTGAATGTGAAGGTGTGAGTGTGATGGTATGAGTGTGACGGTGTGTGTGAGCGTGACGGCGGCATGAATGTGAAGATGTGAGTGTGAAGATGTGAGTGTGACGGTGTGAGTGTGACAGTGTGAATGTGAAGGTATGAGTGTGACGGTGTGAATGCGACGGTGTGAATGTGATGGTGTGTGTGTTAAGGTGTGAATGTGAAGGTGTGAATGTGAAGGTGTGAGTGTTAAGGTGTGTTAAGGTGTGAGTGTGCTAGTATGAGTGTCGGTGTGAGTGTGATATAGCATCCATTGCACACTGATATATAATAACTGACAAGTCCTAAGGCATAAAGGATTAAAAGCTATGTCCATACACACTCAAATGAACAAGCGCTGACTCCTCACTGGACCATTAAACTAGACCATTAACCTTACCACAGCCAGACCTGTGGTTATCATCTGCACTCAGTGTCCACTACTTGCAGCAACCTGTGAATTCTGTTGCTGTAGACTTGCTTGTTGTTGTTTACCAGGCCATTTCATTTAGTCAGCTAGCACTATACAACATGTACACTTACCCTGGCTGTAGGTTTAATGGTGACCACTAACATCTGATAAAGCAGTTAGCTGTAGCTAGGTGGGGGAGGGAGAACTGTACTCTAGCAACAGAGTTGAGAGGGGTCAGGCTGAGGTGGCCAGCCAGCTGGTATGTCTTATGTCTCCTTGCATCATATCAGATCTCTGTCACAAGCCACCAGAAGTCAGTCACCCTCTCACCAGCTCTAGCTAAGGTCTACCCAGTCCAGTAATTGCATTAATCCCTAACTCCAGAGACTAAGCAAGCCACAACACAACTAGCCCTGGAAAAGACCTCAGCTTTCTTCAAAGAGGATTTCTGTAATCAATTCTCAGCCAGCTTTAAATTCATTAGGTTGTCATTAAGTTTAAAATAATAAAAAATGTTTTTCAAATATAAATCCTTCATCATCCATGTTCCTAAAACACTAAAGGTATTAGAGAGATCTTGATGTGTTGATATTACTAGTGGCACAGTTATGACAGAAGAAAAGTGTTGTAAGCACTGGTCAAGGGTGATGGAAGGGGGGGGGGGGGGGTCCCTGGTAAGGGAATTATAGAAAGAAATACAAATGGATCATTTAATTTTCAGTCTAATTTTCACTATGACTTAAACTTTTACTTTGCTTGTAGTTAATGTAAAGTTTTATTTTTCCATGAAATAGAAATGGTTTTCATAAGACAATATTGGCTGAGTGTTACATTGTGGTGCCCCCCCCCCCCCCTCCCACCCCCACTTTGAAGCAACTTCCATCACCTCTGCTGGTAAACACAGGAAACAAAGTCTACTGTTGTCTGTCTCCCACTCTTATTTCTGCTGTGTTGAACTATACAATATTCCTATTGCTACTACCAGGATGGGTCTTGGGCTAGGCCAACTACTCTCATAGGATTGCTGCCAGCTATTGATACAATGAAATAGTCTTTGTAAAAACAACAAAGCAAAAATGAATACACCCAAGTGTATACTCTGCCTGAATACACCCAAGTGTATACTCTGCCTGAATACACCCAAGTGTATACTCTGCCTGAATACACCCAAGTGTATACTCTGTCTATTGTGCTATTACATCACCACTCATGAGAATACAAAATACTTGGATATAATAATTAATTAGTTCAAAATAAAACACTTCCTGGTTTCATAGGATGTGATCTCACCTGCAGGCTGATAGAACAGAGGGAACAGAGATATGTGACCAGCCACAGATAACAGAATAAAACTACCTCCATACTGCACCTTCTCCACCACCAGCACACTGCACATCCCACACACACACGCAAAGTCAATATTAATATTAACTTCCATCATACAGGACATATGTAGGTGGAAATGGGTGTGGCTAACCTCATGGGGATTATGATAAGAAGCACTGCTTTCTCGTGCACATGCCACCCAAACAAAAATGATGAGTACGCGCACAAGACTAGTAGTTGCAGGAAGTCACAGCCACTCCCACACTTCCTCACCCACGCTCGCACCATTGCAGGCTGAACACACACACACACACACACACACACACAGAGAGAAAAGTAGGCAAGAGGAGATCGTACAGAAGAAGGAAGAAGAGGGATGAGGAGTGAGTGTAGAGGAGGAGGGAGAGGGATGAGGAGTGAGTGTAGAGGAGGAGGGAGAGGGATGAGGAGTGGGTGTAGAGGAGGAGGGAGAGGGATGAGGAGTGAGTGTAGAGGAGGAGGGAGAGGGATGAGGAGTGAGTGCAGAGGAGGAGGGAGAGGGATGAGGAGTGAGTGTAGAGGAGGAGGGAGAGGGATGA
>WLWD01006094.1_pt1 | contig 154375 bp, 118 predicted proteins | sample 6712731 | NCBI WGS metagenome assembly WLWD01 (sample SAMN12718690, study PRJNA576275) | sponge metagenome | isolation source: marine sponge | host: Mycale hentscheli | place: New Zealand: South Island, Marlborough, Capsize Point | collected 2014-11-01
AGAATTCAAAACAGTAAACAATTCAATTTCTAGGGTGATACGGGTACTGATCGATAAACCAGAGGATTCTGTTTAGTGCAATTTGGGACGGGGTCGACCACATAACTAACACAAAAACGCGAGGGCCAAAGTACAAAATGACATACGTACGTCCAAACATATATACAAATAAATAAATAAACAAACATCCCCGATTTTCAATTGTGTTACCCCTGTAAGTGTCTCGCTCGCCAATAACCACCAATAACCCCATATAGGCACACATATTATAACCATGTACCTGCACAGTGTGTTCCGTGACCATTGAAATCCGTTCCATCTCCATTGTTATCAATGTAATCAGCACTCCTGGACTTGTCAATACGCCCACCAAAATCAGGATGATTAAAGTCTATTCCACTGCACACAAAAAGAGAAGTGATTATTTCATACATAAAAAATAATTAATAATTAACACACGTGTCAATTATGAAGGCTTCAATACCCTCTCCATCTGTAAGAAAGACAACGAAATTTAACCTTAATCATAAGAGCAGATGAAGCAAACTATTATCTTGGCTCACCTTTGGCGTTATCATACGAATAAATGTTATTTCTGTTCCAATCCTTGAGAGTAGTTCTTTCCAACCCCCACAGTCCACTGGCCAAGTTTGTCTGCTGTGTACATTCAGCCTGCAGTGCCTTCACCTCCTGATTGGTCTCCACATAAGCCACTTCAGGCATTCCCCGCACTATGTCCACCACACTAGAACAATCAAACTAATATTAATACCATTCAGTCAAGTATGTACAGCCTGACCAGCAAACTAATATTAATACCATTCAGTCAAGTATGTACAGCCTGACCAGCTAACACTCACATAACCCTACTATAAGCTATTTCAATCCTTTTTCTTTTTTCTTTTTTCTTTTTTTTTTTCAGCGACTTACTCGTCACACATTTTTGCTGCATATCCACGGAAGAAGTGATCCAATTTCCATTCACTTGTCATTTTCATTTCGAAATCTGGCTTGGAGTGGTTGGTAAGGTGGGAACGAATAACCATCTTGTGAGAGGCCACTGTTTGAGAAAATCGTAATGAAACAACATTTTAAACAGAGTACATTCCATGTAGCAAACAGAAAAGTCAGGTTTGTGACTACTAGAAACCTGCCTTTGTAATAAAAATAATTGAGAAAGTTCTGACATACTTTATCATAAAATTCAATCTCCTCTCAATGGGAAAAACATAAACAATGCTAATATTCATTGCTCACATGACCTGTAGCTAATTTCCACCCACATTTTGTCTCCAGCATCTGTGGCATCCTTCACTAGTACCCTATGGCCATTGTTATTACTATTATTTTTATTATTTTAAGAGTATATGTAATTTCCTAGCAAGGTGTGGGGAGATGCATACTGATAAAAATTAGCTAACATTTACACATTTTTACACTATTCAATTAACAACTTGCCTTCATCGTCACTGGCGCTCTTCTTGAACACGACTATGTATTCTCCTTCGATGGCCGTAGGCGCATTTACACCGTGGAGAACCGCTAAAAAAATGTTTGAAACATCTAATCTTTATTTCAAACTGATGCAGTTGCTTCACGTACCTTTGGGGCGGGGATGGGCGAGGGCTACAACCACCGCGGCTGCTAGAACTACAAGAACTTTCATTTTTGTTGAAGAAGACTCGACCAAAGACTCTGCAAATGTGCGTTTCTAGGCGACGGTACTCTCGAGCTCTCTGCAGCAAAACTGCTTTTTATATTCCAAACAAGGGGTGGGGCTGAATTCAAACTACAGCACGCGCGCGTATAGGGTCATTGGGCTTTTTTTGCTGAGTTCTTAGTGGATGAGTTTTTTTTGTTTGTTTTTCTACCCATAATTATTTCCAATGCACCAAAATTTCCCTTACAGTATTTATGTACTATTTAATCAGTCATTAATTGCAGCAAAACTGAAGGAAATGACTGCTGCTACAAGTAAGAGCCAATACATGCTTGCATGTTTAATCAATGCTCATGATCTTATCTCTGAACTACCATCCCCACAAACTTAGCTAGCTTGTTCGCTCCTGAAAAGGTTGCCTATATTATTTGTTTTCAGCTTCCTATATAAATGCCAGCGACTTTGTTTTTATCTACAGTTAGCTATAATATAAGTTGTTATAAAGTAGCCACAGCTGGATGCCCACATCAAATGAGCTAACTTTTTAGGGGAAAGGACAATCTTTAGCCATAAAATTGTGTCTACAGCAATTAAACAGTGTCATTTAAACACATTCACTTAGCCCTGAAGTCATTATGAATAAAGAGATGAATTTAAATGCACTTTATTATTATAAGATACTGTATTTGCCACAATACTATCTTATGGCTACATTAACTAACTCATCACATTAGCATCCTCTCCTTTGCAGAAGTTATGTGGTGTTATGTAATAAGTGGTGGGTGTAATAATATTCATTGTGACACATCCATATAAAGGACAATGATTACAGTTAGTGCCACACCCACTGTTTAGAGAAATGCAATGATTTTCTTCACAAATATTCACAATCCTGGTTCACACCACCTCTCTCTTCGTCTGTTACATAACTAGCTGTAAAGAACTGAACATTTATGAGTAAGGAGTATATTGGCTAAAACATATATTGATGTGAGTATTTTTTGAGCCACTACCAAAACTACAGCAATGAATATTCTATCCAGAGTTTGTGTTTTATACTTTAGTTCTGTGGCTGCGATCTAGCCCTCTGCGTATTTTTTTACACTGCTCCATGTCTGTCTATTCATGTGGCTAATCCACTCTGTGGAATGGGTCAACCTTTACCCTCCTGGGTTGCTAGGTCACTCCACTGTGGTGGTGGTGGTGGTGGAATACTGACAGCTAGACCAGCCATTGTAGCAGCCTAAGTGGAGCCAGGACAAGCTAGTACTACTCTGGTACTCACTGCATTGTAAATTCTGTCACATGTATACCCACACTGCATGACATGACCAGGTGTTGATGATGTGCACTATCATATACAACAGTAGTACCACTGCCACCAGCTGTGGGGAGGGGAGGGGGGAGAGCAGTTTTTAATTTACTTATTTAATTGTAATTTTCACTGGCACATAAGCTATTGATTGTTATGGACTTGTAGCTATTCCCTGCATTTTCTCCTCACCTCCTTTCCTGCCTGATTCACAAACTCAACTACCATACTAACTGTGCCCACTAAGTGCTACAAAGCATAACACACGCACACACATATATACACATACACCACACACACTACTTTATCATAAAACATTATTTGTTAGGAAAACACTGAAAGGAGTACAGAAGTTCTGCTGCAGGCTGCGAACATATTCGCCACACTCTTTGATATCAACGTGCACGTCTGTCAGTTATTCACTACTAGCACATCCTAACATTAGAAAACTGGAACTAGTAAGAACTGCAAGTTAATTAGAATTAGCATGGCCATGCACACTGAATGGATTATTGATTGATATTATAGTCAAGGTCACTATTATTGTTATTATTATTATTGTTATTATTATTATTTAATCATTATTGTTATTATTACTATTATTACCGGTATTATATTTATTATTGCTGCTGTTATTATCTTAATATTATCGCCATCATTATCACTCATCATTGTTAAATTACAAAAACAAAGGTAATAAAACATTTTTTAAAAAGAATTACAAGAGCGTCAGATTATTAATGTCTAAGATATCACACAGCTGTCAAACACCAGTAGGTTGGGTGTTCCCATAGGAACATTTTTGAGTTTGTCTTTAGTGGCACTATAAACGAAAAAAAAAAAAAGAAAAAAAAAAACAAAAAAAAAAAAACAAAAAAAACAAAACAAAAACAACGTATGTATCACTCACCAACATGGATTACTTCCAAACGTCACTCGGACTTACGAGGACAACAGTTGGTTTTTAAGCTCCTCTGGGTCCATTCCTCTGTCTGTACCAGACAACAGCTTAGCCATTACACCGGCTGTGTAAGCACAAGCATAGGACGCTCCAGAGAACTCGGCACTCTCTCCATCTAGGGTTGCACTCCTCACGGCCACACCCTATCGTACAAGCACACACAACACACCTGAAACTTGAGCAAAACAGCAGTTATTTAGAAAGAAAAATTAAATGGGAGTATGTACATAAGTCTAAGTTGGATTCTATTGTATGACTGCATTGTGGGTAGGTACTTTACCGGAGCATATATATCAACACAACTGCCATAGTTTGAAAAAGGTGAAGCGTAGTCATATATATCTGTAGCTGAGACTGTCACCTTGAATACACACACACACACACACACACACACACACACACACACACACACACACACACATTGTTTTAGGCATAATAGCAGAGCTTAAAAAAAGAGAAGGAATTATGACTCATAATCCCCTGCACCCTGTGGGTAAAAATGTACTAGGTGGGCAATAAATAAATAAATAAATATGTATATTAGTATAGTTGATTTGTTGGCATTAACTTCTGTAATTTTTTTAATTTAATTAATGTTTAGTTGTGTGTTTAAAACCCCACTAGACTAAAGGTAATAAGGGGAGGTTGAGGGTGGGGAAGGGGGGCTTAACTTTTAGCACAAGTCCCACACAAACATTTGTACTAGACTATATTTAGCACAAACATTCAGACATCCCAACAAGGAGAGTTACACGAGCTTCCTATACACTGCTTCAGTGTAGGGGCAAAACACAGTATTATTTCATCTGTTGTAGATTGGCCTATCTATTTTACTTACGCTTCTTTCACACTTGCTGGTGAGAAATTACACGCATCGCTAAACTGCCCTCCTGATGCAATGGAAAATTGAACCCCCTAAAAACAAACAAACAATTATCAACAATAGAACAATAAGCTAGAGAGCAGCATCATACATAGAATGTTCAATTATAATAATTAATTGTAGTAATAGTAGTAGTAGTAATAGTAGTAGTAATAGTAGTAGCAGTAGTAGTAGTAGTAGTAGTAGTCGAATTCATACTATTGTTATTAAGCTTGAAATGCAACCATCTTATTCCAATTACCATTCTAATAGCAGCTGTCACAGCATCGTTAAGAGCACTACTAAAACCTCCTCCAAGAGCCATCCTAAATTTCAACAAATTATGGTTTATGGAACAGATAGCAAGAAAATAAAAAATAAAATAAGTTTGAACAAAAAAAAAAGGGCAGTAAAATGTGCTCTCATCGTGTGAGAGTGTGTAGCACACACTCCGTGGTAATCAATGTGTAACTGCGCCTACATAATCCACTCACACAGCAATACTCTTTCCTGGTACAGCGGTGTTGGCCACATAAACCACTCCGTCTATCACACAGTTCTGGAGATGACATAGTCACAATGACAGAATAACCGCATGAGTATAGGATGAAGAGATTATTTAATCCTCACTGAATCAATCCTGCTCCATTGTCACCGAGGACTCGTACGGCCACTCCCGTGGCCTTCTTGGCAGTCCCAAATGTGTCACCCAACACCGCACCTGAGTGAGAAGATATTAACTCATGGACATACAGCTGAACGTGGTCAGAGCAATGGGGATTTTAAATTTTAATGTGGCTAGTACACACACACACACTATATATGTGTGTATGTGTGTGTGTGTGTGTAAGTATTGGTTACACCACGACGTGGAGGTTGGTATGGGATTTACACTACCGAGGGCTGAAGGCCCGAGGAGAGTGTAAATCCCTCACCGACCAAACGGAAGGGTGCAACCAACTTGTACCATGACTCTAGGCTATAGCTAGGAAATGCACAAAAACTAATTTTGATTGGACGGTTTACTTATTCACCTCCTAGGAGGTGCGTATGATTGTCACCTCAAATTGAGCAATCTGATTGGACAGTTTGAATGTATTACGGTACAAATATAATATATGCAAGCATTTATAGTGAGAATCAAGTCAAGCCCATTTGTTGTGCTGTCACTTAGTTTTATCTATATGAGTAATAGCACAGTGCTAAGTGCTATTTCAACTGCAACTTATGTGCCATACTATTATGATGTAAACAACAACAACAACAACAACACATACAGAAGCAACATACACATGTAGGTACCTGTCATAGCTGTACCATGTCCATTGCCATCTTTCCAATTTTCGTCATCATCTCCTACGAAGTTTTTGCTTCTTTCTTGGTTGATACGACTGCCAAAATCAGGATGAGAGCTGACTCCTCTAGAGTGTGAATAATAGTTTAGATTTTAAGGCTATTGAGTAGCTACAATGGGAACATACGAATCAATGACGTACACTTCCACTCCATCTCCGGCTGTGGCAAAGCAAAAACAAACACACTAAAACAAAGTGAACTAGCAAGGGAGGTGGAGACATAACTGGAATTAAATCTGATGGTTAGAATTGTATAAATATAACTAGTCTGCAGTTAGAATTGTATAAATATAACTAATCTGCAGTCAGCCTTGTAAGGAGTGTAAAATGTAGATACTGACTGGATCATGCTTCCTATGAATACCATTCTGCACATGAGCATGTTCTGTCTACTTCAGAGTTTAAATTGACCTTTGTCTGGATCATACGTGTACATATCTCGTCGGTCCTCTGGGTCCCAGTCTCTGACAGTAGTTCTTTCTAAACCCCATAGTCCGGACTCAAAGAAGATCTGATCCAAACATCGTGTTCCCTGCATCATCTTCACCTCTTGGTTCCTCTCTACATGTGCTACTTCAGGCATTTTTACAATTCTCTCAGCCATTCTGAAAAAAAAAATTAAACCGAATGTTTAATGCAACGCCCAACCCTCCCACCCACCTAACCCCCACTCCCATACACACACACACACACACACACACACACATGCACACTCACACACACACACACACACACACACACACACTCACACACACACACACTACATTCAGTTCCACATGCAGCCATGACTTCAATTGTTTTGTTGCTAGAGCTTGTCCCTATTCCTCTTATTTTAAAACATCAGGTTAAGTAATTAGCACCAAAAGAGCTATGGACTAGAACTTGTAAAATGAACCAGTGAATTAAGACAATGGTAGTTGAAATTTTTGTGCTAGCTATTATGACTTATTTTGAAAGAAAAAATAATACAAACCCTTTCACATCATATTTTATAACCTCAATTTATTTCCTACTAATGCACACAAACGTACTCTTCTGACAGTTTTGCTGCGTATCCCTGAAATAAATGATGAATCTTCCACTCACGGACTACAGCCATCTTAGTAGTAGTAGTTTGCTTAGTGTGCAAATTCAGAAGACTCCGAACTAGTTTCATATGTGACAACACTATGCATGTACTCACACACACACATACATACATACAAACATTTATTTGCAAACGACTCCAGCCCATTGGTAACTACTTTACTTTTTATTGGGGTTTTTTTTATTGTTCACAACTGAGCCCCTCCCACCATAAACCCTCCATCATAAGTTTAAACATTGCTATGCTGTCATTGAAGACTTAGCTATTCGTGATGAGCAACCTTTAAATCTGCACTGCTAAATCTCACCTGCATTGTTATCAACAGTACTGTTGAACACTCAAATATTCACCCTCGATTACTCTGAGGGTCTTCACATTTTGGAGAGATGCAAACTAAAGAAACAACAGCAATGAACCCAGGGTAGCATCAGTATATCTCATTCACTTACGATCAAGACTCCGGTTAAAAATAGCACTGAAGACATGTCTCGTGGAGATTTATTGGGACATGCAAGGCCCACGGATTTATTTCACGAGGAAACACGATATTTCAGTAGGTAAAGGGTTTTAACCAATGCGTACGATTACTGTAGTAAAAAGAATTACTATAGCATAGCTAAATCTCTCAAGGTTATTTTGTAAAGATATCAAACTTTGACAAATATATGAATGTAGTAGGAGGTCAACAGACCTTGGATGAAATGAAAAAGTGCAATACAGAATGTGATTTATAGTTAAACTTGTCTTTAGCTATGTCACTAATATAGCTGCTTTGTGAAATGTCTCCCTGGCTGCTTCCTTATCCCCAAGAATACTCTGCATCTCTCCATAATAGTATAATGTCAGCCAATCCTCTGGGTGTAATTCCAGTGCTATAAACATGTAAAAATCAATAAAACACTTGCTTATTATTATTACTACAAGTATTATTATTACTAAATAATGAATAAATTCAATATTTAACTTAAATTAGTAGTAGATATAGTTTAGTATTATTTTAGTCCATGTTTGTGGACTAAATACCAAACTATACCTACTACTAATTGTAAGTTAAAATATTGAATTTATTCATTCATATATTGAAGTAGTAATGATGGAATCATATGAAATTATTATTATTATTATTATTATTATTATTATTATTATTATTATTATAAAATACCTTGTTTGTAATCCCTCATTGCATCCTCATTGTTGCCAATGGACTTGTAGAGATTTCCACGGTTAAAATACGCATATGCTGAGTAAGGATTAATTTTCACTGCTTGACTGAAGTCTTCCAGTGCACTGTTCACTTGTCTCGTCATAGCAAAAGCAATTGCACGATTCACCAGGAAAGAATCATCATCATGCAGAGAGTAGCAGAGAGCCTTTGAATAACTACGGATGGCATGGCCAAATAATCTCTGGTGAAACTCCAGGTTTCCTATGTTGAAGTGAGCCAGAGGGTGTTTGGGGTCCAGCTTGAGAGCTGCCCTATAATCAGCACTAGCTGCATAAGTATCTCCCATGTACTGATTAACAACTCCTCGATTTGCATAAAGGGTGGCAGACTTCTTAACCTGAGAAGAAATATTCAATGGTAATAAGTAAATAAAATAAACGCATGAACCAGTGGCATACTAACTTCTAGGGCTTTGGTAAGATCCATTAGTGCTCCAAAAAAATTCTTCATCTGAAGGCTTACGATGGCACGTGCTTCCAGAGCAGGGATGAAGTTTTTGTCAATGGTTAAAGCAGTAGTAAGACCATTCCAGGCTTCCTGGAAGTTGCCTTCTCTCTGCAATAGAAGTGCTAGATTCACTCGAGCTGGCAAGTGATTGATCTCCAACTCAAGAACTTGAGCATAATCCTTCCTACAGAAAAATATATAATAAAAATCACAAATAACTAACTTTTTGGAGGGAAAACAATTATGCAACCAGCAGTGCATACAATTTTAGTATACAACAGGACAGCAAGATGCCATCGGGTTATGATCGACATTTCACATGTTGGCTATATCATGTAAATTTAATAGTTTAGCTAAATGTTATTTCAATCGTTTGCTCACTTTCCCAAATCATCAGTTTGTGGAGAGAGGAACTCCATGTAGGCATTTCCTCGTCCTATGTAAGCCTCAGTGAAATCAGGGTCTATGCAGATGGCCTCGGAGTAAGCTTGTAGAGATAAGTTCAGTTCACCCAATCTGAAACCACAAATATATCCTCTCATAGAAACCAAACAAAGCTGTACCATAAGTTTTCACTTACTGATGATAGCAGTAACCTATTGCCTGGAAAATTGATGCATCTTGAGGTACCATCTAATATTAAAATAACACATTATTTTAAATGTGAATTAGCATTATTTTTCTGTGGTTGCAGCAAATATTAACTGTTATTTATTAAGCCAGTACTAGCTGTAATTTATAGCTTTAGGGTCTACTAACTATTATATAATAAGGTATTGGCACTAAATTAGCAACTAGTTATTTGTGACAGGCTCTGGGAAAACCAGACATTTCTGGCAAACCAAAAAAATGAGTTTTTTTTATAAAACCTTTGACTCGCACAGAAACTGGCAGTTGAACTGGGCTGTATTCAGCAAAGCAATTGAACTAGAAATCGTGAAAACATAAATTGAATTTCCACTTCCGGTATAATTAACGTTTCCGTATACTTAACGGCGTACTCCGCATACGCAATTAAATTGTGCAGCTGCTTTTTAACGGCAACTAACGAAGTTTTGCGTAGAGTTCTTTTTAGCTTTCAGAGAGTCTCGGAGCCTGTCTTGTCGGAATCCTTGGCTACTCTACTCGATGTAGTGGTAAACTTTCAGCCAGAGGTAAGCTGTAGATTGCATGCAATAGTCTCAAAGCTATGCCGTTTTTTTAGCTGCTTGTTTGAAACTCCACCCATTCCCCGTTTATTGTACTTCGAGAACGAGAGAGAATAAAAAGTAGCTTGTCTTTCCACAGCACGCTTGAGGTCTTTTAAGTTGTTTTGACATTTGAAATTTGGCATAGACTTAGAGTAAGGGTCACTAAGACTAATTCTGCAAAAAACAAAAATAGGAGAAAGAAAGAATTTTTCCGATGACTTAGTTCTGGAGCCTATATCTCAATTTCAATTTTTGCCCGAAATGCCTGGTTTTCCCAGAGCCTGTCACATTTAATACAAGTACCTAAGATAGACAAATCTAGTATTATTCAACACTTTAACTTTGTCTTTTTTAATGTCTAACTGAGTTTTAAAAAGTGAAAGGAACACTTTACAGGTAGGGTAAAAATAGGTTTTAAATATACAAGTTAATAATTAATATACTAAATGTATAACTTTGAAAGTGTCTTGCTCCCTTCACTCATGTGCCATTACTGATAATCTGCTGTTTGAGGACAAATACATGTAGACAATATGACAAATACTCAACCCTCACATGCTTATATACTTTAGGAAAATGAATGATTGTGGCACCTTACTGTCACTTACCTTTGCTGCATCCAGAAGATCTAGAAGAGCATTATTAAAATCATTCAGTTCCAAGTAGAGCAATCCTCTGTTAATGTAGACTTTGAAATCTGGTTGATCTTCTAGTAACAACACCATGCTGTAATCTGACAGAGCCTGTGGTATGAAAAACAAACAAGATAGTAAACGGAACAATTTTCAATCTATAATTTCTGTACTTTTTGAGGTTCATTGATAGCTTGATAGCAGAGAGCCCTGTTGTAGTGACCCAAGTATGAATGTGCACGATCCATTTCAATGGCAACTGTTAGATCCTCTATAGCTCCTTCATAGCTCTTGATGAGGAGTTTAAGAGAGCCCCTAATGTAATTATCAATTATTTCAATATCACTTGTCCCTGTATGTGACTATGGCAGCATACCTGTACAGATAGGCTCGAACACTACCTGGAGTGATGCGTATGGCCTCGTTACAGTTGAGGATGGCTTTAGTATATCTGCCAGAGCGACCATAGAAGGCAGCTCTTGCCAAGTATGCTTGGAAAAACTGAGGCTCTGAAGCTAGAGACTTGTTGACATCTGTCAGACCACTTCGATTCATTCCTAACTTCATTTTTGCAACTCCTCTTTCATATCGAGCCTAAAGACAAATACGAAATAAATCAGTTCTACTTATTCAGAAAGAATTACTTACTTTCACATGGTTCGGAACAAGATCCAAGACACTTCCAAATTGTTCAATGGCCTCCTTGACCTGCCAGTTCTCCATGAGACTCTTTCCACACAAGAAATGAATCTCAGCCATAGCCTTGGCAGCAGTAGCACTGATGGTTGGAGTCGTTTGTCCATAAGGATTAGCTTTAGTCACATGCCTCTTTGAAGCCTCGGCTATTTCCTGAAATAGAATTAGTGTGAACTGAAGTGCACTAGAAAACGTTACATAATAATTCATTTATATACTAAAGTAGTCATCAATAACTAATACAGGACTATTAAAAAAAAAAAAAGCACTACAGGCAACATTAGACAAAATTAAACTTTACAGTTACGCATATAAAGAATGTGGTACAAACCTTCCATGCTTTGCATACTAAACAGTCACACAAACAAAATCGCTAACTTGGTCATTCTATACAATAGCCACAAATATTAACCGCTACTCTGTTCTATTTGAGCTGCGCAGACAATATTTGTGATAAAAAGCCACAAGTTGAAGTATTAGTCATGTATCATTAGACAGGATGTCACATGGATCACCACCAATTTTTTTTTGCTCTGGAAGCAAGCAGACAAAGCAAAATGTGGTTGGGCACTTCATAGTGCGGTGAAGACAAATGAGTTAACCAGCTAACAGAAACTCATGTTTGCATGCACCAATCATCTTTGACCTCTAGAATGTGACCTACTCTAAACCCTAAATCAGCAATAGAGCCAAACAATGCTCTTAACTTACTCAGATATCTCTCCAAATTAACTAGTGATGTGCTTCAGCACATATGGCGAGCGAGCTGATTTGACTGAAATTTAAATTTGAATGCTAGCTGCTAATAATTAATTCTGTTAAATACTTATGTTTAGTTTATTGCTATTCTTTAGCAACACACAACACTTTTATACATACTTGTTCACTGGATATACCAGCTCAAGACCTGTGTTGTATTCTCTTCATGACTTGGACAAAGGATTTTCAAGGGGTAAGCAATCAAATTTCCAAGTATGATACTGGTAAGGATTGATAAACTAACGGTTTTAGTTTAAGCTGGTCGCCTTTCCAAAGTACACTCCATTCAAAATGCTCTATTGTACCAGAGCTCTAGTAGATATTACGTTCTATTCTCTTCAGTGACTTGACTATTAGACTTTGGATTTTCAAGTAGGAACAAATCTGTTAATTAAGGCATATAGCTATGACGAACAGCGCACCACCGCTAAAAAAAAAAAAGAACTCGGCTAACTTTGGAAAACCAAACTGCAAACATCTCTCCCATTCTGTGTCCGTAGCTCTTTGCCATTTTTTTTTCTTTTCCTAGCATTATTTCAAAGTCTTTTGTCCCAAATTTCTTGCACCCGCGCTAATATTGATGTTTTTAAGTAGCCTCCGGGGGTGGATACGCATCGACCTCTTTGAACTTTGCCATATATATATATATATATGTGACCGTCTACAGGAAAACCGGGAACAACGCGGCACCCTTCGAAAAAATTTTTTTTGCACTTACAGAGTTGTCGGCGTCCAGATATTGAGCTCTCCAAGTTTTATCGTCGTAGCTTAAGTCGTTCCCACTATAATAGACCTAACCGTTCCCTTCCGTCGGCTTGAAACAATACATTTTTAAGAAAAATCGATCGATCTTTTCTCGATATTTACGCACGCTGCATTGTGCCCGGTTTTCCTGTAGACGGTCACATATATATACCAAAATCTCAAATTGAGACTTGTTAGTGAGAGTCTTGCTTCGTTCGCCCAACAAATAATAAAAAGATCACCCAGATATTTGAAATTTATGTTCCAGTGACAATTATTTTGAACAATAAAATAATGGAAACATATTATTTTTATCTTTATTTGTATGGCTATACTCAATATGCTCCAAGTTTGAGGTGTAGTCTGCATGAATTTTAAAAGCTCACAATTGTTCAGCTGGATAAATGGTGAAGTGGTAGAGAATATAAGATAAAATAATGGATTAAAAATACCTGATGTTACTGCATTCTTAATTTACAAAGTTAGTACATCAAGTGTCACTATGTACTTGCTCTATATTCCAACAAATATAAGTATCACTTCATCACGATAGCCATCATAGACTTGTAAGTGACTAGTGCTTTAGTTTAGTCTTGAATGCGTGTATAGCTATATTCTACTTGTGTGGAAGGAAAATGCAAGTGTACACACAATCATGTAGGCTGTACTTGCTATTACTACAACACAGTACACAGCCTCACCATTAGCCTGAGGGCCTTGATAAAACTCTTACTGGCCATATCATAGGAGCCAGCTTTATGTTGAGTCTTCCCTAGCAAAGTCCACACCTCAGCTGTTTTGGCTTGACTGTTCAGAAGAGAGATGGCCTGCACATGTACAAGTGTTACACATCACATGAGCAGTGAGTATGATCAATTGATTATGTTCAAAGCATTCAAGTATTATTATTGTCTAATATCTCCTAATTATAAATATACATTGTTTCCCTTCTCTCTCTTTTCTTTAGGAAGAAAAAAAGAGAGTTTACTGTAATAAATAGCAATTGCATATTATGTCTAAATATCAGGAGTTGATCTAATCATTTAGATACATAATATGTAATTGGCTTGATTTATTACAATCAGAGTCAGACTGGGAAGACAATACTTAAAAACATATAGCTATTCCTTAAAACATGTTTTTTTGTCTTGAATAATGAGTTGATTCTGTATAAAACATACCTCTTCATGATTCCCTAAGAAACTCTCCACTAATGCAGTCTGTATTTTGGACTGACCAAATCCAGTAGCCAGTATGGATACAATCTCTATATGAAAAGCAGCAATCCTGTACTTCTGCAACTTTAAATATGCTTCACCCTAGCAAAGTCAAAACAGAAATTATTAAATTACCCCATTCATATTATCTATATTTTTATCACTTACCTTTAGCAGATAGTATTCAGGATTGTTTGGTTGAATGTGGATCACTCTGGTGTAATCATTGATAGCGAACTCAAACTGCAAGAAAGTGGAACAACAACAACAAATTTATCTAAAAGCATAGGCACATAATTTATGCTTACTTTTCTCTGTATTTTATAAGCTTCAGCACGACAGAGATATGCCCGCACACATGTTGGGTTAATTTTAATGGCAGAGGAGAAACATTGGATGGCTTTGCTAGAGTTGTACCATCTGTTCAAGTAGATGAGGCCAGCACAAACATGGGGAGAATGAAGAGTTGAATCTAACTTCATTGCTTCTTCAAAGTCACACACTGCTTCTTCATAGCTACAAATATTCAATTAACCCATTACACTCCAACTCATTAATTCTTAATTTTAGAAAATGATTATGGATTTTTTATGGTAGCATTTCCTTAAATCATTTTAAGAACCTTGTGTATAATTTTTATACAAATCTTAAATTGTTTATTTAAGGTACTTTAAGGAGAAATGAAGCACCAAAGATGCGAACTTTCAGCGCTAATATCACTAACTAGCTATTACAAATCATTTCTCTGACCAAAAGAATAATTTATTTGGCTTATTTAAACCAGGTACCAAGCTTGTGCAATGAAAACGGTAGATATAAATGCTGTTTTCATAAGAAGCTAAACATGCCAGGGACACTCACTGGTCATTTCAACACAGAATTATTATAATTTCAGCACTCATAAAACTACTGGGCAGCAAGAATTGTTTACTCAAGTAATTACAATGTGATGACTGGGGGTTTTATGCAGATCTGACTGTTACAAGTTTTCTAAAGAAAATCTCCCCAAAATTTTAAAAAGTAGCACAATAAAAGGATCTAAATCATAGTCCTGAGTAATTTTATACCTAACTCAAAGGAAATCTCCATAATCAGAGTGTGACAGACAAACAAACAGTCTATATGGCTACTATAACCCTCTTGTGCATGTGTTCAGGGAATAAATAATTTATATCTAAACACAGCACAATTCTATCCTCACCAATCCAACTTGGCATAGGTGATGCCTCGATGGAAGTATGAAGAGACATTATTGGCAGAGTTATCCAAGAGCAGAGATACACTGAAGTCTCTGATTGCTTGTCTAGGATGAGAAGTGCGTACCAGACATGCTCTGTAATGGAAGGCTGAGGAGTTGTTAGGGTCCAGGTGAATGGCAGCTGACAAGTCTTGTAGAGCCTCCTCATAACGCTCCTGAAAATAACATGGAAGAAATTTTATTATAAATATCAAATTAATTGGTAAAAAAAACTCATTTCGTAAAAAATAATATAAATGAAATAGATTACATTAAATAAATAAATAAATAAATGGAAGTTGATCTGGCTAATAGCACTAGATAGCTTTACCACACAGTTTCATTCTAATTTACAGGAACATTAATTTGTTGTCATACTCACAATTTTTAGCAGAGCCTTTGCTCTCTGTATACGAGACTTGGTATCATTTGGATCTCTACGTAACAAGTCTCCATAGAGTTGACTGGCAGCAGCAAACAAACTGGTTATTAAAACATAAATACACACACAGGATTGAATGATGATACTGTGATGATATTAATCCTTTGTATTTACATACTTGCTGTCAAATTTGTGTTTGGCTTGTTTCTTGATTGGGTCAGTTGCTGTTGGATCCAAAGCACTGATAGTTGAATAATCAGTCATGGCAGCTCCAACCTCACCGCGCTAACAAATATAATAGAAACAAGATTATATAGGCTTAATAAAATAAAATTAAAATGATTACATCTACCTTTTCAAAGAGTTCAGCTCTGAGCAGATAAAGACTTATATCATTAGGCTGTAGATTGATGGCATAATTGAGTGAGAAGATAGCATTGACCAAGTCTCCTTTCTTTGCTAGCAGCAGGGCTCTGGAATGGAAGCCCATATGATGAGTCTTGTTCAACTTCAACAAGGATCCAAGATCTTCCAAAGCTGCACGGTCATTGTCTGAACAATACAAGGGGAAAAAATGAAAAGATTCATTTGTAAATGGAATTGCAATAACTGTACCTTGAAGGAGGAAAAGCAGGTGTCTATGCCAATATGCATTAGACATCAATGGTTGAAGAAAAAGAGCTCTGTTCAAATCTTCCATTGATTCCTTAAGCTTACCCAGCTATAAGTATTATTACAATTACATGAGAAACTGATAAAATTCCAGATATATTTACTTTTCTATATAAAGCTCCTCTTCTGCACAGATAGACAGGCTTCATACTGCATGTGTTACTTGTCTTGTCATCACCAACCACAGTTTTATCTTCATGGCTTGGAGAGACACACTTTTCACTGTTTACATTATCACCTGATATCTGTTGACTAAGATATCGAATCTTCTCTAGGATTACCTAAGTTCACAGAAAACATTCCATAGAACAGATGTGGCCATCCTAACTTATTGTAGTAATAGCGAATTTTCTCGTTCTAACAGCCAATTATTACTTAACCAGATGTTTCGACTTCTTGCCAAAGTGCTATTATTATAATTATTTCAGCCGAGAATGACTGAATCATAACTTATTTTAGTAAGAGACACTTTAAGAAATTCAATAGTTTTGATCAAAGAGACTTGCCTTTTCTTGATGAGAACCAGATGGAACCATTTGTTCAATATTTTCAAGCTCTGGAATCCCTGTCTTGTCTGCAACTACTTCTACTGATTTGCTGGCTGCATTTGTATCTTCAACAATCTGGCCTTGTGCAGCCATTCTAGACATGACTCTGTCCCTCACAGTCTGTTTGTGTTTGGAAGGGTGCTCAGGTTTGGAACCTAATTCAATGCTCAACCCTTTATTCTTTACTTGGAGCCATGGAATTGGCTTGATAGAGAATTTATAAAGAGCTTCCACTTCTAGAAATAAAAGAAGCAAGCCATTCAAGTAAAACTTTGCAAAGTCACTTAATTCTGTTCACCTTTGTTGCTTTCTTCAATTACTTCAGACAGCCATACATACCACCACTTGTGCTGTGCCCATTTATAATGATCCTCTTCAATACTGCATCCATTGTTGATCATAAGAACCTCAAAGTCTTTCTCTTTCAGTGATGGGAGACTTCCAGTTCGACTTCTTGCAGTTGTAACACTGCCATAGTTTACACTCATATAAAGCATGAGATATATTTATTTCGAATATAACGTACTTTGGTTGAGTTTCTTCTTCGGTGCACTTTTCCCACTCTTTATTCAAGTACGGATAGGATAGTGTTCTACATGAGAAGTTTAAATAAGTATTCAAAGTCTAATCTATGTAACTTGAGGAGATATGCTTATCAACACAAATGGCGAGTGAGCCAGTTAGTTTTATTCTATCCTTCACAGAGACAACTACAAAATGCCTAAATGTAATGTTAAATAGCAGGTGTAGCCCCGCCTATAGCTCCACTCAGCTGATGTACAACACACACATGTATCCCAAATCTCAATCAAGTTATCTAATTCCCTATGCTGAAGTTTGAAGTATAAAATTGTATTGACACATACTTGGTGAATGTCTAGACTTAGGCTAATCATTATTATTGGACTGTAGGTACGTATGCACACATGTTGGATTGAAATTAACCATGGACAAAAGATTGCACTAACTTCTGGTTCTTCATATTATTTAAGGCTCACCTTGATAGTCTTTGGTTATCTTTGTAGAGCATTTCCCTGGCATAATTTATTCTTACCTGTGAAATTAAAACATGGCAAACAATGACAACAACACACACATAAATAAGGAAGCAAACAAGTTGTCTTTAAAGTTCAATATTTCTCTAAATCAACAGATTTTATTGGGAAAGCAAGCAAAATATATGTGAGTGCGTAAATATTCAAAAAATATATATATGAATATTTCCCAGCTATAAAATATTATATTAGCTATTATCTTTATCCCATCAATTTCCATATTTCATAAATTCCTTGCCAGTTCTCCAGTGTTCTACTCTCACCTTTGCACTTCTAGTTCTACGAATGCCTTTAGATCGTAGATCAGTCTGACTGGATCTTTTACTTTTGAAGGATTGTCTCAGCAGCCTCTGGGATGACTGCTGCTTGTGAATTTGCAGACTTGAAAATCTTGACAATAATCCTTTAGGCTTTGTAATTGAATGCCGACCTCGTAATTTTTGTGATGACCGACGCAGCGTCCGAGAGGAGGATAGCATGTCATGTCCTTGTGATTCTATGATAAATATCATTTAGAACAGGATAAGACTAGAATAATTGGCTTAAAACATCACTCATTAATTAATTTGCCATTTCTTTTCCCACACTGTTTAACTGAGTTATTAATAAAAAGGATACACAGTGAACTTTCCTCTCACCATTATACTAGTCCCTCAAAACAACTATACATGATGGTTAGAGTACTCTAGATCTGTCTGTCTGTCTGTCTGTCTGTCTGTCTGTCTGTCTGTCTGTCCATCCGTCTGTCTATCCGTCTGTTCTGTCTGTCTGTCTGTCTGTCTGCCTGTCTGTCTGTCTGTCTGTCCATCCGTCCATCTGTCTGTCCATCCGACTGTCTTCCTGTCTGTGTGTCTGTCTGTCTGTTTGTCTGTCTGTCCATCCGTCCATCCGTCTGTCCATCCAACTGTCTTCCTGTCGGTCTATCTATCTGTCTGTCTGTCTGTCTGTCTGTCTGTCTGTCTGTCTGTCTGTCTGTCTGTCTGTCCATCTGTCTTTCTATCACCAATTCTCGAAATGACTGCATGATCTAAAATTTTCTAGAAAGCTTAATCCTGACTTTGAATTCCATTGAGACAGAGAGAAAATGTAAAGCAATGTAAGCAGTGGATCTTATGAGTTTTTGTTCTATTGTAGTTTGTCTTAGCTAGCTTTACCAGTGACAGATGCATGGCCATGTCACTGTTAATATTATTTCATAGATAAGTCAAACAGTCAGTTGGAACACTATTATTGAAGAATATTTTTTATAGTGATAACCAGCAGTTTATAGGTAATATAACTAGTGGTGTGCTTGAGCACAAATGGCGAGCGAGCCTCCCTAGTTAGGTTACACAAGATTACCCTATTGTGATTTAAACCAAATATATGGTATTCGATTCTTGAATGCTAGCTGTTAAAATTTCTCTGAGCTATACTCTTATTTACTTGTGATGTAATATACTTCAGTCTAAATGCCATATCCTCTGCTGAGCACAACATAAACAATACATACATTGATTACATACCGTCTAAAGAATTGTCTTCTTCATCAAATTCACTCAAATGCTTTGGCTGATTTTTCTTCTCCAAACAAACTAGCAGTTGTTGCCTCTGAGCTTGGACCTATAAAATGATAATCAGTAAACATAGTGGTAAAATCAAAATTGCTAGTTACCCTGGTACGCCAAGGCTAATGCTGCTAATAGTTTCGTCAATCTTATTGATTAACAGCAGATATTAAATTGACAGTCATTGAGTGAGGGAGTGACTTACTTCTTTCATGATAGTTTTGAAATCTTCAGCCCCAATGACAGTATTATTGACTTCATTGGAGTCAGCAATTCTGTCAGGAAGACAGCCAATAGTAGCCTGCTTCTTCAAACTATTTGTATCAGTAACAACACTGTGCTTGCTCTCTATTCTTGCCATAGAAGACTGTGAAAGTTCTAATATAAATTATTTATGGTCAACTGTTGTTACAATAGACTTATCATTTAAGTATGTGCTGATTTTGAAGTTTTCTCTGGTGGCTTACCTGGTCGATGGTTCGGGGTGAAAGGTACTCTTGGAAGAATTGCTGATTTCACTTGACGCTTTTCAGCATATCTAGTAGAAATATAACAACGATCCACACAACAACCGGAAACATTTTCAGGTGTACCTCTCTGTACTGGTAGTTTCTGCTTTCTCTGTTTCTTCCACTGGATCCTCACCCAATCTCTCTTCTGGTATTGGTTGAGGTGGCACATACTTTGGGAACAGATGGTTTTGAACAGTTGAAGGAAAAAGGTTTAGCTTTGGAGGTGCAAGAGACCACAGCAGACTAGGAGGGGGGGAAGGTATTAAAATTACTTGGCAATATTTTTGGTGGGTATAAAACTTACTTTGTCACCTTTTCAGTAAAGTTTCCAATCCTTTTTTGAGACAATGAAATAATTTGAAGGAGTTTTTCATTGAGAAGTCTTGCACTGTCTTCTCTTTTCATTTGTTTTGTGTGGGATCCTTCTTTTCTTGTCCCGTCAAGCATTTCTTTATCATCTTTATTCTTTCTTTTTCCATCACTTTCTTCTTGTTTTTTGTATTTCCTACTGTCACTTTGGTCACTAATTGGTTTCAGCTTGCTCAGTGACTCTTTTTGTTCTTTCTTTTTCCTAATATCATCTTTTCCACTTCTTGGTCTTAGCTTTTTAAGCAATGACTCAACTTGTTTGTCTGTGGCACCTACAACTCCCAGTTCCTTGGAAGGAGGCACTAACTTTTCACTCTCCTTTAATTCTTTGCGAAGCCTTGCCCTAGCTGTAGTGATCAGATGATCAGTATCCTTCAAGTTGCTAGAGCTATCATGTGGAGAAGATTGATTCTTACTGGAAGTATGATCAGATGCCATTCTGGATTTGGACGATTTCTTCCTTTCTGGAGTATAAGTCAGAGACTTCATGATGGGCAATGACTCCAATTGAGCATGAACATCATCCTTCTTATCCACCTTGCCAACAACGTCTATCACTTCCTGCTTGACAAGATCCCACTGTTCATCTATTTTATCCAATCTTTCATCAATCAGATCCTTTTCTTGGCTTGGTACAAAATCTTTCTCCACCAGTTTTAAATTTTTGCTGTCTTCTTCAACTGAGCCATTGACTAAGTCCAAGTAGGAATGCAAGTGCCTGGGATGTTTATTAGAGTGAGTTAACTTTGATACCATAGCTAGCTGTGGAGGAAGTTGATGTCCCAGTGTCTCTGTACAGAAGTGATGAATGCTGGCATGTGGAGCTGTATGACCTGGAACAGTAGGACCTTTCCAAGAGGAGAGAAACACTGCTTTGGGAAGTCCTTGTACGGCTTTGCCCTGAATTAACTGTTGTGAATTAGAATTTTGCTCAGGTTTTTTCCTTTTTGTCATTGATGGAGCTTTTGAAATGGAAAGTCCAAGAACATCTTTGAGGGAAACTGGATCTTTTGAAAAATCAAGGAATTCCTGAACGAAAAAAAACAAAAACAATAGCACTTTAAATAACAATATCAGAAACTGAAACTGAAAAAAATCTGTTTTAGATGTATGTGCAAGATAAGTTTATTAGATTTCCTAATGTTTATATTCACATAGCAAATTAACCCCTCCCTCCTCTCATGATCTAAACAAGAGGTGATGTATTGTCACACCTGTTTTCAAGCTAAATTCCTCTACAAAATTCAACGACTGCACCAGTGATGCTACCAAAAAACTTTCTCTATAGATATACATGCTCATTGCTTTCTTCTTTGCCTATTGTAAAAATATCTGGGCTTTTCTTATATACATTGTCTTCCACACTTACAAAAAAAATTGTTCATATTAACTTACAGCCAGTGTCTCCTGCGGTATATTTCTGTCACCCTGTATTAAGCAATTTTGAGCTCTTGACATGTCCCAAACAGTAACTTTTGGTGGTTTCTCTTTTTTATGACTGTCTGGTCTTTCTGAACTCTTAGTGTCACCTGACTTATTCCTGTCACTATGAGGTGACTTAATACTGGTGCTTCCACTATTAGTCCCATCCTCATCACTTTCACCACTCTCACTTCCAGAACCTCCACTTCCTCCATCACCACTTCCTCCGCCTCCACCATCACCACCTCCACCACCATCATCACCACCATCACCACCATCACTTCCTCCTACCTCATCTTCACTATCTTCCTCCATCCTAGCCTCATTTCCACTGTTGCCTGTCTCATTGCTTCTAATGTCGTCACTCCTTCCAGCGCAGCCATTTCCCCCCTCAGTGCTATTCCCATCTTTATCCATGGTGGCCAAACTCCTACCAAATCCAGAACTACTTCCCATATTGACATCACTGCCAAATCCAATAATCTCACTTTTGTGTCCTCTGTGTTCAGCATCTCCAGTTTGCTTTTCTAGTGAATCAGTTTGGCTATTTGGGCTATCACTATTATATTCTCCTGTTTGCCTTCCTTCCTCCACGAACATACTATCTCTCATTTCTGTACTCAACACAGATCCTCTTGAACTTGGCAGCTTCGAATGGCTGTTCATGCTGCCCATTTCATTCAGCCATGATGAAGTCAACAACTGCTGATCTGAAGATGCCAAGTGGTACCCAATACCTAAGGAGTTGTTGTCATCTGCTGAGTACTGGTACAAATTATGGAAACTTATTTCCGTCTCTTTTTGCTCTCGAGGTTCCGATGGAATGGAAAGAGTAACATCAGGAAGAGACAGTGAGTTGTTTGAGAGATCCCCCCTATCGTTGTATCCAGTGATTGTAGTAGACATATCTCCTTTGTTACTCGAAGGCTCATAGTAAAAGGAAGATGCACCCAAACTGCTCTGCGATTGGCCCAAACTTACAGAGGAACTTGCAGCTTGTGTTTGAACTGGAATGGTAGTAGAATGATAGCTAGATGAAGCTACCAGAGTGACATCTGGATCAGTCTGGACAAGAGATGCACTTGGTTTGACAAAATTTTCACTCAACTGGGAGGCGTGATCAAACTCTTCATGTGATGGCACTAGGGTAGCTATGACCTCAGATTCAGAACCATCCAAAGATATTTTAGGACTACTACACTTACTACCCGATAAAGGTTCATTATTGTCTGGGTGACAGGAAGCAGGCATAGAGCTGCTTGCTCTCCTAGAACTTCTTGAGGTTTTCGGTCTTTGTAAAGAAGGCAAAGAATCTTTTTCTGTCCCAACAGAATCTTCACTTGATGGTGTAATATTATCATCAAATCGCATGTCAATTTCAAGTTTAAGTCTACCTGACTGGCAGGACAATTGCGTACGTTCATCCCTTATATTGTCTGAAGACTTCTGCAAGTGACTTCTCCATTCAGAAGTCACTTCTTCATCCCCATCACTGATTTGTCCTGCAGTACACAAGTCCATTTCATCGTCAGAAAGAACACTCTCATTCCTCCAGTTGTACTTAATTCTAGGTACATCTTCATCTAAATCATTTGACTCCACCTCATCCAATAAACTTCCCTCTCTTTCTTCATTTAATTCATCCCCAGAAACCGGATGTTCTGCGGTTATAGGAGGATTTACTTGAGCAAGTAGGATACTTGGATTTTCTGTGGGAATAACTGAACTGTTATTAAGAGTACTATAGCCACTGGCATCATTTTGCATGTAGCTAGCATTTGAAATGATATACTGTTGATAGCTTGAAATAGAAGGTCGGCTGTAAGATGCACCTTCAGCCAAAGAATCGCTGTACAATGTTGATGAAGCAGTATGAGAATATAACTGAGAGCTTCTTCTACTTTGATTCATATGTGAAGCTGATGTTCGAGTGGCTTGCAAAGGGCTTAGTGCATCTTGAATAAATGTCACTGATGATTCAGATACAGTTGATGGAGAAGAGGAGTCTAATTCAACTGAAGAAACCTGTGACCCGACTTCTTCAATATCTATTGATTGTGCTGATGCTACAGGAGAATCTTTCTTTGATGTGATTAAATCCACTCCTTTCATATCCAGTCTTGATTGACTTTTTGGAATTTCTTTATCTGATTTTTTAACCTTTGTTTCAATCAAGGCTGTTGCTGACTCTGACTGCTTGTGGCCTTTGGTTTTCTTGATCTTTGTTCTAGCTGGAACTCGTTTTGTAGCTCGTGTTTGGAAACTAACTGGTGCTGAAGTCTGTAAAGAATTAGTAATTGCAAACTTTACTGACCGTAAATTGTCAGTTGTGATTTTTTGAGAATTTCGAACATCTTGCTGTATCTTTCGTTCTTCCTCTTTCATAGCCATCTCTGTCTTCCTTGTTGTTTTTGACATTGTACTTGTTTTAATCACACCTGAGCTTTTGACTAAAATAATTGCAAAAATAGCACCACTAAAAATTCTCACACTAAATTAAAATAACATTTTTAAATACAATAGTAAGTCGCCAATTAATCAACACTGAACGTGTGGAAAATTGACCCATAGCTGAACAAAACCTGCAATTGCGTACAACTTACCTAATTGCACTCAGCTTTGCTTCTGCTCGAATCAAAAATAGCCTTTTCGTCAGTCAATATTTCTCCAGTTAATGCGCAGCAACAAATCGCTATGGAAACGCCTAGCTCCACCTACCTCTGACTTTTCACTTTTCGTACTGGAAACCACGTGTGAGGACGACGTCCAAAGTGGTCGACTATTAATTATAATGCAATGTGGCTCGTTTCTACTTTATATGAGAGGAATCTATTCTACCAACAGTTAAACTTGAAATACCAAATGTTGATATTTATTCGTTCTAAGATTTGGAGATTGCGCGGAGGCAGTTCCGAAAGAATTGGAGCTCCAAGTCTTATGCTAATATGGATTTACTTCCTTGATATAATCCTGGGAATGGCAATGCTGGTGGCCATCTTGTTTTATCCTACTCTAAAGATACAAATAGAAGATTTGTTGTCTCTGTATACCCTGAAAATGCTCGACTTAGTTGATGATTATTTGAGTTGGATCATGGGTGTTCCATTGGGTATCAAACTGAACACTCCTGTCAGTCATTTCTTAGGGAGTCACTACTTGTATGTTCTCAGGTTCTGGCGGCTTTTCTACATGGAATTCATAGCAATATACATGTCTTCCATAGTCAAGTTCTTGGTGTTGTTGCTTCCGTTTGGATTGTCACTCGCCTTAACAGCTTTACACGACTTCCTGAAATTCCTCAACCTGTGTTTGATTTGTTTCTTCGTTATCTCACATCGTATATCAACTCTGCAGATATCAGCTCTCAAGTCTCTAGGCAGACTCTTTATGGGTAAGAAGTGGAACATTTTGAAAGACAGAGTTGACACGTGCCACTATGATCTCAACCAGTTACTAGTAGGAACACTTATCTTCACCATATTGCTGTTTCTGGTCCCCACCACTGGAATGTACACTCTGGTCTTCCTTTACCTCAGAGTATTGCAGTTTTCAGTGCAGCTTGTGCTCCGGCTTTGTGTTGTATTCATAAATAAAGTTACTTTATTCTTTATCTTGAACTTTTACGCTCTACTCGTTAAAGAACCGATTACACGAGCTAAATTTCTTATTCAAAATAAGGAACCTCTCGCGTTTACTCAAAAGGATTCTAGTTGCAGCAGTGGTTCAGAAAGAGGACGAAACAATAACTTAAATGTATTCAAATTTGATGAAAGTCATGTAGTTGTATCATGGAATGGGATGAATATGTCTGTGTTGCAAATGAAAGAAATCATGAAGAGTACACCCAAAGAAGAGATTGTTCAGCAGTTGCAGCCAGGCTTTCAATGTAGCTTAGATGGAGGCCCAGTTGAACAACAACTTCTCTCTCACTCTATGTTGAAATGGATTTGGCCTTTGTCTAGATAATTTTGTTTCAGTGTCATCTTTTGTTTTTCATCCGTTGTAACTATATTGTTATGGTAAGGAATCGTCACGAACTATCTGTTTTGGGCTGCGTGTGGTTATAGTGGGTGCAAACATTAACGGTATTCATGCGTGTGGGTTGTGCTCGAGACAAAAGATTATAGAGGTGGGGCTGGACACCTGTAGCGATCTTTGCAGCATTATTGTATTAGTGCTATGGCAAACCGTATTTCTCTCGAGGGAAGTGCAAGATACAAGAGGGGAGAATGCGCTAGGGAACTAGCGCTGCCAAAGATTACTGAGCAAAGCAAACCGACTGAAGTCTCGATCTCTGAATCATCTTCTGCAGGGAGCAGTGCTAAAAGAGGCCTTAGAACGAGTGAAGATGGTAGTAAAATTAGAAGGAACAAGAAAGTCGTTGCTCCTACGGTACAAGAGCTGACTCTGGGAGTAGATTTTTCCAGAACAGAAGACAATAGCGGCCAAAAGGCGGGTTCAAGGAATCTTGAAAGCAGTCTGAAGTCTAGGTTAGGTCTGAGCAACAAGAAAAGGCGCCCACTGACTGCCACATGGCCTCAAGAGAATTCTAAACTTCTCAACATTTCCAACCTTGGAGCTTATAACCATAGAGACACTGTACCAAAGCAAGGAATTTATCCCAAGAGTTATCCAACTGAAGATGCCTTGCCTTCACTTGAAGCTAAGAAGACTGCTGGACTGACAGCTAAGTCCTGTGATCGTGACATTGCCAGCCTCTGTGTTGGAATTACAGAGACCTGGAAAGCATCATCACTGCAGCCTCAAGATACCAAAGGCAGTCAAACTTTCCACAACAGCCGCACTAGTAGTTTAAAAATCAGGCAGAGGGTTGCCGACAAGGCATCTATGCACTTTCCTTCTCTTCTTCCACCACAAGGAATTATTGGGTTTGCCACAGGAAATGCTTCTTCCAGAACTATTTCTCGAATGGGAAGAAACTCTTTTGATCAATTTCTGAAGAATAGTCCTTCTGTCTTCCCAGAAATAAAGCCAAAGCTGGCATCAGAGAAGGTCATAAGAGAAAGAGATGCAGTTCAAGTCTGCCTATCTCCACTCTCCAACCACAGCGACCAACTATTACATTTGAAGGGATTTGTAAGAAATCCAGTCAGTCCTGCACATCATCATAAACTGGAAAAATTTGCTGATGGCAAGTCTTTACAGTTAGGTAATGTACAGACGATTTCATCACAACCTGCACCTGGTACAAGGCAGTCCCTCAAAACCCCTTATAGCTTGCAGCTTCATCACAATGGAGATGTCCCATTACCTCCACCAGCACCAACTAATCCATTCAATGATGCATATCGCATTTTCGCTTATGTAGCACTGTAAATATATCAATCTTGTCATATCATTTGTAAATTATTGTACTATGTGAAAAAACAACAACATTGGTTTGTAATAAATGTATAGCATTGCCAGTTGGTAAAGCATGACTAAATTTGCTCAATTGAAGTTATGAACAGTTGCTGAAGCTGTACAACCGTCAGTTATATAAGACCATCTTCTCATTCCCCTCCCACTCCACTACATCTGTCTTACAGTTACCCCATGCAGTTGTATAGTTCAATTCACCTCACCTATTTATAATAATACATATAAATATAATAAATAACAAAAAAAGAAAGAAAAGAAGTCAAAACAAAGTCGGAGGAATTTTTTGCAAAGTTTCAAGAAAGAGTTGTGTGGCTGTGATAATGGCTTGTCTCATTGAAGGAAGAGTTCAGTTGATTATTTGCTCGCTGCCTGCAGTTCAGCCAGCTTCTCTGGGGGGACGGTGAATATTGGGGTCCCTAGAGTGGCTCGGAAGTCCATGAAAAGTTCAATGGTAAGAACTGTCACATCATAAATATTGTACATCTAAACAAACAAATACATTAACAACCACATTAAATAACAACCAAGAGATCTTGACAATACATTAAATAACAAACAAGAGATCTTGACAATACATTAAATAACAACCAAGAGATCTTGACAATACATTAAATAACAACCAAGAGATCTTGACAATACATTAAATAACAACCAAGAGATCTTGACAATACATTGAATAACAACCAAGAGATCTTGACAATACATTGAATAACAACCAAGAGATCTTGACAATACATTGAATAACAACCAAGAGATCTTGACAATACATTAAATAACAACCAAGAGATCTTGACAATACATTAAATAACAACCAAGAGATGATCTTGACAATACATTAAATAACAACCAAGAGATCTTGACAATACATTAAATAACAACCAGATACAACAAACAAGAGATCTTGACAATACATTAAATAACAACCAAGAGATCTTGACAATACATTAAATAACAAACAAGAGATCTTGACAATACATTAAATAACAACAAGAGATCTTAACAATGCATTGAATAACAACCAAGAGATCTTGACAATACATTAAATAACAACCAAGAGATCTTGACAATACATTAAATAACAACCAAGAGATCTTGACAATACATTAAATAACAACCAAGAGATCTTGACAATACATTAAATAACAACCAAGAGATCTTGACAATACATTGAATAACAACCAAGAGATCTTGACAATACATTAAATAACAACCAAGAGATCTTGACAATACATTAAATAACAACCAAGAGATCTTGACAATACATTGAATAACAACCAAGAGATCTTGACAATACATTGAATAACAACCAAGAGATCTTGACAATACATTGAATAACAACCAAGAGATCTTGACAATACATTAAATAACAACCAAGAGATCTTGACAATACATTAAATAACAACCAAGAGATCTTGACAATACATTAAATAACAACCAAGAGATCTTGACAATACATTAAATAACAACCAAGAGATCTTGACAATACATTAAATAACAACCAAGAGATCTTGAGAATACATTAAATAACAACCAAGAGATCTTGACAATACATTAAATAACAAACAAGAGATCTTGACAATACATTAAATAACAACCAAGAGATCTTGACAATACATTAAATAACAAACAAGAGATCTTGACAATACATTAAATAACAAACAAGAGATCTTGACAATACATTAAATAACAACAAGAGATCTTGACAATACATTAAATAACAACAAGAGATCTTAACAATGCATTAAATAACAAACAAGAGATCTTGACAATACATTAAATAACAACCAAGAGATCTTAACAATACATTAAATAACAAACAAGAGATCTTGACAATACATTGAATAACAAACAAGAGATCTTGACAATACATTAAATAACAAACAAGAGATCTTGACAATACATTAAATAACAACCAAGAGATCTTGACAATACATTAAATAACAACCAAGAGATCTTGACAATACATTAAATAACAACCAAGAGATCTTGACAATACATTAAATAACAAACAAGAGATCTTGACAATACATTAAATAACAACCAAGAGATCTTGACAATACATTGAATAACAAACAAGAGATCTTGACAATACATTAAATAACAAACAAGAGATCTTGACAATACATTAAATAACAAACAAGAGATCTTGACAATACATTGAATAACAAACAAGAGATCTTGACAATACATTAAATAACAAACAAGAGATCTTGACAATACATTGAATAACAAACAAGAGATCTTGACAATACATTAAATAACAACCAAGAGATCTTGACAATACATTAAATAACAAACAAGAGATCTTGACAATACATTAAATAACAAACAAGAGATCTTGACAATACATTAAATAACAACAAGAGATCTTAACAATGCATTAAATGGCAACCAAGAGATCTTGACATGTGATTAGGTAAAAGGGAACCGTTGAACAGGTTCACACACACACACACACACACACACACACACACACACACACACACACACACATACACACAAAAAACGAAGGGGAAAAAAAAAAGAAAAAAGAAAGAAAAGAGACCACATACAAACCCTCTCACATTAGCATTAGCGTGTGTTCTTATACCACATGCTTGTTGGTGAGTTCTCTCAAAAGAGCTCCTCACATTTCAGAGGGAAATTCAACGAAAATGTATGCATACACATACAAGTGTGACATAGGGCACGCTCCATCCAACCAATTACATGTTTTATGTGACCACTTCAGCTTAAATCTATACAACAGAAACAACTATGGTGTGTCGTCATGAATAATTCATTAGCTGAGCCAGGTTGGTAAAGTGTCACCATAAACAGAACGAGTGAGCATCGTGGCATTCAGTAGTAAGCGATAAAAGAAACGACAATTATTGTAGCTAAAAGCATGTGACATCAGCAAGGACAGTGAGGAAAGGACAGTGAGGAAAGGACAGTGAGGAAAGGACGGCGAGGAAAGGACAGTGAGGTAAGGACAGCGAGGAAAGGACAGTGAGGAAAGGACGGCGAGGTAAGGACAGCGAGGAAAGGACAGTGAGGTAAGGACAGTGAGGAAAGGACAGTGAGGAAAGGACGGCGAGGAAAGGACAGTGAGGAAAGGACAGTGAGGAAAGGACAGTGAGGAAAGGACAGCGAGGAAAGGACAGCGAGGAAAGGACAGCGAGGAAAGGACAGTGAGGAAAGGACAGCGAGGAAAGGACAGCGAGGAAAGGACAGCGAGGAAAGGACAGTGAGGAAAGGACAGTGAGGAAAGGACAGTGAGGAAAGGACGGTGAGGAAAGGACAGCGAGGAAAGGACAGCGAGGAAAGGACGGTGAGGAAAGGACAGCAAGGAAAGGACAGCGAGGAAAGGACAGTGAGGAAAGGACAGTGAGGAAAGGATGGTGACAAGTTGATAAAGTATTCAAAAGGAAAGGCAATAATTTCACAAAGTCTAAATCCTAGAAGGACAGAGAGACTGAGAAGCAGGAGAACGCAGCTCACTAGCTCACTGAAGCAGAAGAGACAGACACTGAGAAGCAGGAGAACGCAGCTCACTAGCTCACTGAAGCAGAAAGAGACAGACAAAGGAGAAGAAAGGAATCCATGACTCAAGATAAAAGAAGTGAAGAGAGGAAAGAGGATAAGAAGAGAGCTGAGATGGCTCAGGAAGAAAGAGAGTAAGAAAGGGAAATTGTTTAAACTAGATTAAGTGGTGGAGGATAATAAGAATGGATTAAAATTATTTATGCTACTGCATTCCTAACTTGCAAAAGTTAGTACATCCAGTGCCACTGTGTGGTGGGGACTTGCTAGTTAATCTTAATTCTTCTCCTTACCGCTACAGCCAGCAAAAGGTAGAACTGGAACTCTGGAGCAACGGAGAAGTAGCCACTGATGCAGCAGACAAGCGGACCCAGCATGCAGGTGTCCAGGAGAGGGTACGGGGACTTGGTCATCCCTGCTATCTGCAAATAATGCACAACCAATTACTTCAACAGCATCCACATACCTGATCATATCAACATAAGTAAGATCTAGCATATAGCAGAGATTACAACAACAACAAAAAGATATGTTCACACACACAAAAACAACAACAAAACAACAACAACAACAAAAAACCCAACAAAGAATGAAATGAAGAAAGCCCATAGCACGACATGTTAGACATTCTGCTCTGTCTCTTCATTTTTTACCACAACATAATAACTACAGCTATTGTAAGTGCCAATAGACTGGAATGCAGGCATTAGCTATTCTTTCACTCCCTCCCTCACCATTATGTTGATGACAGTCTTAGACATGGGGAGGAAGAAAGTGGCGATGAAGAGAACCGGGTGGTCGATGTACAGGTCGTTCTTGGACTGGTACAGATAGTAAACTGTCAGACCAATAATTGTGAGGGGCGGGATAATGGGAGATACAACACTCGTGTCCTACAAACAACACAATGGGGGACAATATCAACAACAACAAACAAACAACAACAAACACATATTCAATAATTTAGCGAAAAAAGACAAAACAACAAAAGAACACCAGTAATACGGTGGACCCCTGTGTCCTAGTGTGCTAATTACATCTATATAAACACCAGTAATACGGTGGACCCCTGTGTCCTAGTGTGCTAATTACATCTATATGAACACCAGTAATACGGTGGACCCCTGTGTTCTAGTGTGCTAATTACATCTATATGAACACCAGTAATACGGTGGACCCCTGTGTCCTAGTGTGCTAATTACATCTATATGAACACCAGTAATACGGTGGACCCCTGTGTTCTAGTGTGCTAATTGCATCTATATGAATACCAGTAATACGGTAGACCCCTGTGTCCTAGTGTGCTAATTACATCTATATGAACACCAGTAATACGGTGGACTCCTGTGTCCTAGTGTGCTAATTACATCTATATGAACACCAGTAATACGGTGGACTCCTGTGTCCTAGTGTGCTAATTACATCTATATGAACACCAGTAATACGGTGGACCAGGGTTTCATACAGAGGGGGGGACACCGTGGAATTTTCCCTCCCCAGCAAAAGTTTTCCCCCTCCAGAAAAATATTTTCCCCCTCCAGAGAAAGTATCCCCCATCCCTCCCACACACCAAAACTAGATTCCCCTACCCCACTGCCACTCCATCAACAATTTTAAGTATGATATTTGCCTATTCTCTCAACATTTGCAGTCCCTACTGAAAGTACGAGTGATGTTTATATGTGTAAAAGTTTCTAATTATCCCCCTCCAACAAAAAATCCTGTATGAAACCCTGTGGACCCCTGTGTCCTAGTGTGCTAATTACATCTATATGAACACCAGTAATACGGTGGACTCCTGTGTCCTAGTGTGCTAATTACATCTATATGAACACCTGCTAATTACATCTATATGAACACCTGCTAATTACATCTATATGAACACCAGTAATACGGTGGATCCCTGTGTCCTAGTGTGCTAATTACATCTATATGAACACCAGTAATACGGTGGACTCCTGTGTCCTAGTGTGCTAATTACATCTATATGAACACCTGCTAATTACATCTATATGAACACCTGCTAATTACATCTATATGAACACCAGTAATACGGTGGATCCCTGTGTCCTAGTGTGCTAATTACATCTATATGAACACCAGTAATACGGTGGACTCCTGTGTCCTAGTGTGCTAATTACATCTATATGAACACCTGCTAATTACATCTATATGAACACCTGCTAATTACATCTATATGAACACCAGTAATACGGTGGACCCTTGTGTCCTAGTGTGCTAAATTGCTAAATTACATCTATATGTATCCATCCTGAGTCCCGTCCCCACACCAAGGTGTGTGCACTCACAGCGACAGTGGAGCCATTCTTGCCCACACCTCTGGTGAGGCAGATGTGGTATGCTGACAGGAGGTTGAGGACACTGAAGAACACTGTACCGGCCGCAAATAGGAAATTCAATGAATAGTCGATGCCTACAAATGCCAGCACCTACAATATATAGATTTTATAATGGATGAAAAAAATCATTGAAGGCTATTTCCTCCTTGGAGACATTTTAAACGATTCTTATACTTGGAATAGAAATTAAACATGGAAGCTACACTTATCACACACACACACACACACACACACACACACACACACACACACACACACACACACATAAACACACTGGCAAGACTTGTGTACATATACAGATGCACACACATACATATTATAACACATACACACACACACATGGATTCTGTCAAATGCTCACTTAGTGACACTATGACATTCCTTTGTTGCTACCCAGCGCTCACCTGACTCTGCCAAATTTCAGGTCCAAAGAAAAATGTGAGGAAGCAAGTGAACATGTGGGTAAGGAGCGCCTCTCCAATGTCAATTCTAAACACACATACATACAAATATACATACATACACACATACATACAAATATACACACACATACATATATATATATATGCATACATACACACACACACCAAGCATACACACACCACGTAGATGCCTTTCCTTATCAAACTACACAATGGTGGTGTCTAATTAAAACGAACTTATCAGCAGTGCCACTTGCACTACAAGACTGAATCCATACATCCACACATACATCCACACATACATACATACACACACACACTTCTTAAAGTAGAGAATGCCACTGACGTAAGTCTGCCAATGGTATGTGTAGTTGAGTTGAATGACCAGAGCCACTAGTGCCAGCATCAGGTAAGGGAACTGGATGAGACCTGGGACACACGACGCTGACAGGGCAAAGAGAAACGTCACAAAGACATCACAACCATGGTCAAACAATTCCCCGAGGGCTGAGGAAGTCCCTGTTCGTCTGGCTTGCTTGCCGTCACAGCCATCCAGAGTCTGGTAGATGAACACTCCTATCCCACACAGAAGGAACGTCCATCTGGGTGCCTGGAAGTAGCATATAGACTAAATACACAAATGTACCCTGTCTTTAATACAATTACAGCCAGTTCCCTGCCAGCGAGGTAATACATACCACATGCTATTGTACTGGGATTGGTCCCCATCATTCCCCAATTAGAACAAAAGAATCTAATCTTTCTAACTTCCCCTCAGAAACTTTACCAGGTGTCAGAAACAGGAGAGAGAACAAAATAACAAACAATTACTCCCAAAGAGGGACACTCATGAAGGAAGGAAATTGTGAGAATTAAAAAAAAAAATCAAAAAATCAAAAAATCAAAAAAAAAATCATTGTATTTAAATATATCCAGGACTTAAGCAGGAGATCCCGTACCTTTCCTTCACAAGTGAGGTCCTGCATTATGAGGCAGAGACTGGTCACCAAGGTGATAACAAAGCCAATGAAGGTAATTGTGTTGGGGGCGAGCCATAGAGGGAACTTGGACGTCAGCCAGTCCCAGAAATGGCGGAGTACGTAGTCTTCAACGATGGACCCGCCCTCTGACTTGTACACATGCTTCCTGAGGTTGTCTCGCTGCAACGAGGTGAGAACCATCGCCAAATACTCCGTCTACTGACAACACACACACACAGTCCATTTGAAACTTCCCTCCTTTACAATTGTTTCACACAAGCTATATTTATACTTTGGAACTGAATAATCAGAATGAAATATTGTGGATACGCTATAAGTGAGAGAGTGTTAACCCTGTAACCAAATTTGATTTCCAAAGTCAGCTCATGGCAATCATTATCTAACAAAGAATGGCTGGCTACAGGCCATCTGGCTGGCTAACCACATACCAAGGCCCTGACATGAAAGGCAGAGAGAGCCTCTTGTGTATTGTGTTTCACACTTGTAATATGTGCCACAGCAACCCGAGATAGAAGCAAGAGACAGTGTCACATGAACTACTCTCTTCTAATCTTACAATGAAACATCAAATCTTCAAGCACTAAATGCATTTGATACCTACGTAAGTCAGGTCAGAACAAAAAAATGTTGGGAAATTTCTCGTTCAGAGAATGGCAATTGATGATAAGACAAACATGTTTCTGGTATATTAACAACAAGAAACTCATGCTCTGTATTATCCACTCTGACTGCCTGACTAACAGCCACAAGTTCACTGTAGCAATGAAATGCTAAATCACCATTAAGACACAAACTGAAAAAAAGTTCAAAAGAACTTCTGTATAATTACACACACATGCACATACAAGGGTTAATACATTGGTTTGTACAATGAAATGCAAGTTGACAGCATAACTCTACACAGCCTACCATTTTCCTCTCATCTTCCCCTTCTCCATGAAAACAACACCCTAACTGCATACCACTTCATAGTACCATACGAGGCCAATCAACCATGTACAGTTGGCTACCACTGGTACCTTGGTACAAAAGCATTGGTTTCAAACTAAGCATACACAAAACCTCACTGTTTTCCACACGACAATGCACAGCCAGTGTACTCGCTGAAAAAAGGTGTGACTCTCTCTTTCCTACAAGTCTCAAGTGCGCCTTGCCGTACTTACTAAACTACAGTTTACTTTACTGGAGCAGATGGTCCGGAGCAGGTGGAGTGAGTGATCCGGAGCAGGTGGAGGTGATAGTCCGGATCAGGCGAGATATCGCTTTACCCAAATACTAAACACACCCTCTAGAGGAGTGGGCGTTAGTTCTGTCGATTCAGCAACATTTTGCGAGTTCACAATGGCGGGAGATTTAACAGCTGAGCATCTCACGTGGATGGAAGGCAAGCAAGCTTAGGGCTATATTATTGAACCTCTCACTTAGTATGACACGCTTCAATGATATCTGGTAGCCATTAACTTCGTGCCTCAGCAGTGACTTTATGACGTAGATCAAAGGTCACTCGAGCGTATTAGATTGGGACTGCAGTATTTTGAAGGAATGCATTTAACTTTATTTGATGGCCTGAACACATAAAGGTCAGCCCTTAGCAGGTGGAGAATTTAACCTTCAAAGAAGGAATGTACATTTTCACTAATGTTTATGTCCAGAGACCAATGAGCCATTCCAAGCCAGACTATAAGCTGTTTTCTAATCCTGTTCACTAACTCAAAGTTTTTACGATAGTTTATGTATTTTTGTCATTAGATATATTCGAGGGATTCTTGTTAAAGAGATATTTGTCAGAGATCCATTCACTGATCACCTTGCCTGATCCTGACCTCCATTACAGCATTAATATATCGTAAGTATGGTAATGCACTCGTGAGTTTTTAACAGAATATTTATGATTTTGTTACTCAAAGAGTTTTTGGCCAATTTTAGAAGTTACTCGTTTTCTCACACAATATTGGTAAAATACAACATCCTATCTCTGTCAAAAGCTCATACTAAAAATTATCATTATTATTATTATTATTATTATTATTATTATTATTATTATTTATTATTGTTGCTGTTGTTGTTGTTGTTATCATTATTAATACATGTCTTGTGTTGTCTCAGTCTTCTGGACCTGCTGGACTATCATGCTGACTTCACAGACTATCTTCTGAAATATCCACAGACTGTCCTTCCCCTCACAGACAGAGTGCTGGCCAGAACACTGGACAACGTCTGCCACAGCTCCTCCGACACTCTGAATGGAGTGAGATGTATAGCTAAGTGGAGGGGGAGTGTGATTTATAGCACTGTGAAGTGCTGCAAGTGTGTTAGGTGGGCTCAGCTTTATTATTATTATTTATTTACTACTGCTACTACTTACTAGTGATGTGCTTGAGCCCCACAACTGTTTGAATAAAAAACAAAAAACAAAAGCAAAACAACAACAACAAAAACAACAACAATAACAACAACAAAAAACAAAAACAAATCACATTATTCAAATATTTTCTTTGTTATATTCTTTAGTAAAGTAGTAGCTCTAATGCACAACACTTTCACACCACTGGACATACCTACACAAGACTTAGCTACATTCGTGGTTAGTCAATGGCCAAAGAATTTTCAAGTAAATACTATTGCGTAGGGATTATAACTATGACAAATAGTGCATTAACTTACCACCACCACTAACTCGAATAGAAATGAAACTCCGGTAAGTTTTTTTTAAAGTTTTAACTGCACCCGCAAAAGAAGAATTCAAAAAATGGCAAACAATTCAATTGATCGGGTAATGATCGATAAACCAGAGGATTCTGTTTAGTGAAGTTTGGGATGGGGTCAGCCACAAAACTAACACAAAAATGCCAGGTCAAAGTACAAAAATGACATACGTACATCCAAACACATATAATACTAGTGGTGCGCTCGAATAGCGCAAATGCATGGCGAGCGAGCAGACTCTTTTTACAGAAAAATAGGACAGAAATTACATCTAACTGTAGTGCACAGTGTAACCCTTTCCATTCTCAGTTAGCATCAGAGAATCTAAAGTCTCTGATCCCAGACTAAACTAACAATTACCTGAATAAACTTCGAAAGCAGTGGCAAAGAAGCGCAGCTTGACAAAGACTTCACGATTGTTTCAAGAAGAGAGTAGCTGTAAACTTTTTGGTTGAAACAATGTTGCGTCTGCAGCAGGATACTCCGCGCTCGTTAATTGAAAAAAAACTGGAACTGTGAACGCTTTACCTAACTTACGTAATTAGAAGCGCGCGCATTTAAAGAGCATACGTACCATCCATACATACATACATATATATATATATATAACATATACCCGATTTTGCATTGTCCACCCCTAATACTGTCTCGCTCGCTACGCTCGCTCGCCAATAAGCAAACAAACATTCCCGATTTTCAATTGTGTTATCCCAGTAAGTGTCTCGCTCACTTGCCAACTATTATTACTACTACTACTACTACTACTATTTTTGAATACATAGATAGTCTTGCCAATATAAAATATTTTTTATATTGACTTTTTATTAAATTTATTTCTCTGTTTTATTCAAAGCAATGGCATGTGATATTTGTAAAGTATGTGAATTAATTTTTGAATGGGACGCAGGTGCCCAAGTCTAAAGTGCACGCCAGGTTCACCAACTTTTTGCAGTGTCCGGAACTAGTGAGACATACAGTGCCTCAGGCAGAGGACACTGGGAGAATACTCCAACTGTCTGGTGAGTGAGAGACAGGAGGAGAGGGAGGGATGGAGGAAGACTTTCCTTTGCTGGTACATGTATTTCCACTAAGCATGTGTTATGTACATTAGGACAAGCCATGCCCCCCTCTCTCTCTCTATGTAGGTACTGTTATTCGGACCTCAGTTGTGAAGATGTTAGAGACAGAGAGAGAATATGGCTGCACTAAGTGTGGGCAGCACTTCACAGTCAACGCTGACTTTGAACAGTTCTACAGCTCTCCAAAGCCAGTCAGGTACACGGTCCTACATGGGCAAATGTGTGTTTGAAATCACTTGTATTGGAGGAGTAGGGTGAGTAGGGACTCTAACATCCAAGCTAACGCTTATTTTATGGAAATTTTAATGTTACGCCAGAAGTTTATCCGAAGTGCTGGAATTTACCATATATATTTTTTCAATTTCATCTTGTGATTATTTTTAAAATATAACTGTCACTTGTGGTTTTTCTGTAGTTGTCCCAGCACGGACTGCAGATCTTACAGGTTTACTCTACTGCAAGATGGTAAGTTAGTAGAATGTAGTGTACTACTGAGCACATTTGATGCTCGTGGCAACTGAACAGGTAAAGTATCGTCAAACGCAGCAGCCTCTTACAGAGACTACCAGGAGGTGAAGATCCAAGAACAAGTGCAGAAGCTGGAGGTGGGGAAAATCCCCCGGTCAATATGGGCTGTGCTGACTGATGACCTGGTGGACTCCTGCAAGCCTGGGGACGATGTTACCGTTACGTAAGGTGGAGGAAATAAGTGACGCATATTGAGGACTTAGCCTTGGATTAATGTCAAGCCGAGTCTGTTCATTTAGGGGTGTGGTCAGACGTCGCTGGAGAACTCTTGTGGTTGACATGTCGTGTGATGTTGGGCTCGCACTGGACGTGAATCATGTGGCCGTCAATAACGAGCAAAAATCTGGCATTACGATCACGGATGAGATGGTAATTTTTTTTCTTTTTAGCTTTTTATTTTTTAGCAGTTCTATACAACGAGGGAATGTTCATGGGACAAACATGATATGTTCAAGCATTCATGAACACACGTGTACATACGCACAAAACAGGACATCCACAACTACAAACAGTGCAACATGGTTCTTATCTTACATAGACAGCAAAGTAAAGAGTATATTCCTCTCTTTAGAGGGCAGAGTTTGAGTCCTTCTGGCGCAGGAATGCTGGCAGGCTGCTGGAGGCGCGAAATGAGATTGTGAGCAGTTTATGTCCGCAAGTGTTTGGACTGTACGTCGTCAAACTCTGTGTGTGTCTTGTGCTCATTGGAGGAGTGGAGGTGAGCATCATTGCAAATGTGTGTGTGTGTGTATGAATGTAAGTATGTATGTATGTATGCATCAAATGTACGTGATTGTATGTACATGCATGTATATATATATATTATATACTGTATATATAAGATAAAAACATTAAAAATATAAAGTGGGATTTGAAAGTGTAGGGTGTGGCATTTGTCTCCAGTTTACGGAGTTTTAGCTTCTTTTTAATGTATAGCCAGCACATACCAATGTAGCTAACATTGCCACAGGCAGGTGGCATTATGTTCTCATTTCATTCATAGTGTCTCACCGGTGATGACTAACTTGAAGAATATGAACCAACTTGTGTGTGTGTGTGTGTGTTTGTGTGTGTGTGTGTGTGTGTGTGTGTGTGTGTGTGTGTGTGTGTGTGTGTGTGTGTGTGTGCATAGCATGTAGACATCTCTGGGACTAGGATACGAGGAGAATCTCATCTTCTACTAGTCGGAGATCCTGGTGAGTTCCTATCATTCAAGAGCACGTGTTGATGCCGAGTTAGACTCCCACAGTATAAATGAGTTGCTGTTTGGATACATTTTCCTGTATACATATTCTTGAACGTATCTTTCACCCTCATTCTCTCTTTCCTCCCTCTAAATTTCCAAGGTATGTATGTTTGCTTAGGTTTTTCATGATTGTAATATTTGGTTCCAGGAACTGGGAAGTCTCAGTTCCTGAAGTTTGCTTCCAAACTGATGCCTCGTGCAGTACTGACTACTGGAGTAGGTAGCACTAGTGCTGGCCTGACCGTCACAGCTGTCAAGGTGCGAACAAGAGAACGCTGTGTGAATGGGTGGAAATATCTGGTGTGGAATTGGCCCAAATTGTATACTATTCCATATATAGTATACCTGTGCTCAGACTTACGAATTCTTTGGGAATGCAGGTGTTTAAAAACTTAATATCAGTAATTAAAAACACACATGTGCATGGGTAGTGTGTGTAGTGCGTACATGTGTGTAGTGTGAGTGTGTGTATGTAGTGAGTGTGCACACATGTGTATGTGTGGTATTAATCACTTTCTTCTGTTTGCCAGAAGTAAATGTAGTCCAGTCCAGCTTACTATTACAATTGGAAGAAGAACTCTAGGCCATACTTGTAGCTATGATAACAGCTCTATGTAGTGCTAGCATGTAGTAGTTCAACAACTCTATGTAGTGCTAGCATACTTGTAGCTATGATAACAGCTCTATGTAGTGCTAGCATGTAGTAGTTCAACAGCTCTATGTAGTGCTAGCATACTTGAAGCTGTGATAACAGCTCTATGTAGTGCTAGCATACTTGTAGCTATGATAACAGCTCTATGTAGTGCTAGCATGTAGTAGTTCAACAGCTCTATGTAGTGCTAGCATACTTGTAGCTATGATAACAGCTCTATGTAGTGCTAGCATACTTGTAGCTATGATAACAGCTCTATGTAGTGCTAGCATGTAGTAGTTCAACAGCTCTATGTAGTGCTAGCATACTTGTAGCTATGATAACAGCTCTATGTAGTGCTAGCATACTTGTAGCTATGATAACAGCTCTATGTAGTGCTAGCATGTAGTAGTTCAACAACTCTATGTAGTGCTAGCATACTTGTAGCTATGATAACAGCTCTATGTAGTGCTAGCATGTAGTAGTTCAACAGCTCTATGTAGTGCTAGCATGTAGTAGTTCTGAACCTAGTTCTTAGGTATCTTTATCTTGTGTGTGCAGGACAGTGGGGAGTGGCAGTTGGAGGCGGGGGCTCTGGTCCTGTCAGACGGTGGTCTGTGTTGTATCGATGAGTTCAACAGTATCCGAGAGCATGACCGCGCCTCCATCCATGAGGCTATGGAGCAGCAAACTATTAGTGTCGCCAAGGTGATATATGTTCTTTTTTTTTGAAGAAGTTTCGTGGTTAATTGGGCGAGCGAAGTGAGACTCTCACTAACGGGTCTCAATTTGAGATTTTGGTATATTATATATATATATATATATATATATATATATATATAATATGGCAAAGTTCAAAGAGGTCAATGCGTGTCCAACCCCGGAGGCTACTCTAAAAGGTAAACATTAGTGCGGGCGCAAGACATTCAGGTGAAAAGACTTTGAAATAATGCCAGGAAAAGAAAATAGCTAACGATAATAATTTCAGTCAGACCAGCTCGCTTGCTGTTTGTGCTGAAACACATCATTAGTATACTTGTATGCTTATTCTGTGTGTGCGTGTGTGCGTGTGTGTGTGTGTCTAGGCAGGCCTTGTTTGCAAGTTGAACACCAAGTGTACTATTTTGGCTGCTACTAATCCCAAAGGACAGTATGACCAAAATGAAGTAAGATATAGACATGAGTGTGTGTGTGTGTGTGTGTGTGTGTGTGTGTGTGTGTGTGTGTGTGTGTGATAGTAGCTTGTGTGTGTTATATTTTTCATCAATGACAATAATCAGGAGTTGTAACAGCTTTTACCTTTATGAATGTGACTTTAGTTGGTAGGTAGGTGTGGTCTCGTGTAGGTGTGGTCTCGTGTATGCCATATTCCCTGATTCTTACTGTGTTATTTAATAAGAAAAAGCGTAGCAACAAATCATAATTTACAAGTAACACACATACACTATGTTATATAGTAATTCACACAAATAATTTAAGTTTTGAAATTTGAAGTTCAAGGCAAACATAACGGAGGATAAACTGGTCATTTCATTCTTCTGGTCTTGTTCTTCAATACTTTGTAGAGTTTAGGTCCAAAAAGGAGGAGTTGACATTCTAATATGCCAAATGTATGGCATAATAATAGAATAGTATTTGCTAATATTATATTTTCTGGAGTTGATCCAAATATTCCATTATAAACTACCAATAGAAGTATTTTCAAGACCAGTAAGACTACCAGGACGATCACATTTTTCGCGTCTTTAAATCTTGGGTCTTTAATGTTGCAAGTTTTCAATGCCATGATGAATAGAAGAATGCATATGAAGATTACATATAGTGCATGTATGGAGTACACTTCATGAAGAGTACATACTCTGTAGGCTTTAAACTGCTGATGGGAATCAGTGTAGGCAATTACTTCCACTTTAGCAAAGACGGTTTGAAAGATGGAGATAACAACAGAAGGAGTTGTTAACAACAATGCGTACAAAGCTAACGTGGCATCGTGCCACCGCCAGATCTTCACCACTTGGAAATTGTGAAATAGTCGATATACTCGAACTAGTTTCATGAGCAGCACAGAGAGTATCAGTACACCTGGTACCGTCACTCCACTAAACCAATTGAATCCTTTACACACTAAGATGGCGAGATGGTTACTGCTTAAATTTCTAGGGACGCTACTTCTGATGAAGCCGAGGACGAAGATGCCCAATTTTAGATAACATCCTACGAAAGTAAGGAGATTCAGAGGAACGGCAGTGGCCTTAATGTCTGGTTCTTTTCTGAAGTATATATATAATGTAAGCATCACTGAAATGAAGACTAATATAAGTGGAAACAGAACAGCTTCAATTGTAATTAAAGCAAGAAATGATTCTAGCCGTATATCAGGAGGTATTTGATTTAGCACAACAACACTCAGACCAGCCGAGACACTATAATTGGATACATATTCCATTTCATCATTCCAAATATAAATGATTACATATCCTTTCTTCCCATCGAGCTGGTAGCAGGATTGTGAAGCGTCTCGATTGCCTGCAGATATATCCACTAGTTTATCAAAACTTGCAGGAATTATTCTATCTGAAGGAACTTGTAGAGTGTGATGTTGGAAAACTATCACTCCTTTTTTACAGGTAGGTGCAAACTTGGTGTCAAAGTTGGGTACAAGCCAAACGTAGTCTGGCCAAGTCATGCCTAGTTGCAGTCTCTTACACATCACCACTTTCAAAAGATTCTTGGGCAGAAGCACTATTATTACTCGATATCTTAACCTCTGCAGTTTCTTTAAACTCTGAACTACATTACGCTCAAAATTAAAAAGTTGAATAAAGTAGACGTTGAAATCAGACACAAAGTTAAAGTAAAATTGTTCTGCTGTATGCAGGAAAAAACTATCAACTGCATCAGTTACCATGGCTACTCTCTGCCATTTAGCATATTTTACAAACTCTAAAATAGCTCCTGTCATTAATTTCGATGAATCGTGTAATGAGGTCGAGGTTGTTAAACTATCTGCAGAATTAACTCCATACTGGTGTGCATCAACAGACCACGAACCAAAGAAGAGAGACCTTTCTGAGAAGTTGTACTCTCCTAGTTTTGTGTCTATGATTGCCGAATTCCAATTCACAACTTGTTGGCTTTCTTGCAGAGGGAAGCATATTGTAGCATTGTCCAATAAATGGAGGCTGAAGTTGGAGCAATGAATTATCTCAGCGGAAGTATTGGCTTTCTCTGTACTCATTAAACTAATACAATGAATATCACTTCCATTGAGTAGACGTACCAGGTTATATAATATAATACTAATGATAAAGAAACTCATTGTTAGTAGGCTAGATAATTACACAGTTGGACTGTCAAATGTTCAAGTTTAATCTACTTCAAAGGTTTTGTTTTTGAACAAGTAGCTAATCTCTGAATTCAGAAAATTACTCAAGGTGCTTTTTTCCCTTTTTCCAAAGTACGTAGAAGCTGTTGTTGCACTGCCACTTGTATTGTAGTCTTAACAATTGCTTATTTTATAAAGAATACTTTGGGAGTTCAAGTGTTCCAAATGTTAGCCAGTGAAATGCATATCGAGTAACTGTAGCTAAAGGAACAGGGTGGTACTTGTAGCTATGGTAATTACACCAGGCAACATGGCACCTACTGAACCAGTGTGTTAGTAACTTTGACCACACTTTACCCACATTTTACCCACATTGTTTCCCTTGTAGTCCCTGAGTGTGAATGTGGCCCTGGCCAGTCCTCTCCTGAGCAGATTTGACTTGGTCCTGGTCCTGATGGATTCCCATAATGAAGAATGGGATGCCATGGTATCCTCCTTCATCATCAGACACGCCTCCCTAGCTGTGAGTGGGCGGGTAATATAATGCAATCCTTGAAAGTGCCACGAGGTGTCTGATATCTTCCAGTAATTTTTATGCTTTTTTTTTGTATTTTATGAAGGCTACATGCACTTTATCAGCAATTTTTTTAAATAAATGAAGCTATGTACATTATACAGATCTTTTTTATTTCATAAAAGATTAGTCAGGATCTTACAGTTGCTATGCTACTAGTAGTTTCAGTTCTGACAGATATGCAGTAGTGAGGTTCAACTTGAATTGCTCATCTTCTTTCTAGCATACTATGAGCTCAAGATAGTGAAGACAAAATGAAGTTAGGGACACTTGTTTGAAGTCACACTTCAATTCAAACTTCAATGTCAGAGAGCTGCAGTCACAAGTCAAATAAAGTAACCTTTACTAGTGATGTGCTTCAGCATAAATGGCAAGCGAGCCCTTGTGCACAAGGCAATTCAAACAGCAAGGTAGCTAATTAAAATTGATTTTTGCCTTTACAAAATCTGTATGAAAATTTTTTAAAAAAAGTTACGTTTATATAGCTTGCCTGAAGTTAATGTCCTGTCTCCTCCTATTTACCTAGTTTAGGAAAACATCATTCAGTGCATTTGTTCCTAAAATTAACTACAAGTGGCGATGTAGCAGTTGACCTCGTATATTAGCTAAGAATTACTCTGTTACCTCAATTTTCCCCAGTAGTAAGTAGTGGTAGCTTCATTCTGACTATCTAACTGACCACAGTAGTTCTGATGAAAGCACTCCAGCAACTAAAATGGCTGAGTTTCAAAATTATGTATGGTGAAGGTGTTTCAATGCCATAGTAACCACTCGCTGCAATTGTTTGACAAAAAAACAACAACATTTCTAAGGACTACCGCACAGTTCAGACCCTAATCCTAACTAAAGATTTGCTTGATGCTGTATAGTAGCCGAAACAACTGTGTAAAGGCAGCTAGTATGTATGTATGTATGTATGTATTAGTTAGATTCACATTGTTTGTGCATCTATGATTAAATATTTACTTTGTGCTATTCTTTAGCTGAGCAGTAGCTGTAACACACAACACTTTCATACACACTTGTTCACTTCGAATACCAACACAACATGCTTGATTTGGACAATGGATTTACAAGTGAGACGACACTGCCTCTGAAGAATGACTGATTAGCTTACAGCTAAGTAGAAAAATTGCAACTCAAAACATGAATTTCGAATTTAATTACACTTAGGGCATGTTTAGTGTGAATGATGTAATTAGTATTGTATCTTGCACACGTACTGTGTGTTGTGTTGCGATATTAGGATGGTATCAGTCACTCACTGACAGAAAGAGAAGGCAGCACCATTTGGCCCCTAGAGAAGTTGAGAGGGTACTTTAGTTACGTCAAGTCTCTGAAGCCTGCAATGACAGAATCTGCCAACCAGTGAGTGAGTGAGAGGGAAACTGTCACAAATGTATGTATGTGTGCGTATGTATGTGTAATGTGATTATCGAGCGAAGCGAGTGAGATACTGTTAGGGGTGGACAATTGAAAATTGGGTAATGTTTGATATTATATGTATGGATTGTACGTATGCTCTTTAAACGCACACTCAGTTCCTTTTTCTCTTTAAAAAAAGTTTTTTTGGCTTGCCCCCAGTTTCTTGTGATACTACAGCAGTATTACTAAATCTTCATTTCTAGTTAGGCTAAAAACTGTGTGATAATGCCTTGAAAATACTTGTTGTTGTTGTTTTAAGTCACAAAAACCTACAGCAAACTGTTACTATAGTATTGGCGACTCTTTATCAGACTAAAAATTAAACTGCTGTTTCTTAAGTAGCAGGGTGAATTTTTGTCGGGAGCAACTGGTCACTTGGAGAGTCAGAATGGCTGATCAATTCTATTGAGGTAAGAAAGTAATTTTGTATTTGTTACCTAAATTACTGGTCAGCGGCTGCATACATAGTGTACAGATACAGTATGAAACAAAGCCTGTTTTCAGTTAAGCAGTTACAACTTAAAAACTTACCGGAGTTTCATTTCTATTCGAATTTGTGGCGGTGGTAAGTTCAATGCACTATTTGTCACAGTTATAAGCCCTACGCAACAGTATTTACTTAAAATTCATTGGCCATTAGACTAACCACAAAGGTAAGTCTTGTGTAGGTATGTCCAGTTGTGTGAAAGTTTTGTGTGTTAGAGCTTGAAAGAATACAACAAAGAAAACGTTTGAATAATGTGACTTGTTTTGTTTTTTGTTGTTTTTTATTCAAACAGTTGCGGTGAGTGGTTACTATGGCATTGAAACCCGTATACACATAATTAAAAAAACTCGACTTTTTTTAGTAGCTTGAGTGTCAGAAGTTAAAACCAGTCTAACAATTGTAGTTTTAGGCTCGCTCACCATTTGTACTCAAGCACATTACTAGTATATATGTGTGTGTGTATGTTACATATATGTATGTAAGTATGTTTGCGCATGTGTGACTTTGTTAGTATTGTGTGCAGCTGCTGAGAGCAGGGATTACATTTTAGCACTGGGTCAGAGTGCAGTGTAGGGGAATATATGTGAGTACTTGTAGAAACCTAAAGTGAGTGAAACTAGAGTAAGACACATCACTCCTGGTAGTGGGTGATATAGTGATTCTTATCATTGTGATGCTATTACTCTATTGGTTGTTATGTATAAATTGGCATGAGCTTGAATTCAATATTAGTATCATAGGTTAAATCTATTTATTTAAGGCAGTGATTTAGGGTTGTAGAATCACCATTCTACTGACTGAATTATAGTGTTTGAACTCATGAAATTCAAAATAACTTTCAAAAGGATGTATGAACAATTTTGTCATACTTTTTTTGTTTAGTTGTTGTTACCCTAATTGTGGTGGTATGTTGACTAAGAGCTGAATATCCAGCAAAGAGCATGTCTATTTAATAATTGTAATTAGGTGTGGCTACAATTCCTCTAAATAACTTAGTGTGGCTTATATCTGTGGTTGTCACATGGATCACATGATCATTGATATGGATATTGTTAATTAATGTAGAGTATTGTGTCGCTATTATCAACTTCAGAGACAAGCAGATGGCAGGAATGTTGCCAGGACAACTATCAGACTACTGGAGAGCATGATCAGATTAGCTCAAGGTAATTTTGTTAAAAAAATAAAATAAAATAAAAATAATAGTGTGATAGAGCTCTCTCTATAAGCCGCTTACCTATTAGGGAAAAATCTTTATATATATTTTAGCTTTCAGACTATTCTATCTGACGAAAAAGGCACGCTTTGTTCTCAGACTAATCATGATATAAAGATAAAACTCCATCTTTCTCTAAGGTCATGTATTGTTGTAAGTATTATCCTGAGTATGTCTGCAGCCTCTGGATTTACAATACCATTCAGCTAATACATATCTTTCTGCACTACTTCTTTAACTAGTGCTTGCAGAGTGGTTACTGTCTGAGTAGAATTTAAACTACTAGCACCCTTGCCTGATGTGACATTGAAGATTTCAAGATTAGGTGGGTACATTACAAGATGGTATTATTTTTTCCCCTCCTTTGGTAGCTATTATTACACCAATTTGAGCTGAGTAGAACTGTCCATTTTATTTATTCAAAATGTTAGTTAAATTAAAGAATATTGTATCATGCAATAATGACATTTGTTGTAGCTCATGCTAAACTTATGTGCGAGAGAGAGGTGAAAGTTCGAGATGCAGTAGTGGCAGTCACGGTGATGGAATGCTCCATGCAGGGGTCAGCTCTACTCGGGGGTATCAATATTCTACACTCTGCATTCCCCCCAGATGCTGATGAGGAGCTGGCTTGTCAAGGTAATGCTTGAGTTCTGAGGGATCGTGTGTATTTATGGTCACTTATGCTGCATTGTAGAGAAATTGATTTTACAGAAACTTGGTCTGGAACACATGATACAAGATGACATCCACCAGCAAGACAGTCCCAGATGCGCAAGGTGACTCTTCTCCAGTAGTTTGAACTGTGACAATCAGCAACGATATATTTTACCATCTTATTTATTAATAATTTTTAGCTATATTTAGGGCCATAATAAATATATATTATTCATTTGATACAGGAGAATATTCCGAGTCTGTTGGCTTAGTATTTACGCGAGTGCGTAAATCCCGCCAATCAGACGAGTGATATTCTCGGGTATCCAGTGGATAATAAATTTATTAGGTATTGCTCATGCGCGAATACCTTGGTAACAAATTTCTTGTGCGATGGCTTCTGGTTCCTCTAGTGTTCCAGATCTCCCTGAAGAAGAAACTCAAGCTTTACTTTCTTTGTTTTCTGAAGACATCACTGATTGGCTATTTTCAGCGTGTTCTGTTGAAGGAGAAAATCAGGAAATGACCGAAAAGGGAGGAAAAGAGCGAGCGTGCGAAGAAAGTGTACGGCCTGTATTAGACGACAAAGAGCTTGAAGATTTTGTAGAAATGCAAAAAAACATCAACACAAAACGGAAGACGGCATCAGACTTGAAAACATGGTATAAATGGTGCAAGTCGATTAAGGAAGAAAGACTAATAGAAGACATTCCACCTGTGGAGCTAGACAGATTATTAGGCCATTTTTATTGCAAAATCAGACGTACTGATGGAAATTTTTATGAGCCTGATACCCTAATTTGTTTCCAGAGAAGTCTTGACAGGTATTTGAATGAAAAACATAAGACCTATAGCATCATCAGAGATGCAGAATTTGCCAGTTCCTGTCAGAAATTAGTAGCCTGCAGAAAAATGCTAAAAAAAGAGGGTAAAGGTAGTAGATCTAAAGCTTCCGAATCTCTAGGAGATGATGAAATACAACAACTTTGGGAGAATGGTGCATTGGGTTGTAGTGGTCCAGAGGTGTTACAAAACACTATTTGGTTCCTTTTATGTGTGCATATGGGCATGAGAGGCCGTGACGAGCACTATAAGCTTACCTTTGGAGATTTGGAACTTAAATGTTCATCTGATGGCTCAAAGTATATAGAGTTTAGTGAGCGAGACACAAAAACTAGATCTGGGGAATCAAACAATACTCGAGCCTTTAAGCCAAAAATGTGGAGCACTCCCAGCAATCCTGAAAAGTGCCCTGTTCTGATTTTTGAGAAGTATATTGCCCAGCGGCCAACTGAAATGTGCAACCCAGATTCTCCTTTCTATCTATCTATCAATTATAAACCTGGTGATGGCGCATATTGGTATAAAAAACAGAAAATGGGAAAGGATAGAATTGGGCAGATTATGAAGAGAATTTCTACTCAAGGCTCATTACAAGGGAGGAAGACAAACCATTCTGCTAGAAAAACCATGATAACAAAATTGGCACACTGTGATGTTCCAGATAGTCGAATTATGCAATTGTCTGGCCATAAAAATGTTCAGAGTTTGAATTCATATAAGCAAGCTTCGCTCAAACTGCAACAACACATGTCACACATACTGAGTTCATACAAAGATATAGAACAAATGAAGGATAAAGAATTCTCTAAAAATGATGTAGCCTCCAATTCAGCGATGCCATTAGGATTATTCCAAGGAGCAAATATCTCAAACTGCACCATTAATATCAACTGCAATACAAACAACACAGCTACACACTCACAATTGAACTGACACACAAACAACAGCAACAAAGTAACACTTCATATAATATTGTAGCTAGATATAATAGATATATTAGTTGTCATAATCACATCAATTTTATTAGCTAATTATAAGCAATTACAAATGATTTTACAGCTAAAACATGGTGAACAATTCTAGGGGGACGTAATAACCCAACGTAATAACTATGAACACAGGTGATATATATGCCCTAAGCCACATCCTGTTTACTTTAATTCAGCGAGCGAGCGAAGCGAGCGAAGCTGACTCTCAGTCGTGTTCAATTGAGATTTCAGATATATATATAGGTATGTATGCGTACGTCAAAATTTCGCCCGCGCTTCTAATTACGTACGTTAGGTAAAGCGTTCACAGTTCCAGTATTTTTCAATTAACGAGCACGGAGAATCCTGCTGCACTGCCTTACGCAACTTTGTTTCAACCAAAAAGTTTACAGCTACTCTCTTCTTGAAACAATTGTTAAGTCTTTGTCAAGCTGCGCTTTTTTGCCACTGCTTTTCGAAGTTTATTCAGGTAATTCTGTTATTGTTAACTCTTCATGCCTAATTATTGCTATTATTTAGCGATTTCCTTCACAAATCATCTTTACCTATACTCATATATTTACTCGCTCGCCATGCATTTGCGCTATTCGAGCGCACCACTAGTGCATTTTCTATGTGGCAACAGTTATCAGGCTCTGTTCAGTACCAGCGAGCGAAGCTGACTATGAGATTTCATATACAATGTATGTATACGTACGTCAAAAAATTTCGCCCGCGCTTCTAATTACGTAAGTCAGGTAAAGCGTTCACAGTTCCAGTATTTTTCAATTAACTAGCGCGGAGAATCCTGCTGCACTGCCTTACGCAACTTTGTTTCAACCAAAAAGTTTATAGCTACTCTCTTCTTGAAACAATTGTGAAGTCTTTGTCAAGCTGCGCTTCTTTGCCACTGCTTTCGAAGTTTATTCAGGTAATTCTGTTAGTTTAGTCTGGGATCAGAGACTTTAGATTCTCTGATGCTAACTGAGAATGGAAAGGGTTACACTGTGCACTACAGTTAGATGTAATTTCTGTCCTATTTTTCAGTAAAAAGAGTCTGCTCGCTCGCCATACATTTGCGCTATTCGAGCGCACCACTTAGTAAAACTCGATTTAATCGCAACCGACCGCAGGTATCATGGTGTGCGTTAATTACTGCTATTGATGGTCTGGTATATATTGCGGATCATCATCAGTGTGCGTTATACTGTACCAGTTTTACTCGGAATAGGCGGCAGTGATATATTCGTTGGGGAGACAATGTGCGCCAGTCTTCCTCCCCTAACTACTCGACAGTATTCGGATAGGGGAAGACTCTTCCTAACTCGAAGTTTGGACGGTGTAAGTTTTGGGATGGAGGCAACTTTTTTTTTTTTTTCCTTTTTTTTTCCTTTAAACATTTAGTGCCTTGCACTAGGCATAACCAGCTAGCCATAAGGTTAATATTAAGGTTGCCCACACATAACACAATGAACAAGACACAAGCATACACCTACAAAAATTAATAACAGTTAAGAGCTCTGCACTGATCATGATAGTAAATGGGATTTTAGATGCTGCTTGAAGGCCAGATGACTTGAGAGGGCTACTATGTGATCGGGGAGCTTGTTCCACAGAGGCACTGAGCTCACAAAGAATGAGCCATGATGGTAATTTGTACGCACACGGGGGTAGAATAGAGGCATAGAGTTGAGGTGTCTAACTGAGGCCGATGGATGTGGTGTGAAGGCAGTGGGTGGGATTAAAGACTCGCCACGTAGGACTCTCCTGCACAAACAGAGCTTGATGACTTAGAAAGAGAAAGCGAGTCTTGCGAAGGGTTATGAATTTAATGTTTACTGCCTTAATAATACTTGAGCAGACTAAACCAAAAGCGGCTAGTCTATTCTTAGCTGTTGAAGTGTACATCACTGGGGGAGGATATATAGCAACTTGTCAAGATTATACATCTGGTGTATGCATACCTTGGTAATAAATAGTATTTTGCAGTATCTATTTCAAACCATAATTTCATACCAAGTCCTCACTGTTATTGTTATGATACAATATGCTATTAAGTTGAGGGTTTTTTTTCTTCTTAGTACGTTAGTAAACTTTGGCACTATGAATATAGTTGAACCTGGTTAATTGGTTGTGTGGCTTCTAAGGTGATCAGATTCAAGATAAGCACCAAATATCCCCCCACCCCTCCTTGTAAAAGTTTACAAGGCTCAATGAATATTGGTTTTAAACTTCCGAACAAATTTTTTGTATCACATGTCTCTCATTTCATTTATACTTTTTCTCCCTGGCTGATGTTTTATCAACCATGTCTCTATGACTACTTGATAAGAACAGCCTAGGTTTGAAACTAATGTGGGGGCGTGTAGCAACCTATAAGGTCCTCTATGTTTCAAATTTCTTGTAGCATTTCTTTAATATAAGAATGGAAGACTCATTCACCTTCTCTAGCTTTGTCTTGACATCTAGTCACTAATAGTCCGGTATCAATTTCCCACTGTTGAATTATTTCCTTATCATACAATTTATTTTACTATCTCTTGAGATTTCTAGGTTCATACTAGAGCTACAATATTGTATGGTAATGTAGCTAGTTTAATTGGTCGTGTTGTGGAGGGTATTTTGTTGCTATCACTGCGTCACCCTGTTCATTCTGGGTCTTCCCCTATAGACTAGGCACTGTGTTAAAACCCATTGCGTTACATTTGTTCTCCATGCACCATTAAAATGCAAAGTCCCATTTGATGTCTGTGGCACACATAGTTTATCAACGGTCTATTGCTTGTTGAGACTGGACTATACTGCTGTTTACTGTGCTGCTGCTGCTGCTGGAATGCTCCATTTCATTCTCACAAGTTTTCTGGTTCCATTAGCATTTTAGAATCTTGCTAATGTGGTGGTGACTACTCCTCTCTGCCCAGAATGTGGCCCAGTTGCCTGTGCTTCAGAAAATGTTGCTTGCTGGGAGTTGTGGCTAATATGGTAACACAAACCAAGTTCTGACTTGCATGAATTTGAATGGGCTTATTTTCAATTTAAATGGTTGAAGGACAAGGAAAAGCAGAGGCAAACATGTGAGGTGGGGGTCTTGGGATTGATTTCTCCAGTCAGAGGTGTTGTTGTTTACTATTACCTTTTTGACTTTTTGGGATAATAATTGATTGATGCACACACACACACACACACACACTCTCGGATAATTCTGACTTACAGAGTTGCCAATTTTTCGAATCTGTCTAGTAGGGACACTAAGCCACACCCCAGACTACACCCCAAATCACATCAATTACGAAGAAGCAGTGATAACATGACGGTTTAAAAGTATATATTTAACCAAGCGATTTTCTGCCTAAGCGGAATTTAATAGTTAAGCCAAACTTGCAAATGCCTCCACTGTTCTAAAAAAAAAAAATTCGGTTTAAATTATTGAAGTGTTTATTTGACTCTAAAATTGCTTTCATTTCCAAGAAATATATAGATGTAATCGGAAGTATAGTTACCACACAATTTTCAATTAGTCATCGGTTCGTTACATTACATTATTGTGCTTTTTTCCCCACTATCGAGTAACATCGTGCAGATCATGCATAGTAAACAGATATGAAGTCCATCTATTTCCAGAATAAACAATTGAAAGAGTACCATTCCGGTGTGGGGCAATGGCTAAGTGATAAATCCGGGACTGTCCCTGGTGCTTTTGAGACAGTTGGCAATTATGCATGTATTTGTGTGGTTGTGTTTAAGTGGTGAGGATGAAGTCATAATTACACAAGAGAGAGTACTGTATTATATGAGCACAGATGTTTCACATTCTCCTGAGTGCACACCTGGTATGGTACTGGCTTACTAGGGAGGTTACAAGATGTTTAGATGTTTGTGGTTCATATACTAGACTGGACTGAGGGTAGAGTTAGAGGGAGTTTATTGCTCACACATGTTTACCGATGCTGGCTGTCAGATATTGAAAGTACACATCATTTTTGTTGCTGATTTCTGTATTCCTTGCCTCGGGCAAGTTACTAGTAAATTTGTTTGTTTGATGTTATGTTGTAGCCAAGCTTTACTGTAGTGGCTGTTATGTGGACCAAGAGGCATTGATTTTACATATGTGCCTTCTCCCCTAAGTGGGTCTAGGTGCTGAATGTACTCAAAGAGTATTCATAACGTATTTGTAACAGCGCTGGGACATTTTTGTTAAGTATTGCCATTGCTCCTCCAGTGATTTCTATAATTTTGGGTTTTTTAATTAATTAATTTTTTAATTTTAATTTAAGCAAATGTAATGTATATAACTGAGTGAACATGTAGGCTGGTGACTGACCTTTACCAATTTCACCCAGTTTAATTGATTAATTTATCTGTCCTTTGTTTCCCAGAGTGATGACTCTCAGTTTGACTTTGTGGAGGAGCCTTCCCAGGACTTTTATTGTCCCGTGAGCTTGGATATCATGCATTGTCCCCAGCTCACTGACTGCTGTGGTCACCATCTCTCTCTGGAAGCCACTGAAAAGCTCCATCAGGACAGGCGACCATGTCCAGTATGCAAGAGAGAAAACTTTGTAACACACAAGGACTTGTACTTCGAGAGGAAAGTCAGAGACTTGAGGGTGCGCTGCTCGTTCAAGAGCAACGGTTGCCCCTGGGAAGGGGAACTCAGGAACCTCGACTCCCATTGTAAGGATTGTAACAAGCAACCTTGGACCTGCCCGGACTGTGAGGAAGTCATGTGCAAGGATGAGGGAGAGGAAAAACATTTCCCGAACTGTGCAAACCAGCGCATTCCGTGTCCAAACGATTGTGGCGTTCCTTATTTAAGTGCCTTCGACATGCACCAGCACCTGCAGGTGTGTCTCATGCAGGTGGTGCCGTGCAAGTTTGCGGAGACTGGCTGCAGCATTCGCATGAGGAGGAGAGATTTGGAGAAGCACTTGCAGGAGGGGATGCAGCAGCACATGATGGCACTGACTCTGAGCAGCTACGAGGCCATTAAGACTCTTCACCTCAGGTTCAACCAAGAGGGTCAGCCTCTTGGGAAGAATATGGAGCCTTTCGTTGATAAGGATGCCGTTTTGAAGTTGAAAGAGAAAGATGAAGAGATTCGAAGGTTACAGCAGGAGCTTTGCTCTGCAAAGGAATGCCTTGTGAGGCAGAGTGCAGCTATGACTCAAGTCGCTTTGAAAGAAGTGCACGAAGAAGTGCAGGACGTCTTGAAGTTCAGCTATTCATCATTTGTCAAGTTTTCGCTGCCAAACTACACCAAATGCAAGTCAATCTCTCAAGATGGCAACTGGATCAGCCCTTCTTTTCATTATCCCTCAGATGGATACAACATGGAGCTCAGCATCGACACTAACGGCTTTGATGAAGGAGCTGGCACACACCTCTCTGCCTACATTAATCCCATTCCAGGCTCGTATGACGCTGGCCTTCGCTGGCCTGTCATTTGCAAGTTGTACTTGGTACTTCTGAATCAGCGTGGTGACTTCGGACACTACGGCAAGAGCGCAGTGTGTGAGTGGGACATGCACTGTCAGGACTACCGCACTATCTCTTACACTTACATTCCCTTCCAGAAGCTGGAATTTGACTCTGTTCGCAACACGCAGTATCTGATGGACGACTGCCTTCGCTTCAAACTTTATTTGGACGTCAGGCCAAAGTATATTTACAAGGTGTGAAGACGTTTGTTGAGGAAACAATCACTATTTGGCACTTTTATAAAATTCACCGTTTAATTTACTGCATACTATTTCATATCAAGTACATATCAAGTACATACCACCTTTACCAGTTCTGTTATAAGTTTATTGTTCAGTGCTTTATGTATGATTAGTACCTTCAATGCAAGCATAACAAGCGCACAATATAGTAAGGTCAGGTGTGGTGCGAAGTGAGAATAATTGGATGGGAATTCAACAGGTTTTGTTTACTTTTGGTGATACATTTCTATTGGTGGGGTAGGGGGAAATTTTTATGAGATAGAGGCGATTTCCTCACTAGGAGTCCACTATTAGAGGTTCGATGACAGTATGTACTGCTGATCATGGCTACAGTGAAGTTAATTTGGTAGCTATGGTTAGGCTGAAGGAATGTGCCACACTTAAGGGATTGTAATGATAAACTTTTTGTTAAAGACTTTGCTACTTGATAATTAGAGAGTTTGAATTATAGTACAGTGGACCTCTCTACAAAGGGACTCTGAAGAACAACTTGACTCTTAACAACAGCCAGCGTAAATGGAACACAGTGATCTACTACAATAAAAAAATAAACTCTGAATGCAGCCAAACTCTCTACAAGGGTCAAAAGACTTGACCCCAAGCATGGCCTTTGTAGAGAGGTTCCACTGTATACACTTCTATCTAGCTCAGACTTTCCTACCTGGCTGCTAAGCCCAGACTGATATGATGCTGAGTGTTCTAAAATGTTATTTTTAGTTAACCACAGCTTGAATTCCAGGTTTGATCAATTAATTTCTACTTAGAAATATTGTGGGATGGCCAAATTAAATTAAATTAAAGAAATTCAAAATATTATACAATACACACAAGAAGCGACTACAACAACCAGCCAGCCTAGTAGACTTTGACACAATCACTGCCAGTGGCGCACACATACAACATGCCATTCTTGTGCACACATATAGCAAACAGCCCCTTAGTAAGACTCGAGCCACTAGCCTTTTCACCAACATCAAATAGGGACAGTTGTTCTCCCTTCAAAGAGAATACTTTAATGTAGCCATTGGCTTCTCCTACATACACGCGTCCATGGGAGCTATCCACTGCAACTGAGATGGGCATAAACCGCTTGTCTGAATCTGGCGTAAATTTCCTCAAAAATTTTCCCTGTGAAGTGGTCACCACGATTCGATGATTGTTGGTGTCAGCGATATAGACATTCCCACTGTCATCACACGATATACCATGCGGAGTGTTGAACTGATTGCTGCCACTCCCATAACTGCCGAAAAACCGATAAAATGACAAGTCAGGATGCAAAATCTGCACCCTGTTGTTCAAATCAACTACATAATAGCAGCTATTGTTCGAGTTAAAAGCCACGTCTTGTGGAAAGAGGAAATTGAGCTGACCACTCCCCATGGAACCCAGAGTAATGATTAATTCTCCGTCACGGCTGAAAACCACGATGCAGTGATTGTGCGTGTCCACCAACATGATATTGCTGCTCTTGTCTACGGCCATTCCACACCGCATATCCTCCACAGTGCCAGGCAAGCCATCAAACGACTTGAACTTCTTACCACTAGGCTGCACCATGGAAACAGTTTTCCCGCCTTTCTCGGCAATAACCAGGTTCCCTGTGGAGGTGATGGCCACCCCACAAGGTTGCTCAAGATCTGCAAATGACCGGACAAGGGTCCCCAGTTTCTCCACTGGGCATTCTACTTTGACCGCAAATGGACTTTCTTTGATGTTATCTTTCTCTATCTCCACATGCAGGAGATGCTCTCCCCTGACCACAGGGAGATATTTGATTCTGTACTTGCCACACCCCATGTGTTCCACCATCCCATTCACAAAAGCTCCTGACTCAGATTCTAGTCTACATTCGAGGGACTCTATCATCATTTCCTTGCAGAGCTTACCAAGATAGTCCAATACGGTCAAGTTAATAAAGGTAGAAACCCCAACTGTGGCTTTCTCTAAGCCTTCTCCGTCAGCATAACACTTTGAAGGACAGGGAAATCCTGGAGCATACACATTTCCGTAGTTACGGCAATTGTCACTGATGAAAGGTGAACAGGAAAATTGTATATCAGCTTTGGTTTGGACAACCACACTGTCAATAGACTGGCAAGAGTTCAGCTTCTGTTGAAGGGTCTTGGTAAGTCTCTTTTTCTCTCTTAGCAACTTCTGCTGACTGCTTGCTTCAATCATGGCTTTAGTGCCGTTTCGAAATTGAACCAGAGGAATAAGTTTGGAGTCAACCTGATCCTTCTCTGCTTTGAGACCGGATAACTTTCTTTCAGTCACCAAGTTCAAATCACCGACCAACTCTGACAGGCGATCATCAAGTACCTTGTGCAAGGACTCCATCTTGCTCCTGATGTCAGATTCTATGGCAGACTTGCGGTCAATGATACATTTCCTTTGCAAGGCAATGTTGGATATGCCATCTTCTAGCACCTGAATAGTCCGATCGAGCTGGGACAGACTGGATGATAGCTCTTCTTTTGTTCTCGTCAGTTCAACAGCCACCTCATTGTAATTGTGTGAATGATGTTCTACAACGGTACAAGAACCACAGATAAAAGTGTTGCATGTTCGACAGAAGAGGTTGCAGATCATATTATTATGTGAAGGGCAAGTAGCTGGAGGATCGTCATGGATTACAATGGTAGACTCAATCAACGAAGATGATCTCAGACTACCTGCTCCACTTTCCAAGCTTCTTGATGGTGGCTCAGCTTTCAGGTCCTTCAGCACGTCTAGGAACTGGTTGGTTTGATAAGATGGCTTGAGTTCAACAATATCGTTTAGTATTGTAGCTTCTTCTCTACATGTAGGGCAAGGAAAAGTGAATGGTTTGCTTCTGTCTCGCCAAAACTTTGAGATCAATTCTCGCAGACAAGCAGTGCAAAACATATGTGAACAGTTGAGCAGTCTAGGCTCTACATATATTTTCAAACAGATCGAACAAGTTAATCGCTCCTCCAATTTTTGTGCAGTTTGCCGATCCTCCATCTTCTGGATTCTCCCCCGCAGTCCAGCGTAGAATGGCGTTGGTTTCTGATGTGGTGAACGGTGATGAGGCATTGCTTCGCCGCGCACGAGTGGTATAGGTAATGCGCATGTGCTTTTGTGCGTCATAAGCTCACACGCAACTATTAAATCTGATACCACCTATTCTTTCAAGGGGTTAAAAAAAAAAACAACAACAACAGTGAAAGTGATTTGACAAACTGAACGGTAAAGAGATAATAACCTGACACTCTGTGTGGATGATGGTGTGGATGACGATGATGATGATGGTTCTAATAGAATAATGAGATGGAGATAAAAACAAAGAGTAAACAAATACACATAATCACATAGAGAAGAGACAGTTGTATGGTTACCCTCAAGTTGCTGGTTAACAAAGACTTGGATGGCTCCTAAACAGGACATTTCACAATATTAAACATAATCTCTGTACCTCAGTACTTTCTTACCTGATTAACACGAATGGAAAATTTGTGGTCATTTTCTAGAGACATTTTATTTTTTCCCAAGAGCTCCTCGAGTCTACCTTCATAAGCATTCTAAAAATAAATCAACCAACTATACCATCAGGATACGTGCACATTCCAACTAATGCTCACCATTCTAGTGTGCAAGTCTTGCACAGCTCCTAGAGTCTCCATCAGTACCTGGTCCTAGTAGATGTACAGGTTCAGACAGTGTTATAATTTCATTCAGTCATTCCACATACCTTGTCTATAACTAGCAAGTTCTTTACAACACGTCCATCACTGAGCACCACCTCCTGATTCTGTTTACAATAATAATAATAATAAAACAATAAAATCGTCTCACCAATGATTCATTATTTTATAATTATAATAATTATTACTAGATAATAATAATAATAATAATTATTATTATTACTATTATAATAATAATTATTATTATTAATTATTATTACTATTATTATTATTATTATTATTATTATTATTATTTCCTTACTGTGGTCACAACAGCATCTGGAAGAACTTCCTGCACCTCCTGAGCAATAAGCCCCGTAATTCTCCTCTCTCGTCTCTCCTGCCTTGTTGTGTCACTTTGAGTCACATGACTCTCACATGACTTCCCCTCATGCCATGCAATACCAGTAGCATCATCTCTAGGGCAGTCAGGTGACGAGGAGGATCCCTTCTTGTTTGCTCCGTTCCTCCTAGTCTCACAAAACTCCTCACATTCACTTGAAAGCTTGGCCATGCCACACAAGTGAACTTCACAATCTTCACTAAGAATAGCCTTATCATGTTTCTTCTGCCAGTGAAGTAGATCACATGCATCCTCTTCAAGTGTGCTCATTGGACGACAGGGTAAGGATGGGGGAGGGAGTGAGGGTGGGCGAGTTACTGCTGCCAGCTCATACTCGTGTAACTGAAGATGTAGTAGCTTGTCTAAATGACTTTGACTTCCTGATCTCTTCACCTACACAAACAATGTGATGGAAACAAAGAGCTATACTCAGACCTCCACCCAGAGCTATACCCAGACCTCCACCCAGAGCTATACCCAGAGCTATACCCAGAACTCCACCCAGAGCTATAACCAGACCTCCACCCAGAGCTATACCCAGAACTCCACCCAGAGCTATACCCAGAGCTATACCCAGAACTCCACCCAGAACTCCACCCAGAGCTATACCCAGAACTCCACCCAGAGCTATACCCAGACCTCCACCCAGAGCTATACCCAGAACTCCACCCAGAGCTATACCCCGACCTCCACCCAGAGCTATACCCAGACCCCAACCCAGACTTATACCCAGACCTCCACACAGAGCTATACCCAGACCTCCACCCAGAGACTATATACCCAGACCTCCACCCAGAGTTATACCCCAGACTTCCACCCAGAGCTATACCCCAGACCTCCACCCAGAGCACCCAGACCTAGCACCCAGACCCACATACCCAGACCTCCACCCGAGCTATACCCCAGACCTCCACCCAGAGCTATACCCAGACCTCCACCCAGAGCTATACCCAGAACTCCACCCAGAGCTATACCCAGACCTCCACCCAGAGCTATACCCAGACCTCCACCCAGAGCTATACCCAGACCTCCACCCAGAGCTATACCCAGACCTCCACCCAGAGCTATACCCAGACCTCCACCCAGAGCTATACCCAGAGCTATACCCAGACCTCCACCCAGAGCTATACCCAGACCTCCACCCAGAGCTATACCCAGACCTCCACCCAGAGCTATACCCAGACCTCCACCCAGAGCTATACCCAGACCTCCACCCAGAGCTATACCCCAGACCTCCACCCAGAGCTATACCCCAGACCTCCACCCAGAGCTATACCCCTCCATCCACCCAGCAACATGCCTGGAGAGAAAACCAGTCAGGTTTTATTCATTCAGTGAAATATAGGTCTGTTCATTTAACAATAATTTATTTATTTTGAAGCCGATGCTCAAAAATTGAATTTCACTGATTCCTTTTTTTCCCTATACATATCTTCCCCCACCCACTAGAGGAATGTTTCATGGCAACTTTGATGAGTAGAATAACAACTATTTCAGATTTCATTGGTTCTTTTACTTAGTACTTGACCTACTTCATATTGTAATTTGTCATGAACTATTCTATAAATTTAATATAAAGCCATTACAAAGCATTATCTATGTATACTGCTAAAGAATAGCTCTTCTCACACTTAAAACCAATCGTTTCCTTGGCTTTTATCATAAATTAACATAATTCAATATAACGAATCAAAACTGCCCACACATAATGGTTAAAATGGCAATTGTATACCCACCCATCTCCCTCTCTCTCTACACACACACATGCATTCTCCAATCTTGATTAGATCAAGCTCAACTGAGTGTCTGTTTGTCATTGTGCTGGCTCACTGAAATAACAGTACCAATATAGTAGAATTCTGTAGAACTAAATCTAATTGCAGAAGCAGATTTTTTCCCTCACTTTTCTAATGTTTTTCTTTATTCTTCTGTCGGAAGCTTGCAATATCTGGCCAGTGATCTGCAAATTGCCATTGACACTGAGAGCCTCTTCAGGTTTGTCCGTGTTGATTCCCACGCGACCCTGCAAGGAAAGAGTATTAAGATGACATGTTCCAGTCTTCAATCATACGGTAAAGGGTCAGTGGATATGATTGTCACATTAATTTACATAAATACATATGTGAATGGAGTCAATGAGGTCACATGATGGTAAATGATATCATCAATATACATCACACACATATATTCAGTTGGTAAAGATCACCACACACCACGATAGTCAGTTGGTAAAGATCACCACACACAATTATGATAGTCAGTCGGTAAAGATCACCACACACACATACATACATGATGGTAAATGGAGTCGGAGTTGGTACACTTGAACCACGAGTAGTCACAATCGTTGTCGAAGTTGCCTGGGTTGGAAGCGCGAACTATGATACGCTCTGAGACGTGAGCCACCACAGGGTAACTGCTATCTGCTGTGTCAGCATGCACAGCCACCACCAGACAGAAATACCTAATACAGAGGAAAATAAAATATTCAGTTGATGCATATACGAGTGCTTGTTAATATCTCGCAGCTATTTTTAGAACAAACAAATTATAACTTTGGTCCAATGAGACACGAGGGGGAGTAAAGACATGAACAGTGGCAGAGAGAGAGAGAGAGGACAGAGCAAGGAGACGGAGAAGGAAAACTGAGAACTAATGGAAGGAGGTGAGACAAGAAGAAGCAGAAAGGAGACTTTCACTTACTTTTGGTCCGGGTTGGGTTTTCCCCTCTTCCTCATGTTGTTTTGTGTAGTTTCACTGCATAGCAACACAAACACATACTCATCAGCACGACATTAATATACCATCAGCATCAACACAACATCAGCATCAACACGACATAAGACACATGAATACCTGGAATCACAAGTTAGTTGAACTGCTGTCCACTGGCAAATAACTAACCTGAAATGAAGCCGGCACATTGTCCTCTTGATTGGCTCTCCATTGAAACACATCATATCAATTCTGAGATAAATAAACAAACACTCAAAACTTGAACTGCATCACAAGTCACAAAACACAGCGAAGCTTACGGTTCCGGTTCATATCTATTCTTAGTTCTGTCTGATTTAGACTGTTCCAGCTTTATATCACAGTTGCTCTGCTCCAGCTATAGACACAAATCACCATAGTAACAAGCTCAGATCAAAAAGCAGGAAAAACTGTGTGTATAGTGACAGTGGGAATGGTGAACAAGATCGTCCATTTTAAATGTAAACTAAAACAAAGACTTTTACGTGAACTTATTTATCGAGTCACACTAAACTAGATTGAAATTACACTATTTTTTCCATTCAACTCTGAAAAGTATAAAACTAGGAATTTCTATACAATAACAGTAAAATTGAAAATGTAGGCATTATTTAATCTGTCTCCGAGAAAGCAAATTTCAGAATTAGACCTGTCAGTCAATTCCTCTGCCATAATAATGTTTGATAAAATGTATTCTTTCAATTGGAATGGAGAATCTGACCATTCAAGTGTTGCAATACACATGATCATGTGTTGGTCAAACACTTCACCCCGATCATTCTGTTACTGGAAGCTACACCTCTCTTATTTGGCAACATAAGCAGCCACGACAAATGAAAACAGAAACACCCCCACCTGCTAATTACAAACAACGCAAGACTCACTCGCTGTTCGGCGATCCTTACCTTAATTCCATGCAGGTGAACAGAAAACCTCTGCACAGGCTTCAGTCCGTCCTTAACGTGCAATGTACGATACAGAGAGGAACCAGAAAGAAAACAAGAACTGAATCAACTGTGGTAGAATGTGTCACAATTTCTCACCTTCATTTTGACATACTTTGGGATAGCAGAATAAGCAACAGCAATAGTTACCTGTAAGGAGAGACAATAATTCAATTAGCTAGATATAACAGCCCAAACTTCCCGCCACTGAAACTAAAAGTCTTTTATTCAATTGTAGACTACCCAAATAAATATTTCTCACTGGAAAAAAAAATACAAAAACTAACAAAACGGCTTTAATACAATTCCACAATAACAATCAATGAACAGCTGCAAAATGGACAACAATTAAAGTCTATTGAAGAATCTCAGACCACACTGTACGTAAGAAAACAGTAAGCTTTCAACGAAAGCTGTTCCAGTCAGCACAAACTGAAGAAAATAACTTCTGACAGTTAGTTTTAAGGTGAATATATTCACTCATACTTGCACACACACACACACACACACATACACGTACATGAGCATTACCTGAAAGTGGTTCTTCTTCTGGCAAACAAAGGAATCATCTGCAACTGAGTAGTTGAATCCTTTGTCAGTTTCAACCTTGAAGCCAAGAGTAGGCCTGCAGATCATTATTATACAAAAATGGTCATATTTAGTAGGGGGGGGAGCCAATGGTCAAGACAAAGAAGTGGGAATAATGCGTAGTGCAGAAATCAAACATGACCACGCCCATGTGGGTGTGGTTTTATTAATACTTACATGTCAACAAGTCTGGCATCACAAAGGTCCACCCACGATTCCCTCATGTGAGCCTGCCACTTCAATTGCGAGGACGACACCACGTCTCCGCCATTCCCACCACCTCCTCCCCCTGCCACACCCCCTACTCCACTCAGTCCTAAAAGACCAAGGCCTCCAGGGGGAAGCTTCATCTTCTGGTCCCCAACTTTGGAATCATTAATGGAGTCCCAGTCTCCTCGTAGAGAAGGATTGGTGTAATCCACATCTAATACACACACAAACAGACACTTGATACCCACCAACTAATACCTCACTACCGCATTGTGATTTCTTCAGCTACCATAACACCATATACACAGCCTGACTGCCTAACTCTTGCACTATCCAACTATTCGTATTCACCGAGTTAATGTACACCTTATCAATATTACATAGCCATGCACACACAAAGACACTCGAACTCAACACATGTACACTCAGCTGACCTGGGTCCACCATGTCTATGGTTCTCTTGCCCAGTCTCCCTCTTCCATTTGACTGTAAACACAAAATATCAGTTTTAAAAACTAATTCCAGAGTATCCAGAATACATACATACATACATACATACATATATACATACATATATCCTACATACATGCATACATATACAGAGCTAAAAATAACATGCGGACATCGGTCAATTACCGTACAAAACTTGATTTGGACCGCACAATCAATGATATGCATGGTCATTGTGTCCGGGCTATAAGGTGTTGCATCAAAAAGAACCAGAAATAAAGTTTTCTCACTCGCTGGAAAACGGGATACAGTTTGCTCATTAATTATTCATGAGTTACAACTTTTGTTTATATCACCAACTACACTTATTTTTATGTAACTAAACTTAAAACAATGAAAGTTTGTTGTTAAAAGTTCCTATTTCTTTAGTAGTCAGCTCTTCATAGCGAATAGGCAGCCCAAGATCGACCTCCTGCAAATATAACATTTTCGGCTTCAAATTACAGCATGGTCGTCAACAACTCTGCCATATAGGCTGCACTATCTAATTGTAGGAACATCATTGCAGGACCAGTCAAAAAGTTTTCGTGAAGAAAGCTGACGGTTGTCGAGAAAATCTCAGTTTTGTCTCCCAGATCAAGATAAAATGGCGTCTCTAAGGCACAAAATCGTGAATATCTGGAGATCCATGGCCCATTGAGCCAAAATTGCTGTGACTGGCCCTCGAGTAAGTCCTAAAGTAGCCAGGGGAGCTGTCACACTAAAGCTAGGAGTGATGATGAAGCCAAGATTTGACGCCGAAAATCTGCCGAAAATTTGCCTCAGGAGGTCCTCGGTCAAGCCTTGCTGGCTGCTCATTGAAAAGCAAGAGATAGCTAATAAAGAAACTTGAACACATTATAATTTCATGTTTGGAGCATAGTTCATAAAAATAAGTGTAGTGGATGATACAAACAAAAAACAGAACTCATGAATAATTAATGAGCAAATTGTATACCATAACCTTAAGTCAGTCGCGTGAGCCTTCCGATTGTGCTGAATCAGCAATTTCAGTTCTTCAGAAATTGATTGTGTGCGCGGAGTCGATTGCTACCTTTCCCTCAAGTTTTCTGCGGTGTTCTTCTGATTTAGCTTCTTGTTAGGCTTGTATGGTTGTGTCCAAGAAATCTACGATCTCTTCGGTAAGTTTATTTCCTGTTGTCAGCAAAAAAAAAAAGTGCTCTTAGCTGTAGCTTCTTTTGTAGCTAGTGCTCGTTATCAATGAATGACTGGACTGGCACTGCTAGTTCACTATTTCTCAACAACTATCACTAACTCACTTATTTAAATCATGTAAGGTGTTCACCTGTCAACCTTATAATAAATGATAGTAGTGCATGAACTATAACTATCCTTTGATTCACACCATGATTATTTAGTTGATTATTTAGTTGATCATTATTTAACCATACTCTGACTAGTTTAGTAATAACAATAATTTGAATAATGAAATGGGTTGACCGCTCAAAATAAGTCAATGTCCAGGCAAACTTAGATTTGTTCGGACAAATTGTCCAGACAATTTTGAGTGTTATTTTTAGGTCTGCATATATACATACATATATACACATACTCATGTATGCACACAACAACAATACAACAAATAGCATTCCGCTAAATAAACAAAAACAAACCATAGAGATATGCATAGAACAGATTTCACACGATATTTTGCCACACCTAAGGTTCATGTAGTTTCACTTCAGAATAACTTTCACATCTCCTCCATTGGATGAATTATGCAAAAAGTGAAAACCAATGCTATTTTTCTTCCCAGGCTATTAAACAAACACTGCTGTGAAAAGATGGTTGTAAATGAGCTATGTAAGCTGCTGAAGTTTCCCCAATCTCAAATGTGTAGAAGAGCGACCTACTTCTAATGCAGTAACATCCACAACTCAACTGCAATTCAGAGACCCAAGTCCTCAGAATCATTGTTATAATAGACCCAAGAGATAATGTACCCCTGCTCTGATTAGGGCACGCCATTAGGCGTAACATTTTTTCCCCACAATTGTGGATATGAACATATTATACTTTATTTAAACTGGAGGATCTATGTAACATTTGTAATTGTAAAAAAGCGACACTTGGCCATGCAAGTATCTCATTTAAGTCGCTTTAATTGCAAAAATTTCCTACGTATTTTCATCTTTGGTAATAAGAAGAGTTTCTAGAAAATCATTGGTAAATATAACTTGAAAACGTATTTGCAGACTTGATTCTGAAAACATTAGACAAAGTGCTTTACACAATGCAAGTCAAGCAAATTCATCCTTTCAAATTCTAGTGCAGATTTCTTGTCAATAATGTCACTGCTTCTACAGTTCTGAGCCAAATATAATGCAGCATTAAGGAAAATAAAATATCAAAGTACATTATCAATCTGACTCCATTCTTTTACACTACTCACATTGCACCTCAAGCATTAACATGCTTGAGTGTTTGTTAATGTTGTGCATGTTTTGTTTTTCTGCGTGACTGCATACCAGTTACATTGTCTGCTCAAACTGAGCAAAGATTAGTCACCATTCCTCTTCTCACACCTACATATAATTAATGATTCCGTCCCTTACCTGTGAAGACGATGTTGTCAAGTGGACAGGAGATGAGGCAACTCCGGAAGCAGTGGTGGAGGAGTCCATAACCAGTCCCGGGGGTGGAGGGGGAGGAGGTAGAGGAGGCGGGGGATACGTGTGGTACAGCTGAGTGGGTGGGTCGTGTAGGAAGGAGTTGTGGTTGAGGGAGGACCCTGCGCAACGAGGAGGGGTCACATGACCCATCTGGTGGTTTATAACGAAGGCAGACGTATGAGACATGCTAATTCCTGCCCTAAAGATGAACACAAAACACATAATGTCATCCACTGAAAGTAAGATACCTCTGCAATACTTGCAACCATTTATTGATCATACTAAATAAATACTTCAGAGATAGAGTGGAGCTCACTGAAATGACAGTTTGTCTTCATCAATCTAAACTAGCTAGTGATCACCATCAGTGATAAGCACATAAAGACTTTACTCACAGGCTCAACCCACAATACAGTTCTCATTTCTCATCTAGTGAGGAGAATTAAAATATTCATACTAAACCCACACATGTATCTTGTGCAACCAACCACCACATGAAATATTTTCGGCCCAGCAACCAAACAGCTGTAGTTAAAAACACAACTCCCAAGTCTTATGAGTATGACTGAAAGAGAGAGAGAGAAGCAATTTGATGGTGTCGTCTGGACTATCCAACACACGCTACAAGTTACTATATTTTCACAAACCATACACAATAAAGACTTCCACTGCAAACTCAACATCCTTGCTCTAAACAAGTGACTAAACTTGCTTCACAAGGAGCCCGAAATATCGAATAACAGTGACAGAGAGATAGAAGAAGACATGCACACACAATCACTAGCTAACTAGATTTAATCTGCTCCATAGCTTACATAATATCGCCGACACCCCAGGACATAACGTGAGCACTTCCACGATGTTTCACACCTCCACACTCAATAACAAAAAGGACAAGAAAAATCAACTCTTTCCGAATATTTATTTGTTTTCGGTATATCAACTTCGGAGGTCAGCGCCGTCCAAAAGGTTCTGTGCCCGAGAGAGACTTGTACCAGGTGCCGAATTGTTTTGATACTGATCCAGCAGCTTTTTTTATAGCTCCCCAAAACTATGCCACAACCAGGAAATTAAAAAGGACTTTCAAATCCATTGTTAATTATATTCATACATCCTGCTTTTAAAACATACACACAGAGTTGCTGCCATATTATGTTCATAGAGAGAGCAAGGTTTTTTTTTAATTCTTTAAGTTTGTTTTTAGAATTTTGAGAGTTTCCCACACACTCGTGAGAATTGAGTGCCACAGAAAACCTCTAGCCACATTATTACTTTCAGTGACTCACTTCCAGCAGACTAACTTGTTGAGACTTGGACACCATTACAATAAACAGTTCAAGTTTTTATCTATCACGCACACGGCTAATAACTATTATGCCACGCCTCCTTACTAACGGGGACCGTAAGGTGGAAAGCCGCACCGGAAATTACAGCAAATGAAAATATAGAATAAAGTATTGCGTTGTCTGTGATTTAATCGTTTGTAAAAGATATTCAACTTCCATAAATTACATGAAAATAATAATACAAAATTTGCTAAAGGAAAAAAAAAGAATTTTTTTAAATTATCTATAATAGCATTCCTGTGACTTTATCACCCTAAATCTAGCAAATTGAAAGCATCCATGCCACAATATGGCATCCCAGCTCCCTCGCTCTACATTCATAGCACACACCTTCTCCACCACTGTGTATTCATGCAAACACACACACACACACACACACACACACACATACCAGGAAAACCCTAATACCCTGCCTTCTGAAGAAGCTCTGTTTCCTCCAGTCTCTTCCTGGTCGTCACGCTATGCCAGCATATGCTTTCTATTTTTCTTTGATCAAGCTAGCAGACAGTTTGGGTTGAAATTGACAGGTTCAAGCAAGCAGTGCAAATAGGCACACAAACACGGAAACCAGAGCTGAAAGGCAGCTGCAAGTCCACCCAAGGAATAACTTGTCAACCATATTAAAGAAAATGTTATTCTTGGTACGGTTTGACCGGCCTGCTTTTTGTTTGGTGGTTGGTAGGATGGAATTATCTGGGGGGCATCTTCGATAAGCATGAACACACGACTTCTTGTGAAACTAGTTGTTAAGTTAGGATATATTTATGAGGATTTGGGAACAATCTTCTTTTATTAATTAATTCCATTATTGAGTGAAGAAAAGCCATATCCACTCACCAACCAAACAAATGGTTGACCAATAGAAGAATCTTGTAATAAATTTGCTATTTTTAAAAAATAATTTCTTAGCATCAATAACTTGTATATGCAGATAATTCAATTGATTTCCATTCAATAACCTTACAGAGCATTAAAATAATTAAAAAATAAATTATTATGGTGTTATTTCCTTGAAGCCACTTTACAAAGCTTTATGTGGAGTTCCGTAAGCATCGTTGTCACCTTAACACCAGCATTGTGGGGCTTCTCTACCAAGTATATGGTACTACGACAGTCGGTCAGCTATCGGCAAAGACATTTTTGTCTTAACCACACATTGTGCATCTGCAAACTAACGACCATATCACGATATTATAGCATGTAATGTACAAGAGATTAAAGCTATTGGTCTTCAACAATTCCATCAGCTCCTCCCACAAAATGACATATTGTACAAGAAAAAAACAATAACAACAACAAATCTAGTATACATAATTTTCAAATCTCAGCGATGAAAATAATTAAAATATCACACTCCCAATCTTTATTTTCAACAACATACATACCCCTACTACAAAACAAACACACAAACATTTACTCCATCATGGGAGAGTGAAGCCTAAATATTTGCATCCAATAGACTGACAGCACACAATGACCACGCCCACTCCTGTGTCTGGTCCTCTCACACAATGACCACGCCCACTCCTGTGTCTGGTCCTCTCACACAATGACCACGCCCACTCCTGTGTCTGGTCCTCTCACACAATGACCACGCCCACTCCTGTGTCTGGTCCTCTAGAAAGGCATGCAAGTAGCTAGGAACTTTACAAACCCAACAAGAGTGGAAGGGAGAGTGGCGAAAAGGGGGAGGAGCTGCACAAGAGAAATAATAAGTAGAAAGAATGATAGCTTCTTTACATCACCTAGTAGATGCTAGTTATTTCCCGAGATAATCGATCAATGTGATATTTCTGTCCAGTTTGCTACTAGTGGGCGGGTCGTTGTGATAGTTGACCATGTGATGCTCACATCTGGGACATTGGCTTCACTCCAAATATTACAGCTAAACTAACTCCGTGAAAGGCATAGTGCACCTTTGAGTTAGGTTGAGTGTAGCTAGTATGAAGAGGTGTAAAGATAGCCTACTACCACATACGACTCAATGATGAAAAGTTAGGAAGGTGTTTCCAATATTTTTTTTTTAATGAGGTAAATTACTCCACCTCTAGCAAAAAACATGCTTTCTGTTAACACCACATACATCTATGACTATTTCAGAAAAGTATGTGAGATGTTTTAATCAGGTTTTTATCAGAGCACATGTACTTTAAAAAAAAAAAAAGTTCCGTAAACAGTTTTTGTCTATACCTCTTTATTCCGATCTACAATCAACTTATCCACCGTATTGACTGTGTCAGTTCACAGAACAAAACCACATCTAAATACACACCACAAATGTGGCAGAAGAGTTTCCAAATGGGGAGAAGGAATAACACCAGATAGCTTTCGATAGCAAGAGTGCCACTTGGCAAACAGTGTCTAGCAGGAGACAGAGGGTGCCTGGCACCATCTTGACTTGTCACCAGTACCTGGTGACTCCATTGCAACAACCTCCTTCTCCCAACACAATAACAATACTTAATATTACCACAAATCCACACACTGAAAATGTGAAACACATTAATAATGCCGGATGATCTTTCATCAAAATGATAGACATTTTATTATTTTTGGACAGTTTTGTTTTGCTAGTTTTTGTTGATAGAGGTCTCAAAACATTTTCTAAAATTACTAGTATGAAAAGGAAGTGTTATTTCTATTTTGCGATCTTTTTAATCTAAAAAAAAGTTTGCAAAGGGAAATGTAATCACAAATATACTGAACCTCCTGAGCTATCACTACTAAGGTCTTTTCTTTCCCCATCTATACTAAATATTCATGGATTTGATATTCACATTTTCATTTGAGATAAAGTGATTAAAAAAGTGTTTTGAAGTTACATGCCAGCTGAAGAAAATTAATCATGCCCTTGCATACAACCTGTGCCTCTGTGTAGCCCAATTCCAGGTGCTGAAACAGTGGATCAATAATAAATGGATTCAGGGCATAAGAAAAGCATGCTGTGATGCAGTAATGAGTCATATACAGAAGTACTCTCACTCTTGCCCTGTGAAAATTACTTGGGGTTAATGCTTTTCTGCCAGTTCGTTTGTGAGCCGATGTAACGGTTATTTCGGCTGACCATGTCTACAGTAAGGATTGGTATTCCTATCAGCAACTAAAGCTTCCCATTAATTTCTTTTACCCTATGGGTATTGCCCCTTAATTTACACACCGCAAGGGGCAGAGGTGTACAGTTGCACAGTCACTCGGGGACAACTAATACATGAGTAAATACCCAAATACACTGAGCTTTGTCTTCATTTCAGACCTCTAGTCATGTGACTCCAACAACCCTGCTATGCGCCCACATACCTGCATTTGTTGGCAAATCTCCTACTAATTATCTACCACTATGACTCTATGTCAGTATCTGGTCCCACTCATTGAATATTTCTATGACCCATCTGCTCAATCGAAGCACCAACCGGTCCTCAACAATAATCATAACCAACTATATTATTATAGACTTACTTTTGTAACACAATTTAAATAGAAAGAAAAAAATTAAGGATATATCAAAGTTTTTGTTGTTGTTGTTGTTGTTGTTGTTTTTGCATTTGAATTATCGGCAGTAGTATCAGAAGAGACACACATAGGAGCAAGGCTTGTAGTAGTGGTGAAAAATTGATTGTGTGTGGGTTGATACCCAGTCCAAACCCCATCAGTAGAGATGCTTGGATGAGGGTAGGAGGGGAGTACGAGTCAAAGGAGCAAGTACCAAGGTAAAGTCAGAAAGACAGACCTTTAATTAATGGTGGTCCAATGGTTCAGCTCCTGTGTATTTGTAGAGTGATGGCCCCAGCCAGTGGAACCGCAAGTTACCTGAACTAATGAAAACCTAGCTTTGCTGTGTGAGCTAGTCAAGACTGCGAATATGGAGGCAGGCTTAAACTGGATGAGATACAATTCAGCTTTCTACAAGCAGGCAACCCACAACAGACAACAAGGAATGGTTGACAATAGACCCAACGCTGTTTGCGACGAACTATTCACAGAGGAAAACTAGTACACAGAGATGCCAGTTCTGCTTTGTTATAGCCACTTACATGGGACAAGACCGTGATCCAGGTGAAGAAGGAGACCGGCAACAAAGCTTGGAGTCTGCAGCGATAGCAAGGCCCGTCCAAGAAGATCAGCAGGTGGGGTGCAACTGCAGCAACAACCAAGCACGGAGGCATGTGCGCTCTGGCTGCGGAGAGAGCCGTCAGCTGTTGTACTGGGGAGTCATAGACAAGCAGTAGAGAGAAGGTTTGGGAGGTATTTAGATGGGGAGGGGTGTCGGGGAATATGGGGTGGGGGGTAGGGTGGGGAGGTGGGGCTGGGAGACCCAAGGGATAGGGGACATGCTCCTGCTGGAACATGCATGGAGAGGAGTGTGACAGCACCAGCGAAGAGCAGGATGCCAGTTATAAGGAGGTTTAGAGTAGTGCTGGGCGGTATTGAAATTTAGCCACCGATATACCGTAGGAAGAATTATCGTGATAATTACTAAATATCGTGAGGCAAGGAAAAAATTTTTTTTTCTTCTTGGTGCCCTGCTGCTTGGCCCCTTGATTCTTTACCGCGAGAAACTCTTGCGGGTGGTGGTGCTGCAGGTGAGAAAACAAATTCGAAGTATTACCACCACCGCTACTCACTCTATTCTTCCAGCACAGCCTACAGACTGGACTCTCCGCCGCATCGGAGCTATCCGCAGTATACCCAAAGCAAGCCCATACCGCCGACTTCGTAGGGTTTTTCTTGGGTTTTAGCTCCACACTAAAATCGTAACTTTCAGCCATTTTCTCCGTCAGCTGCTTTTACCACGGGTGTTGCGCGCGAGCGATTATTGTTTGTTTGTTTTTTGGCGGTACCGCGGTATTCGGTATTCCGATATTGAAAAACAACTACGGTACGATAACGGTATATCGGGAAGTACCGGTATTTACCGAAAATATCGGTATACCGCCCAGCACTAGTTTAGAGGGGACTGAAGCAAGTCTGGCAGAAACTCTCAAATTAAAGGACGTGTCAACACCAGCCACAACTATGTTGTTGTTGTTGTTCTCTCTGGATTTCTCAGGATGGGGAGTACAAGCAGAAGGGGCTTTCAACAGTCAAGGCACCTGGCTTATACAGATGTCCAACTGGATGAAAGAACCCTCAACTTTTGGAAGGGCTCATCAAGGTGTCCAAAACAGACCCTCCTAAGGCACAGTCTATGTGGGTCAGGCAGCTGTGGGTCAGGCAGCTGTGGGTCAGGCAGCTGAGGGTCAGGCAGCTGTGGGTCAGGCAGCTGAGGGTCTCTGGCTGGTAGTGATTGTACTGGATCATACAGCGAGGCATGGATCTTACCCTGGCCCCTCTTTTGTGCCAGATGATGGACAAGGACAGGGAGCGACTGGTGAAGGCAACACAAGGCAACACGAGAGGCCCTGACCTCCTTTTGGTAACAACTACAGTTATTTCGCAGGCCATATATTAGCAGCAATAGTGGCAGCCTGGGTACCTATAGGGCTGCATGGAGAGAGGAACACCCACAGGATTCATCCAATCAACAATCCTTACCAATTCCAGCACTAGGGTGGGTCTAAGCCACGCCCGCCTGGTCAGGTAAGCTGGCAATATATCTACTAATAGCTAAAGTAGTGTTGTCATAAATAGATATCAAACTCTATTCAAATTAAATCAATGATCAGCAGATAAAGCTCAATAACTAAAAACAAACTAATCATCAATTCATCAATTATGGTAGCATTGAATAGACTGTATGCTGTAGTTATACAATGTTTACCAAGGTATCTTTCTTTACCTGGATTCTCATGAGACCTATCATGTTAAAGAACAAAGTCAACTAACAGACAGTAAAATTCATTAAGTGACAACTTGTCTGTTTACCTTTTAAAAGCTGTTGACTAATCATTGGACTAGTTTCTCTTTGTAAAGTATACCTGAATACAGTTTTACCTAACAGAGTGCGGATGACATTCAGCACTAGCGCTACCAAATTCTCCACACAAACAGACAAAGTAGCACAACCTAGCTCTTACTCCTTAATAACTCTTAACAAACTAGTATATACCATTAAAAAGGGAAAAAATATATATAATAATTTTTTTTTTACAAAAACATAGAGGGACCAAAGGATCACTTCACAAAGGCAACAAGTTAGCATTAATCAAACATGAAAAAGCAACTATATAACTCATTTATACTGCTATTAAATTCACAAACTTACCACCAGTCTCCAACATTGTCTTCTAATGCAGATAGATCCCTACACCTGCAGGGCCTTGACAGCAGTGCTTAAAATTTTGAAACAAAAAATATATATATACTCTGTTGGGCCCTGATAGACTGGTAACTATCCAACATAACACTGTGATAGTAAGCAAGAGCTTTGTTCTGGAGACTTCTAAACCTGTGTTCCTTAGCAACCCAATGGACCTGAAGTATGTGCTAACTACTAAAAGCAGCTGCCCTACAAGTGATAATAACACAAATTAGTGCTCTGAAGAATGATCCTTACTGTTATTGCTATGCGGCTTGGGCTGCTATATGTAATAGTAATCCTTGGGTTGCTATGTTATGCGTCATGCCATATCCAGACCAAAAAGGTATCTTGAATCTTATACCTGCCTATTGCTGGTCATCTATTATCATTGTCATGGTAACTTAGCAGTAACACAACTATAAAAAATACCAAAACGTTGGCCTTATTTAGCTCTTTTTATACTAACAAAACACTGCTTTCTTGCTCCTCCCACATGATTTCAGAGAATATGGACGTTAGGCTGGTAATATAATGGCTACAAATTGTAAGTTCGCTCGATGCAAATTTAAGAAATGTTAAGGGATTCAAAATATATATTAACTGTTACTGTTTGAATCACAAGCTTGCAGTAAAATTGTTCCTAGTAACTTACCTTTTACACAACCCACCCATTTTCCTGCCTTCACTTCTCAGCACTGTGTACAAGACACCCGACCCCACCGTCACATGGCCACGCGCTGTGCGGAAAAGCATTGGCCTTAGGAAAAGGTCGATGGTAGGAAAAAGTGGGAAGAGATTTATGGTAGGTAAAGATCGCTATTGTTGAAATAAACAACTCTAAGCACACACCGAAGGCCAAAGGTGATATGGCTACCTTTAGACTAGCTTTTCAAGATCTTATGAAAGATCCAATTCTGTTCAGAAGTTTCACAGGAGAATGCAGAAAGTTTATGCTCGCTCCTAGTAGAAGATTTTGTCAAGTGGCTCGGCAGCAAACTCCTAGCATATCTCCGGCGGTCCGTTATCTGGTTGACACTCACAATATTCAAGACGTTTCCGTCATTCATGCGTCAGGACCTAAGAACAGGCTGCTGAAAGGGTAAGGAGAGTCAGGATACCAGCTAAGAGCTGGGAAGTTCAGTAAATGTTGACTGTGTGGTTTACTAGAGATATCTTGAAGCATCTGGCAGATCTAAAGGAACCAGCACCTCAAACTCCATCCAAGCCAACCAAGAATAGTCTGTCTATAAAAAGTCCATCGCCAGTCACACGTGCTGAATTTACTGACATGTCAGTGGCCAGCGAGCGTAGAGAAGCAGCTGCTGCGATGGTGAGAGCAAAGGGAGACATTCCTCATATCTACCTTAATGTGGAGTGCGAAGTCCCGTCTTGGCTGGTAGAACATGGTGAGACTATTTAATAATAACAGCCAGCAAAGCTGCCATTTTATTAAACTGCACTCAATTAGACAGTGTTCTCAGATAAAATATGGCAACCTTAGAGAGCAGGTTTTCAAGCAATTGATAGGTTTTGTGATATAAATGAATGAATAAAAGATAGAATCAATTAAATAAATAAATGCATCCATTCATTGTAAAAAATAAATAACTATCAGATATCCCAAGTCCATTCATGTGTAGTTGGATAGCTATTCTCTTTGCAGAAATATCTGGCTGGCAGGTCAACCTCAAAGGGGTATGGTTAATATTGAACTACTTTATGCACAACAAAAGTAAAGTTGGCGCATTCAAAATATTTACTCTAGAAAACATCAAAGCAAAGAGAGAGACAGAAAGTGAGAGAATTTGAGTAATTACCTGCACATGATACCATAGCAGGGTTACGCAATCACATTTTTTATTATAGTTGTGACCAAAACTTTTATAGCATTTTGTGAATCTAACCTTTACTCACTGGTACTGTGCACAATCCTGGTTGTGTCGGTGAATTCGATGATCCTTACCACTTTTGGTTAGCCTTCCCTACCGTCATGCCTATAAATTGCAGTATTCATGACGATTCCTACTGTATCATACTGTTCTTGAAGGAAAGGTTTGCATGGTTGGTACTGAACTATAGTGTGCTGGTCCTTTGCTCTCCCTAGCTCTAGCTAGTTGGCTGGTTTGGGTCCAAATGTTCGATTTTTTTTATTTGTTGTTATGAAAAAAGGAGAACTATACAGCACACGTGCTGAACCAGTTATTTTAGGATGACAGAACAGATGGAACTTTTTAATACAAGAGGAATAGACTAAAACTTAGTGGGGGGGGGGGGGGGGGGGGGGATTTGCATGTGGGGAGAGGGGACATTGTTGCCTGTGGGGGGAGGGGACATTGTGCTTGTGGGGGGGAGGGGAACATTGTTGCCTGTGGGGGGGGCGGGGGACATTGTGCCTGTGGGGGGGAGGGGACATTGTGCCTGTGGGGGTAGGGGACATTGCGCTGTGGGGGGGAGGGGACATTGTTGCCTGTGGGGGGGAGGGGAAACATGTTGCATTGGGAGAGGGGGACATTGCCATGTGGGGAGGGGACATGTTGCCTGTGGGGGGGAGGGGACATTGTGCCTGTGGGGGGGGGGGACATTGTTGCCTGTGGGTGGAGGGGGGGACCTATGTGGCCTGTGGGGGGGAGGGGACATAGTTGCTTGTGGGGGGGAGGGGGGTGTGCTGTGGGGGGGAGGGGACATTGTTGCCTGTGGGGGGAGGGGACAGTGTTCCTGTGGGGGGGAGGGGACATTGTTGCATGGTATACATTGTATGTTATGTTTAGATGATATTTTTTTCAAGGCTAATTTTGAAAGTGTCTCTCACACACTTCAACAAGAGTGATTATGTATTATATCCATCATAAGCCATGGCAACCATAGAACTCTTGTGTGTGTGTGTGTGTGTGTGTGTGGTGGGTGTGTGTGTGTGTGTGTGTGTGTGTGTGTGTGTGTAGTGAGAAGGATAGCTCAAGCTCACATGATCAAGGTCATCGCCCACACTGTAAGGTTAGTCAATAGTCGAGCAACAACAATAATAAAAACTAGTGGTGTGCTTGAGCACCCAAAAATGGCGAGCGAGCCTTAAACTACACCATGTTAAATTTGATTTAAAACTAACACTCAAACTACTAAAATAAAGTCGAGTTTTAAATTACGTATGCGGTAAAGGGGTTTCAATGTCATAGTAACCGCTCCCCAACAGTTTGAATTGAAAAAAAGAAGCAACAAAATCAAATCACGTTATTTAAAATTTTCTTTGTGATATTCTTCAATAGTAGTTGTAACGCACAATACTTTCACACAAACTGAATATACCTACGCAAGACTTACCTTCGTGGTTCGTCTAGTGGACAATGAATTTTTAAGTAAATACTGTTGAGTAGGGCTTATAACTGTGACAAATAGCGTATTAACTTACCACCGCCACTAACTCAAATAGAAATGGAGCTCCCATAAGTTTTTGAGTTTTTTAACTGCACCCGCAAAACATTCAAAGCCGTAAACAATTCAATTTCCAAGGTGATACGGGTAATAGTCGCTAAACCGGAGGATTCTGTTTAGTGAAGTTTGGGACGGGGTCGAACGGGAGCAAACAAAAATACAGAGGGTCAAAAGTACAAAATGACATACGTACGTCCATATATATAAATAAATAAACAAACATCCCCGATTTTTCATTTTACCCTTAAGGTCTCGATAATCCTATGTGGCCAGTGCATGCTATAGGTTGAGGTTTGTTGCTCAATTTTTTTTATCCCTTCTATTTATCTTTGGCAACTCACGGGCACTCTTCCATTAAATGTCACACTGGAGTACAATTCAAGGACCCAGGAAGACTTTAGTGAAATGGAGAGGGTGCTACTCACTTAAGACTCTGTGGAGTATTCTAATTAACATCTACTAGTTAAAATGCTATGTCTGCAAACATTTCGATTGTAATTATAGTAATACTAACTACTACTATTTTACTATACTACTCTACTACTACTACTAATAATAAATAGAAAAAGAAACCCTCTGTTGATGTTTATTATTTTATTTATCACTGTGTTAGGAGGATCCCACAGTGTGTCACGTGTGGAGTGGGAGGTGGTCTTCAGCCCATACTGACATATCAGTTGCAGTCACTGGAAGTACTGGGTCAATGCTACTGCCACTGGACAAGATATCTAGAATGACCCTTCGTGATTCTTTCTACTACCATAGAACGGGAAGCAACTCTAATCATGGTTCTTGCGTTAGGTGAGTTTAGTAGTGATAGAGAAAACTAAATTTCAAAACGGGGACATTTGTAATTGCTTCTGCACATGTGATTGCTTTAGAGTAATGACAGATGATCATGTGTTAACCCTCAGCATGCAGCACAAGAGGGTTATAAGTTGTCCAGTCTGTCTGTCTGTTGTCTGTCACGCTAATAATTGTTTGTCCCTGCGGTAGTTTGCTTTATGATGAGGAATAAAACTAAATGCTTGATTGGAGTTTTGTGTTGAAATATATACAGGTGGTCTCTCTCTCTCTTATAAAGACAGCATTTACATCTACGTTCATTGCTTGAGCAGATACCTAATTAGGAATAGCCAAATAATTATTCTTTTGGTCTGAGAAATGATTTGTAGGAGCTAGCTACATAGTGTATAGTAGCGCTGATGGTCGCACCTGGGTTTACACCAGTAGTTATGTGACAATTTTGTTCCCACCCAACATTATCATGTGACAATTGTATTCATAAATTTGTGCAGTCATGTGATAACACTTGTGCAATAATTAGACTAATAATCACTGGCAACTCTCTTCTCCATGCAGTATCACTTTCCAACAAGACGGAAGTAGTCAAACAGGAATTCTCTTGCCGGTCCAGACACTGCACTGCCCGTTATGACCGGTCACGGCTGGGGAGGTAACGCCGGCAAACTCGTCACTAGTTTGTATCACCGCTGACGGAAGAGTCTTAGAACTGAGACACGGCCCATTGGGTGTCCGCCCTGAGGGGAGAAATGCTCCAGAACAGTGTAGACCCGACACAGAGTCACGGTCACATAGTTGTCAATACAGTTGCAGCGTTTGTATTGTTAGTATAATAGTTGTATTTACTAGAGAGAGAATGTGTCCAGATTGTGGGTCGAATGATTGTGGGTCGTCTTAATGATGAATGGGTTGCATTGTCTAGCAGAATCATTTGAAATTATTCCCAGACGGACAGAGAGTATAAGTTGGTAGCTATAATTCTATTGGTCTCACCAGTCCCAGATAGAAATACACTCAAAATCCCCTCCCTGGGCACCCCATACAGCACTATAGATGTGGTAAGGATCAGCTGGTCTGTGTCAAGTATACAAGTGTATATGTATGTGACTGAGAGTTGTAGAATCAAACTTTACAGCTGCCAGCTGGTTTGAGTAGGGTACAGTAAATTACAGCAGTGGATTATCTTCCCAACTGGCTCCCACCCAGTTCACCCCAATCAAAAAATGTCTACGTTACTAAGCAAGCAATAGCAAAGTATTTCCATCTAAAAAAAGGGTGTGATGCTGTCCTTAGATACAAGTAGCTATTCCTCAAAGTATGTATAATTGTAATTATAAATAAGTTACTACAATTCCTATATTAATACAAGTGCAAATATAATGTTCTCAGATAAGGATATTTCTGAGTTAGTTACAGGTGGTCCCTAGCTTCCTGTATTAGGGGAGTTGAGTAATTATAAATAAGTTATTATAATTCCTATATATTAAAGTACTAGGCACTGCTTCAGAGGAAACATTGTATTTACGGTCCCTGAAGGAGTAGTGTCGCAGCGAGGGCACTACACTTTGGGCCGAGGGGACCCTAAGAACAGTAGTTAATGACTGCGCACAGAGCGCCTAACTAATTTAGAACCTTGCGAAAAGGCGGGGGCACACTTACATATAGAATACCTCCCTGAAGGACCTAAGAATAGTTAGGCACTGCTTCAGAGGGAACTACTGTATTTTCGTATTAGGGGAGTTTGAGTGTAGTTCAAGTCTAAAAACACACACACTGGCTCTTTTGTCTGCTTTACTGATGAGAAAAACTTACACAATAGTTCTATTGTTCATACTCTGAGGATATATGTAGTATGAAACCATCCAAATAGTTGTTATTGTATAATATATAAAATGGGGGGAAAAAAAAAAAACAAAAAAAAAAAACCACACACACAAATTACAGTACTTGGTTCTATACAAGTTCAAGTTGCCACAATCATGCCATCAAAGCTTTCGATTCATTCTTGATCTCCCTGGATTGTTTTGATGAAGGTAAGATATTCTTCATCATTGGGAGAGACAGAGAGATCCACAAAAGAGCAGGAAAACTTGGATGATCACAATTAACACGAGAAAAATCTGAGCCCCTTGCCTAGATAAAAACAATTAAAAAAAAAAAAATCACATAACCTTAGCTTCTAATTTTAGGCTAGACCAGACATGCCAGTAAAACAATGGAAGTAGTTGATAATTATCATTAATAATAACGATCATAGCATACATATGACTCTATATAGTGCCACTCTATAGTCACCAGATGTTCAAATTATCTGCAGCCTACTAACAACAGGAACAGTTAGTTCTTTTAAATGTTGTTTTAAAACATTAGGTTTTATTTGCGTTGGCCTAATTAATGTGGAGAAGTTTCCATTACATTGAAAAAGTGACCCTTTACAAATTTCATCAGCTATAAAAATAAACGTGTTACTTACTCCTGGGTAGCATAGTATATGGCCACTCCAATGCACACCCATGAACCCACACCATAAAGACAGTCATGAAAAGTGACATCCACACACACGCGTGCACATTCTTGAAGAAACGAAGTCATTTTGTTCATTCAAATTCTTTGACCTGAAAGAAATTCACATTGTACACACAGTGATACAGTAAAATAACATGGGCATTCACTAAACTATAATCTAAACGATAAATATAACACTTGTTTCCAATTACTGAACACCCCAGTCCTCTCAAAGCATGCCACACAAAGATCTCTGGGCACATGCAAGTGTATCAACGGATTGTTGAAATCATGTGGAAGTTTTAGTTCAATTCACAAAGCAATCTCACAATAGCAGTATATAGCACTACGTACAGTGTAAAACTCAATTCAAGATATCTTGGCCGGGTCATTCTTGAACATCCTTGTGTCTTCATTAATCAAAACAATGTCGCCACATGGGGTAGGGTTAGCATGGTGATAACATCTAACAATGCATCAAACACTGACTACAAACTTAGCCTTGTGGTTCTCAGGAAGATCACCCCAAACAACAAACAAAAAAAAATATCAGAGTGTATGGGTAGCCCTGTCTTATTTAAGATGTGATAATGGTCAAGCTACAAAGCATGCTTGTGATTTTTGAAACACTTACCAATTTGATAGCAGTGTTGCAATTGGCTGATATGCTCTAACCGCATTAGACTAAGTGGAAAATTTTGCTGTGGCGTGAACTATTCCTATACTTGGCCTGCCTTTGTTTGAGTTGTCAAGAAATTTTATGTCTTGCCTAATAATTAAAGGACAATTGTGCTAACTTGGTAGGTTGTAAATTCTCTCTCGTAATCAGTTCACTAAGAAGGTGATACATCAGTTAGTCCAGCTATTATGCAACAATGGCTTGTTGATTTGCCTGAATTACTTCTGCAACTGAAAGTGAAATTCAAACTTTAGCAAACAGCCTTTGCCAGTCCACTTGGACTGGTAACGACTCCAGGACTTTCAGCACTGTACTTAAAAATAAAAAATGTCCAGACAAATTAATGTGACCCAAACTTATGCATTCGTTTGATCACAGTTTCAGTGTTTCACCCTGATACAGTACTAGATGCATAGGAGCACAGCTGAGTGAAGGATTTCAAAAAGGATGGCAAACTTGCAACTTAACTGTCATATCAATCACAACACTTGACTCCGCACTCACTCAATCTCAAAGTTTCATCCTTGCAAGTCCCTTCCATAATTGGATTTTAAGCAAGGGGACTCCAACAGCTACAACCATGGCCAACTTGAAGTGATTCTAAAACCACCATTTGGGGTGAGCCCAGTGGGTGGTGACCTCTACAGGTTCCCACAGCCAGTGAGTGTATGGAAAGCTAGTCAGTGTGTGGACAGAAAGGGACCTAATTACAAAACCTTAGCATAACCACACCACACCTGTGCGCCCAAGTCCCTTAAAAAAATCATCAGTATGCACTCTAACAAGAGTAATACAAGCACAACTGAAAAAAACTGGTAAAGGAATTAGAACCATTTTGCCACCTCCACTACTTCAGTGGCACTTTTAGTTCAATGTCCACTTACCAAGTAATAGCTTTAGCCCGTTACCAACTCTGTCCATCCAGTTCTCACTCTGCCCACAATGCCCACTCTGCCACAATTGCCCATCCTCCCAAAAACCAATGCCCACTCCTCCCACAGTTGGCCCCGTGACTGACTCACCGACTTAGAATGCCGCCGTCCCACAGAGAAGAGGGGAAGCCAGGGGGAACCCCAGCAATGTAAAGCACGAGATGTTGCCAGATGTATACCAGTAGGGAATAGTGGTTTGTACGGTTTGTGGCTTGTCACGCGCTGCCTGGTCTGCACACAAACGACATGATTTGACAGGGGCAATTCTCGTCTTCCTTCGTCGGAACAGTTCATACTGGCGACTTGATGGTCGACTCAGTCGCTCATACCGTAGGGGGTTTGGCTGGACCTAGATACAACAACAGTTGAGGGGTTTAGACTGTTGGTTGACCTTACATTATATAGTCAGTTTTACTTTGTCTACCACCTAGAGCTTTTGAAGAAAATATAGTGTCAACCTAAACTTTTTTTTTTACAATTATCAAGTTCTGACCCTTCATACAAACTAGATAGGAAACTTCTCACCTAAAGGGGTCTGGAAAAAAGCAAAGGGAAAAAAATGAAAAAATCTTGGTTGTTGCCGGGGATACTGTTTGAGTAGTACACTTGCTGCAGTCTCATACTCAACAGACCACCAATATGTGCCGTCAGAACACCTTTCGGTGTCGACCGGCAACACCTCTCCTCTGGAGAGGAGCCTAATTTGCTTTATCATCACAATTATCAAGTTCTGACCCTTCATACAACCTAGATAGAAAACTTTCTCACCTAAAGGGGTCTAGAAAAAAGCAAAGGGAAAAAAAGGAAATATGAAGGTCTTGGAAGTTGAGGGTTGTCGTAGCTCAGTGGTTAGAGCATGGTGGCTGAAGCCAGTGGCCCTGGGTAGATTCCGGCAACAACCAATTTGCCTTTGCTTTTTTTCCAGACCCCTTTAGGTGGAGAAAGTTTCTATCTAACTTTTTTGTTAATAAAAAAAAAAAAGAAAAAAGACTAGAGTACTGTAATGTATGAATCATTCAATAAATGGGTTTTGGTGGTGGTGGTAGGTGTGGTCTGGAATTAATCGCTAAAGGAGGAAGGCCAGAAAAACTCAACCGGTATACATTTTCAATGTAAAACTTCACTCCTTTCAACTTTGTTAACTTCCCTGAGCATAAAGCAAACTACACGCCAGGCTTGCAAGCAAGAAATTATTAGCTCACGTGATTAAGACGTCTGGACCCTAGGGGTGGTGTTACCCACAAAAGATGGTTACCTACGTGGAGCTGAAACTTCGCGTTTGTCAACAATAGCAAAAAAACCAAAAAAAAAAGTAGCACAATGAACGGGCCGAGGTGGAGTTATACCTAACAACGGTTAATTATCAAAATCAGAGCATGACAGACAGAGACAGGACAACTACTCTATAACCCTCTCGCGCATGCGCGCTGAGGGTTTTAGTAATAATGAAAACAATGATAATCTCAATCACTCAACTCACTTGCATATCTATCTTCCATTCAAAACTCCCACTTCAACAACTCAACCCTTTATAGCAACTAAAACGTTTAGAAACTCCAGCAAGACAATGGGAAAGAGATAAAAAGAGAGGTAAGACGAAGGATACGAAAAAAACAACACAATGAAACTGGAGTGAAGAGTATTTTTTATACATAATTTAGCAAAGCGGGACAGTGAAGGTTCGGAAGATATGCAGTATATTCAAGCTTGACCACTCCAGTCTGGTAACCAAAAAAAAAAACTAGACAAGGGAAGCAATAAATAGAAACAAAAAAGCACATATACCAGTGGGGGTGAGGTTGTGCAGGTGCAACAGCACACATTTAATAGTGTGCCCAAAGTAATAATAATATATAATATACTATTATGTAATAATATATATATATATAATTTCCAGGACTGCACTGTTACACCACAACTCACTCTTATCAGTGGTTCATCAGCTTGAACATTCCCTGAAATTGTCATCTTGGATTTCTGCACCATTTCCACCAACTCTGTCTCCTGAATGAGTGATTAGTTGAAAGCTGTTTCACCAACAAATTATAACATGCATATTACTACAAAGTCCATTACCAAAATTTAAGCTCATGTTTAGATGCTTCTGGGCCTTTATCCACAGACAAAATAATATGAAGGAATTAAATTAGCTAAGCAAGAATTTAGTAAACTCGGAAGGATTTCACTTTTACTACACACTAAATAGATAAGCAAGATTGTTAGTAAGCAACTCCGAAGGATTTCACGACACTACAGCAAATATACTCTGATGTTTATTGTAGCCCAGCTTTGATAAACACACCTTGTCCACACTGAGCTGAATGAGGCATTCTAGTTTCAGTTCGTATTACTTGGTGACAACCAACAGCAACAAAAAAACGTATACTAAGTCAACAATATTTTCTTCCCAACAACGCAATACGAAGAATTAGGAACACTAAACGTCACAAAACGTGCAATTGGCAGAGTTGCGCTTCGTGTGTGGTGTTGTGTTGAAACCAGCGACTTTACCAGTATGAATAAAAATCGTCGGAGCGGCCATTGTTTGGGTGATAGTCTTAAATTATAGCCAGTTTTTTTATGAAAATAATCTTTAGGATATTTGTTTAAAGAAAAGGGGGGGAGGGGGAGGCACAGCATGTTTTGCACAAGACTATGCTGGGGATGTCCACTCCTACTAATACTTTTTCATGCAGTCAAAAAAGAGGGAACAAAAAAACAACCCCAAATTATGAATTAATTTTTATTACAGTGTCTAACAGCAATATTAATTAAGTTTTGTGTCTTCCAAAATTCTTCTTAGTGATCACTAATGTGAGACACTCAAATTTGGCAAGAAATTGAAAAAATGGCAGATTTAATTAAACGACTATATTATTTGGCTGTGAAATACTCAATAATTCACCTAATATTGACTGAATAAATATTGTTGGAGGTTCTGTATATATGCAGCTTTATGAGATATGCTATGTACTCTATAAACTAGAATTGGGATCTAGGCCTTTACGATGCATAGCTACATAAATGAATGTTGACTAAGAAATAAAGAAAGTGGCTCAGAATAAGGAGAAGAGTGGAGGGGAGGGAGGGGGGGAAGGAGGAGAGAAAGAAGAGAGAGTTGATGCAGCCATGAAAGTAGTGTAATATTTTCTTTTGTGTATTTGTCTGCTTCTTTGTTACAAAAAATTTGTCATATTATTAGCCTTTATCTATCTAGTCAGCTACATTCCTGCGTATTAACAAATATAAACATGGATAAAAATAAGTGAAGCACAACTTGGTTCATTACTATATATTTTGATCTTAAATTACAAGTATTCTAAATCTATCGGAGCGTTGTTAGCTATATATTAGTTCTTCAGGATAGCAAAATGAAGTAGATTTGACTTCATCGTTTAAAAATGGCAGAAGATCCGAGACCCAACCACAATATTATAACAGAGACAGTCTCTAAACCAAAGAATCCAAACTCCAAATAGAACTGCCATACAGCCTAGAGAAAAATACATCAAGACAGTAGGATAAATAAATAAATGCAAATTAATCGTCAGCCAGTTTGTGCATGGATTAGTCTAAAATTGCTGGCCAAGAGCTGAACTCCAGGCATAGTTAATGACTTCTTAGATGCCCATTACTGGTGTCTAAAATGAAGCTTGGAAGCTGCTTCAAAGTGGTTGGGTTGAGGGGGGGGGGGGGTGGGGGGGGGGGGAGGGGAGGGGAGAGCAACATGTATCATAAATTCATTTATCTAAGCTAAAATAAAAGTTTCCCAATTGCTCTGCAAAGTGTGTGCTCCCCCCTGTATCTACCACTTCAGGTAACAAAAAGTGAATGGCAAATTGTATGCATAGGCATTCTCTATAAGAGATTAATCCAGACAGCCCACTTACAACATTAGCTACACATGAGAGTTGTGTAAATGAACAGATCGAAAGTGTAGGTAGGATATTGCAGCCTATGAGGTTTAGTCAGAGGAGGCTCCACCACTTGTGGTTGGGGGGGGCAAAATATTAGGAGATTGGCACACTCCTATGAAATCTGATTTAAGCTATAATACATCATACAAAAAAAGACTGATTAAAATGTTTCAAAAGTGTCGTTCTTTTTCTTCATGTAGTGATACAAAGTCACAAGTTTTTGTTGGGGGGGGGGGGGGAATGCCCCCCCACAATTAATATTGGGGGGGGGGGCAATTGCCCCCCCTGCCCCCCCAGTGGAGCCTCCCCTGTTAGTAGTTGATAATACTAAACCTCATAGGCTGCAATATCCTCACCTACACTTTTACTAATTTTAGTAAATTAGGATATAATGTATTGACTTGTATCACTTTCTTTTTTATCTATGTTTGACTGAGAAAACATTGACACGTATAACTAAGTGGAAATCAAATAACATACTTCATTTGTCACTTACTTCTAAGCTTTCAATGTGAGCTATTCATATCCAACATATCTTACCTATATCCAAAATAGATGAGTAGTGCTAAGGTCAGCCAAGACACCACTCCCATGATGGTGATCAAAACAATAGCAGTGTGTATGCAGTAGTTACAAGTACGTGCAGAAATAAAATCATTCTGCTGGTTTAAGTTTTTTACCTAAAACAAAAAATAAACACTCAAATAATGAATACAATAAGTAAAGATTATCAGAACAAATTTCTTTTCTTTTTTATAACCAGTACATAAACACAAAGGAAGCTAGTGAGTGTTCTACTGCCGTTGACATAGTTATAGTCTGGCCATGGCTGGACCACTAAGTGTTAGTATATAACTCCCAATTGAACTGTATCCATCACAACAGCCACGCTCAGAAAACATATGTATCTACGACCAATGGCAACCTTAGTTCTATAAAAGTTCTACTCAGTTGATACATTTTCAAGAGATGTGGGAATCAGCTTTCACTTTTGCTAGCGGTAATGAATGCAATCCCTTTCAATAAACAGGTTTATAAAGGATTAGGTAAGTTTATAGTTTCTGATTACTGTAAACAACAACACTGACAAACCAATACGTATAGTAGACCAAACACCTCCTAAAAACTTGTCAATAAAAATAGTAATAAGTTTGACAGTATTTTTAAAAACATAATCAACCATTAGATTATATCACTTTTTGGTCATAAAAACAGAGCTTTAAAGAATAACAGCAACAACTCACAGACTTGGATCCCATTACTGCACATAGCATGAAGGGAAAGGCTAGGGGAAACCCCAGCAATAGGACACATGCTGCATTATAAATACACACACACAGAGAACAGTGCTTGTAAGGTCTCTCCACTTGTCTCGTGCTCCCCTGTGTTCTCTTGCTCAGCCAAGACATAATGTGAAAGGGACACTTTTCATCTTCCTTCTGGAAAAAAAGGTCTAGCTCGATTTCTGAGTGACGAGGCTGATGCTAAAACATCAAAGTAAATTTTAATAGCTACATTAAAAGGTATAGCTATAGCTGTGCACATTAACACCACAGTGCATTCAAATTGCAAAGCTCTCTAATACATATACAAAAAGCACGTGAACCATGGGATTGTAAGTCTTTGTAGCTCACATCAGATTTCAAGCAAACACCAAGAGAATGGTTTAAGTTATAATTACAACAACATTCCTTTAGTTGTGTATTAGTAAATAGTGTGATAATTAAATTTGTCAGTGACTTACTTTGATAATGTTTTCATACAATGCTTCAGCTGTGAGGTCATCACTTGGTGAAGCCATCAACTCTGGTTTAAATAGCTACCAAAGAATGAATAATGAGCCTTAATAATATAATCTTTATATTATCAAATCTATCACCAAATCATGAGTCTACCACATCGAATTTACTTTTCTTATTATGCCTATTATATTGTACATTTAAATACTTCTAAAGACAATATAGCATTTTTCTGCAGCAAATACACTATAACAAAGCCTAAACAAAATCAAATAGTAAAATTTTTTCGAATGTTATCTTTAATTTTCATAATAAATTTTCACTGATAGTTAACTTAGCTAAATATTAACAATAATACTCAATTTACACTTATAGCACTTACTCTTCTACTTTACTACTCTTGTATTAAGTCACTTTACGACCCAAGCTCTAATTTTTAATCTCCTTTTATTCGCTCGTTCTCGCGCTTCGCAAATCCACCCGTGAAATATTACCGCGCGTGCGTGTGATAGTTCTCGCCAGGCACGCCAATTTTACGGATTTTATTTTTAAACGGCTTGCCTTCCTATAGGAAGATCAAGTGGGAGGGGGATAGGAGGCTAACGCCAGAATAAAAACAGGGTGCTTCGAAATATTTGATAATTTAGCCCCAGAAGGCGAGCGAGCTATGGATAATCGTAGAGACCGACGTAAGCCTCGTCAACCTCCAAAACCGCATCAACCTTTGAACCCACCTCACATGCGTAGCAACTTGCAACAGCAAGCCCCCACCACAGAGCAAATTCACTTGCAGCCTCTAACTCCGCAGCAGACAGGCCAGCAACAAATTCATAAAGCCCAGATTTTCCCCCAGCAAATTCAAAAGCCACCAGTAAGTCCTCAGAGGGAAAAACTCGTTCCCCAACAGCATTCCCAGCAGCGTACCGAAGCCTCACCTGCCGAAGAGCAGCAGGTGGTACAACGGAACAGCCAGCCTCGTCTTAATCTGTGGAAATCAATTCACTACAAATATCCTACTACTTCACTTTGCATTAGCTGCACAGCTAATTTCAATCACCTGAGAAAAACGGAAGCCATAGATAGAATAACCAAAAATCACTATGGACCAAATATTTTCGTTTTGGGGTGCAGTTTGAAGCAAATACGAGACTTCTGGAAGTTCATAGGCTACGAAGCCATGGAAACAATTGAGGAACCACAGGTAGTAGCTAAATCTAAAGTAGATGCCAGTAGCAAGTGTCATCAGAATTTTTCCCATGCTGGACATGCTACTCAAGATGATGCCATTGAGATTAGTAGCAAAGAGATGGAAGCTGAGAAAACAGGAGGCAAAGCTGAACATACCAAATGTGTCACCCTGCAGGCATCCAATGTGCACGGATTCCACATTGGAGGGAGTACAGGCATAAGTGCTGATCCTGGCTTCTTTAATCTGGCTGAGGGTGCTGGGATTGAGGCAGAAGACGGCATCAATAGTGGCCACGGCTTCCATCAGGTTAGGAACAATAGTAGTCTATCACAAGGATATGTGACCAACGAAGTCCTGAAAATCCCCCCAGGGAGAAAGGTGAAAGCTGAGATTATCACTTGGGCTGTGACATATGAGGCTGAGACCATCACAAAGTTCACTGTGGATGCTCGTGCCACACTGCCAGTTCAATACAGGTCACTGCTTTCTCGCTTAATGGGTGGCTGCTACATATCTACAGGATACCTCACAGCCATTGATATCTTTGCTGACGAGGATAACTTCAAGTTAGATCCTATGCACAACACTGTGACCTTCACAAGAGTGAGCAAGATCAGCTACCTGGGAGAAGAAGTGGACATCAAGAAGTATGACTTAAAACTTCCTACAAACATGGATGATATCTAGCTATAGACGTCTTGTGTAGAACTGAGTTTTTATTTTATATGCCACAAGTGTGATTGTCCAATTAAAGGATATTGCTTTTTTTTGTATCAATAGTAGTGTCTATTATATTATGCCACGTATTAGCTACATCATGTGTTGACAATAAAATTTAAATTTCTAACTATCCAGATTGTGAGAATACTCATAGGAAATGGTAACAGGTATGTTATGTTGCTAACTTATAAATTCATGTGTCTTTAAATCAGACAATGCAATTGGGATTTCCTATAATCCCATGGCCAGGTAAATATCATGTAAAACATAGCATCTTTTTTTATATAAATCAACTGCTACTGTAATCCACACAAAATATAAATGCAAAGCATACACTCTCATTTGACAGCATATATAGCTATGATTGTTGGTTCTATATTCGTCTGATCAAGCCTCTTGTGGTTTGACTTGAGCTAACTTTGATGCCTTGATGATGGCGATGATTCTTTTCATACTGGGAAATACAACTGACCCGCAGACTTGCAAAACAATGAGAATTACTCCACCTGCAAATATTTGTTGCTGATATCTAGAGGAATATGCATTCAGTTGAGAAACAACAATAAATATATGACATCATTATTTATTATGTTTTAATTGTTGCATATTATGTGAATGTAAATTAAATCAGGTGCACATTTTCTCAAAAAAATAAAGTCATGTACTTGTCAAAAATATGAGGTTTTGTCAAAGTCACACATTAGCTTACAGTAAGCAGTCGTTTTCAAAATATAAGCACAAAATGCCAAGAATTGATTGAATAATATGATTACCCACTAGTTTGGAAGGTAAGTATATTATATCTACTCAAATTGCACATTCTGTTTTACCTGTCAGCAAAGTAGATGAGCAGAGCAAGACTCAGCCAAGTCATGAAACTCATTATCATGATCAACACAATGGCAGTACGCAAGCAGCAGTTGCACGCACGTGCTGAAATGAAATCATTTTGCTGATTCAAGTTTTTTACCTAAACATTAATTTCATATTTATCACATTGCATTTTGATTATTTTTAATCATCATCTACCAACCTGAAAATGCAGCAGTTATATGACAAACTCTCAACAAAATAATTAAATAGTTTATTAGCTACATGCCATCATTAGTTACAAACCTCAACACATTTTAGTTTCTATAGCCTCTGTAAACAACACTCAAACATGTAAACATTGCATGTTTTGACAAAAACTCTAAATTAGCTATGGCAAAACTTTTGACAGTTATTTTATACATACTGTAAATTTTTATTGATGATAAGGTTACAAAAAAAAAGTACTTACAGACTTGGATCCCATCACTGCGCATATCATAAAGGGGAAAGCCAAGGGGAATCCCAGTAATATAACGCACATTACATTGCATATGCATACGCATAAAGAGCAGTGCTTGTAGGGTCTCTGTGGTTGACTCATCCTTTGCACTCGTTTGTTCAAGGATGACATCAAATGAAAAGGACACTGTTCATCTTGTTTTTGGAGAAAAAAGTCAGAATTTGATTTGCTCTTTAGGTGAAGTGGCTCATGCTAAAAGTATGAGATAAGATGAGATTGTGTCGAAGTTGCTATAATATCAGTATAGGGTTGGGCCAAAACTAAGCACACTACATACTCACCTTAATAACATTATCATAAATAACATCAGCAGATATGTCACAAGCCTGTTGTGGAGTAGACATTTCCCACTCCTAGGAAAGCTTCTACATGGAACATATTTCTATCTATTATTTGTAGAGCAAGTGTATATCTTAACTACTAAGTTCAACTTAATACAGATTCAGTTTCAACTAAAGTTAATCATGCTGCTTCCATATTATAGAATTCCAAATATCATGGTGAAGAAGGGTTAGAGAACGACTGGGTAAAGCAGTTGTTATGCTTACAATAGCTGTGGTGAGGAAATATTATGCAATTCTTGCATACTTTGCACATAATGCAATGTTTAAATAAAACAATCTCTTCAGTATACAATTGCTAGCTAGCTATTGTACTATTGTCACTAGCATTGTGTTTACAACTAAATATTATCCTGCTACTAACTGTAATTGAATGGAGCCATAAATTCTATAAATAAAGCCAGCTAGCAATCAGTTCTAGCTATCCTCCAGATAACTGCAACTATAGGTATATTATTGAGAGAAACCATTAGATATTATAGCCATTATGCATTACTAAACTTCTCACCATGAACCAGCATACATATATCCTCCAGTGGAGATAATCATTTATACTTACTTCAACTTCAGTCTACTTGAACAGCTGGCTTATTCTTACTTTCATTTTGTTACGGTTATTTTCTTATTTATGCACTGGGCTGTTGTTTTTAGCTCTCCCAAATGTGTTATTTTTTCTACTTTTTATTTTAGTAGATTCCCCCCCCCCCCCCCCCCCCCCGTCTGGTTTATCCTTAGTTGAACTTTAATCTTTGGATAAGTATATACAATTGTCATGTCATAGTTAACACTTTATTGTAGCTATTGAATCTCCAAAAATGACTTGTATAGCAACTACTCTCTATCACGAACACTATCAGTAATATATCAAGGATCTTATGTCAGCACATGACTTTTAGCAAACACTGAATTATATAGTAATATTTTTTCAAGAAACTTCAGTGTATATTTATTACTCAGCAGTTATGTATTAGCATTAATAATGTTTTAACTCATTGCTTAAATATATTATATTATTCATGTAAAGAATTATATATATATATATAATGTAATTAAGAAGAAAAAGAGTAAATAATTTTAGCAAACTACATGCCTGTAGGGTCTCTGTGGGTGTTTTATGTTCCCCTGCATTATTTTGCTCAGCCAAGTCAGTAAATGAAATGGACATGCTTTATTTTTATCCTCTTTCTGAAGAAACACATCCAATTTCGCTTCGTGCTTCAAATGAACAGGCTCATTCTAAAAATAATAATAATAATAAAAAGTTATAATAATAATAACAATAATAATAATAATAATAATAATAATAATAATAATAATAATAGTAATAATAATAATAATAAATAATAAATAAAAATTTAAATTCCCTGCACTTACCACAATAACAGTCCAACATTGTTCTATATCACTACCATCTAGTGGAGAAGCCATTGCCTTTTTGGAGACCCTGATATAAATGAAAGCTGTCACCTCTAAATAAGATGATTGGCTTCCATCAGGACTATATTATAGTTAAAAACGTATTAACCCTGGTAGCTATAAAGTGGAATTACTAGCAGTATGAATACAAACTCCTTCTCAAAGTAGAACTAATCTTGACGACTACTAAAATTGAGAATAAAATTAGATTTTAGATTTTCTAGTAGCTAGTAGTCAACTTACTTCTTCAATCTGTCTTCTCCAGATATTGGTGCCAAACTAGACTTTTCATTCTAGCTTATATAAAATTCACTTTATATTTCTATTCCCCCCACTTTTCTTTGCTGTGCAACATCATTAGCGCACGCGCAAAAGACCTGTGCTCCCACCCCCCCCCCAACCCCGGGCCCCCCCGTTACCGTATAGTAGTACATACGCGCATAAAAATCTGCGTACGGGGACTTCGGCAGTCAACAGTTTTCGTCAGACACAAAATGGATGGTCGGCAGAACCTTAGCTACCAGAGGGGATATCAGCAGCAACAGCCCCGGGGAAATCAGCCTTTACAACAAGATTGTGCTCAAGAAAAGAATGAATCGTGGAAGTTCCTGCACTTCCATTACCCAACGCTACCAATTTGTATCAGCTGCACGGCGAACTTTCACGAATACAGAAAGACAGAAATTATAGACAAACTAGCTAAGGAGCGATATGGACCCAGTATCTTTGTCTTAGGAAGCACTCTGAAAGAGATACGTCAATTCTGGAAGTTCATTGGGTACGAAGTTGTCGATACGGTAGAAGAGCCTCGTGTTGTAGCCAAGACAAAGGTGGACACTGGCAGTAAATGCCACCAAAATTTTTCTCAACCTGGGAAAGATGTTCCTGATGATGAAATTGAAATCAAGAGCAAGGCAACTATGTCCAAACCGAAATGTGTCACCCTTCAGGCACCCAAGATGCATGGATTTCACATTGGAGGAAGTACCGGTATAAGTGCTGGTCCTGGCTTCTTTAATCTGGCTGAGGGTGCTGGGGTCGAGGCAGAAGAAGGTATCAATAGCAGCCATGGCTATCATCAAGTTAATAACAACGAGAGTCTATCACAAGGCTACGCGACCATGGAAGTTGTTAAAGTTCCTCCTGGAAGAAGGGTAAAGGCGGATATTACTACTTGGGCTGTGACATATGAGGCTAAGACCATCACAAAGTTCACTGTGGATGCTCACGCCATGTTGCCGGTTCAATACAGATCACTGCTTTCCCGCTTAATTGGTGGTTGCTACATATCTACAGGATACCTCACGGCAATGGATATCTTTGCCGACGAAGACAACTACAGATTTGATCATATGCACAACACTGTGACCTTCACAAGAGTGAGCAGGATCAGCTACCTGGGAGAAGAAGTGGACATCAAGAAAGATGACCAAAAGCTTCCAACTAGTTTAGATGATATGTAATGGTCCACCATTCATGCACTGAACTTTTGATATTCATTGTAAAAAGTACAGGAAATTTTGAACTCTGTTTGCCAATAAGTTTGAAATCATAATAGCATACAACACCTGGATTTTTTTTATTTTTAATCACCTTACCTTTTTGAGGTTTCCCCCACAGACCACTACCTGTCCCTTACCACAAACCTCAAGGTAGAGGTCCGAGGGTAAGTGTGCATACACTTTATGTGGTGGTCAGTATAAAGTGACAAGTTGTCCCATGATCTCAATGTCATGCCCAGGTCCCAATTCAAATATTAAGAATCTGCAGTGAAGCCTGAATGAAATAAGAAAACTAATGATTCCAAGTTGATGAGTTAATATACCACCCAATGTAGTCTTGATGACACTAGTGATATCACAGCAGCTTCGAGAAGAGAGATTCCTCACCTGCATTAGCATATACATTCATAGAAAATGTCCAGTCTACCTCTTCCAATTGTCTCTGCATAACCAGTATGTAACCAGACTTTTCTCAGCCCAAAACTCCAAGCATTTCCCAAAACTATAAGTTATTTCCCAAACACTTACAAAATACAAAGATAGATTAAACCAACAACATAAATGGAAATGCTAGAGGAAATCAGCAGCACAAACAGCAAACAGTGTTGAGCAAAATAATACCACCATGCTTATACAGATGAGACATAATACTACAAAATGCTCTTGTGCTAACTATATTGTAAACAATCACACACAACTTAATTGTCATTTCCACAACATACATTTTTTATTACAAAGGCAAAGCAAGAAATGGTACAAAAATAAATAAAAATAAAAGGGGCTACACCACCCCATCTCGGGAAGGAGGGAGGGTGGGGAACCGGTGGAGCCATAACGTAGAGTTCCCACGCCAAAGTGAAATGGCTAGGCTGTGAAAGAGGTGCCTGGTGGTGGAGTGAAGATCTATACTATAGCCGCGGTCAGAAATAGCTCTACAAATGTCTTTGACAATGGTTATGGTGTCATGAGCCAGGCCGCCCAACAACGTATAAGCAGAGAAATCATCGTTCGCGAGAAGTGTGTGCTTTTTTCACCCGCGCGCGGATACAAGACGAGATTGGTAAAGGGTTTTTGATACATCGCATTTATTGTGGTCTAACCCCTTTACCAAACAGTTACTGTAAACACTTAGTGCAATGCACTACTTAAAAGCTAGTACAGAAATTAATATTCTTGGCCTTCTGGTTCCAGACCAGAACTGTCTAGTGATTGCAGGCCTGCCAACCTAATGACTGAAAACTTTATAAAAAAAAAACAACAACTTGAGGAACACTAAAAAAACCTTGAGATGCTAGGTTTTAGTTACTTGTACAATAAAACTTTTAAGACTTTCACTGCCAATAAAATGGTCACGTGACTCCCAATGTAAAGGAAGGGTTCTGAGGATGAGCCACATCTTACGACTGTGTGGGAACTGGTCTGCATTGTGTACTGCTAGGCCGCCTCTACTCCTGAACGAACCATCGGTTGCATTCCTTGCATTGTACCGCACCTTTCTGTAGATGAATTGGCTTCATTCTATCCTCCCTACACTTGTGCCTCTTTAAATCTAAATCTGCCTGCCTACTAAAACTTCTATTGTACACACCACACATTACACTAGATGACTGAGTTGAAGACTCCTCTTCTGTCTCACGGGGGCAATGGCAATTCTGAACTGCCAAACCTCCTCTACTCCTAAACCATCGTAAACAAATGGGACACTACACTGAACCTTGCTGATCTTCTACTGGCTTATTTCGCTCTTCGGTGCATTTATGCCTTGCTTTATCTGCAGTCCTCTGCAGGTGTACGAGTCTGACATACACAGAGTGACACTATCGAGACGTCCTGTAATCATTGTACATACAAAACAAACTTGCAGTCTGCTTTAGCCAGTGGTCCACACGGGGGGCAAGTGGATCACTTCCCAGTGGTCACCGCGTGGAGGCGCCGACAAAGTTGTGCTGAAGTATCATAGCTCAAACACGACCTTCCCCCCCCCCCCCCCCATACCCCAACACACTTATAATAAACCTGCTAACACAGAGAACATTATGCTATTACTGTAAGTGTATAACCATCAAACCTAAAATGCTAAACTAATACAGTAGATGAAGTTCATAAACAAATCAAGAGTGTCCAGCCAGGAAACCACAACTAATTAAGTGTTCTTCATTTGATTATGGCGCACCCAGAAGTCCCTTCTCTCTTTCCCCCCTTGTCCCTCAACCAAATAGTTTAATATGGGTGCTTGATTTATTACAGATAAAAGTACACGAGATGAAAAGATGTAATAAAAAGGACTATGCTGGTGATTGGGAGTCATCTGAAAGTCTGTCTACAACCTGAAACAACACAAACAACACATCTCACAACATCCAATCAAAGCGACACTAGCCATGAACTTACTGATCTAATCCCTGGAAGCATAAATATATTTCCAATAATTGGCAGTCCTCTGAGGACTAAAATGATATGGGGTAGCATTTTCCTGTACATCAAAGGTATCAAGTTGTATTGATGATAACACTTGTAATGACCATCCTTACCCAAATAAGAGGAAGGAGCCGTAGGCTTCAACAATCATACCTATGATGGGCCAGCGAATTAAAACTAGAATTATACCTCCAAAGAAAAATGCAGCTCCTTTCAGCTTGTGTGACTGAAAGAAGAATCGAAACGTTTTCTCAAATCCAATTATCAGAACAATACCTGCCAGGAAAAATACCTAAAGTACAGAAATCATAGCAGGTTACCTCAGCGAAACTATATTAAAAGGCACACTGCTGAAAACCAACACACACACACACACACATACACACATACACACACATACACACACACACACACTTGAAGGCATAAAAGGGTTTGAGAATTATTGTGTGCCAATCTGTCCTTTAAAATTTTTCAGACACAACATCAACCAGGGAATGAATAGAAGGGGGAAAAAATTGAATATTTTTTCCCAATTGTATGCGTATTTTAGTCTCTTACATTTCCCATTGCAAGAAGTCCTGTGTCAAAGAACATCACAACTCCAAGTGCCAAGAAAGCCAAACCAAACATCACCAGACCCAAACCAATCTCTACACAACACACATAAGTTTTTATAATTCATAGAACAAGAGTAATGTGAGGTGGCTCACAATCGTTGACAAATAACTGAACTGTCTTGACGTATCAGCAACACAATAACAAATGCCAAGTACGGTGCACTACCAAAGGCTGAAAAATACATCATTAAAAATTCAGATTGGAATTGATCTCTTAAAACAAAAAAAAACATTGAATATAGCAGACACTCTGTATTTTCACCTCACCAATTAATGCACACCACTCCAATGATTGGCGTAAAGAAGCAACACGCTGGTTGTTTTCTGGTATGTATATAAGAAGTCTTTGATTGCCTTCTTTGTTTTATTTATTTATATATTTATTTGGTTGTTAACATTTTCGGTCGGTTCATTACCACAAATTTGCACAGGGTAATGCCCAAAATATGATTCTAATCAAATGCTGCCAACTGCAAAGCCCTGTGTGCTGCTTGTGCAATAGTGGATGACTACAACTACAAAATAATATTTAATATGACAATATCTTTTCAAGCACCCTTAGAGCTATTTGGCAATTTATAGTACATCCTGTTCTAATTGAGAAATACATATCCACCAAACCACAATTTAGACACTGGGGTTAAGGCTTATACATTAGAGCACACACCAAGCTAATCTGGTGAGATAGTAAAGAGACAAACACTTTAACCTTTAGTTGCCCAGCATAATCTCTTCAAGGACTTTTGTTCAGAGATCTGTTCAAGTGTAGTTGGTCACACTGGTTCTTCCAGCACAGTAGTAGGCTATCCTTAAAATTTGACTCTAACGAGTATCTTCCCAGCAGCCCAAGGTTCTTAATACGAACTTACTCTGCATGTCCGTGAAGTTCATAGAAAACATCTTGGTAAACAACGGCAGCACACTGCAGAATAAGCTTTTTGTTCCAAATTCAATTACAAGAGGCAATGATCGTTACATTAAAAAGGCGGAGTTTATTAGGCGCTCTCAAGAGTGGCAAATTGTACTGTACATAATATGTACAGTACAGTATGTATTATATTACAATGTATAATACTGATATTAATGGATAAAAAAAATACGAATTGATGTGTATAAAAAATATTAAATATTAATACTTTATTTATTTCCCAGTATCTTGACTAATTTATTCACTAGCTGCAGAAGTGCAAATCCAAGTTGTTCTGAATTGTAGGGGTCATCAAGGGGAGGTACATGGACAAACACTACAGGACATTTCCCTAGATGTAAGGAGCTATAGTAGATGAAATCGCACAAATATTGACCAGCATAGTCTGAAATGCCAATCTTCACTCCCATTGTGTCTGTTGCAGCTAACTCTTCGCACACTGAATCAAGATCAATTAATGTCTCCAACTCTAAGTCCCCGTTGTCTTTACAAAACCCATTGGGTGGCACTTTACCCTCTACATCTGGGCTGAAGTAACCAAAATTTCTACCAATTCTTTCCATCTTCACGTAAGCGTACGGCGACACTCCAACATGAACGCAGAGCGCAGGAGAAGTTTCTTCATATATTTTGCCCAGATTTTCCGTCACGTAAGCGTAAGAGACCGGCACCTCTCGAGCTTCCAGTTTGAAATAGTGTGAATTCTCGTTAGCTTGCCTCCTTTCTTCGTGAACTTTCAACATTCTCTGGACGGCTACCCAACTTGCGTTCACCTTGTGGGATCCGAAAGGCCCAAAACCGGTCACCAGGACGATATTTTCACCAGACATAATTCACATTCCCACACCTCAGCGATCCCTTCTTGCTTAGTTACAGCTAGCTTGTGATGCTACTTTAGCTCTCAACTTAGTGGGCGTGGCTATTGAGTTCTTTTTTTGTGTGTGTGTGTTTATAGCCGGCCAAGCTCTGTATGCGTCAATGGAATCTAACCAATCAGAACGCCCCCCGCAACATTTGAAATTTGAGAAGCAGAGTTGTGTTGTTATTGTGTGTAAGTAGAAATCGTTAATCAGAATGGAGAAGGTAAGTCTCCTCCATGAACAGTTTGCGTTTAATCAAATGCGATTTTTTTTTTTTAGGGACCGTTTTCGCTCAGAAACTGCGGAACTTCGGGCATTCCTAAGCCCATCTCTAAAATTCCTATTCCCAAGAAAAGGCCACTGAATTCTGAAATGGATAAGGAGGTATTTTTTACCTACAATGTATTACAGCAAAGAAAGCATGGGGCCAAATTAAAAGCTTCAGCTCTCACTTTATCACACCATGTCCAGCAAGCCAGTTTTTAAAGCATCTTTTCATTCCATGAGACATAAATAGAGGATAACTAGCTTTATACTGTTCTCTTCTTGCCTGGTTTTCTTGGCATATCATAGAGAGCCTAATTCACACTCCACATATTTGGTAAATCCTTTTTTGTTCCTGTCAGGACATGGTAGCAATTTCTTTATGGAATTTAGCACGGCTTGAAAGAGTGCTCTTTACTTTCAGTATAATAGATGAGAATGGTCTATCCAGTAATGCCGGTAGTCATCTCATGGGACAATAGAAATATCCCATGAGATGTCCCATCAAAATTAATTGAGAAACTTTCGCTCCCTCCTTGTGGTTTGAAGTCTTGCTAGCCTTTTGTGTTTGTAGCCACATGACTGGTACACCCATACTATGGTGGGCTTTGCCATTCATAATTCTTAATTATATTGAATTGAATTTCCTCTTCCCTTGCCCTGTATGAACTCAGCATGCTAAGTCACGATTTTTAATTATACTTATTTAGTGTAATAGGATCCTTTGTTTGTAGCGGCTCTGGCATATTGTTAGTTGAGTTGGGTTTCGCTTAGCTAAGCATAGTCAGTAGGCTAATAGTTATCTTGAGCTGGCTCCCACTTTCTCTTAGGGGATTATTTTGGGGCTATCACCCCCTTGATGCTGGGAGGGGTGGGAGGGGGTGTTATCATAAATGTATCCTATTTGACAATGTAACTCTATAGGATACACCATATAAGTGGGTGGGGCCTCCCAGGAATACCCATGAACAGTTGCAGACAATATAATAATAAGACAACAACAAAAATATACATTGGGCACTTATATCCTCCATTGCTGACTGGGTCATATTTCTTTATAAATTGTTTGCATGTTTAGAATGATGATCAGCCAGTTGCCAAGAAGCTCAAGATAGCTGTTGAAGTAGCGAAACCACCTGAGAAGAAGGCAGTGCCCAAGCGCCCAGTAACATCGAAAACTTCATCTCTGACATCAAAGGTCAAGTCTAAAGTTAGTACTTCGACTAGACCTGTCAGTTCAGTATCTAGTGCCAGTATTGCAGCAAAGTCAGTTAGTTCTCGACCTTCTAAACCCGTGGGAAAATCTATGGCAGTTTCTTCTTTGAGAACCACATCTGGTAAAGCAGAAGTTGGTCAGAAGAAAAAGTTTCTAGGAGGAACACGGCAGGTGAATTATTTGAAAGAATTTTAGGTTTTTTAGGTTGTTGTTTTTTTTTTGTTTTTTTTTTTTGTGTTTTTGTTTTTTTTGTTGTTATTGTTTTTTTGTTGTTTTTTTGTGTTTTTTTGTAATTCCTGAATTGTTAAAAAGTGATTTACGCAGTGCTTACATATAGTAGTGTAGTATTTACCAGTGCCTCCACAATGCTGTGAATCACACACAGATAGATGAGAGAATTGACTGTGTGTATTGTAGTCTGAGAGAGATACAAAGCCAGCCAGTGCACGGGCTTCTAGGCCCAGCATTGAGGCACTGTCAGAGCAACTGTCTCAGTTGTCACAGAGGCTGGATCAGATGGAGGCAGTCCGAGCACAGCAGGAAGTAACAATACAAGTGAAGGAGAAGGAAACCACCACAGCATCACGGACTATTCTGGTAAATGGGTGTGGCTTGTGAAGTTTATCATAGAGCAAATGGAATTCTATTGTCCAGTACGAGTCATCGGCATTTCTTTTGCATATCCCTTTTTGTTTTTTTGTTTGTTTGTACATTTTATTTATTATTATGAAGGGGAGAGTTGACCAAGCTGCTGATTGTCATTTAGAAAACTGTTTGTGCCAGCATTGACCCTTTCCAATATTTGAGTGTGTGTGTGTGTGTGTGTGTGTGTGTGTGTGTGTGTGTGTGTGTGTGTGTGTGTGTGTGTGTGTGTGTGTGTGTGTGTGTGTGTGTGTAGGCCCTGGAGGAAGACTTGGGTTGTCTGAAGTCCAAGCACAGGAACGAGTGTGCAGACTGGGAGGAGAGAGTGAATGTGCTGGAGAGAAAGCATCGCTCTCTACTCAGTGACAAGGAAGAGCTTGACAGACAGTTGGCAGTGAGTAGGTCTTCTCTGAGTCAACTCACTGCAAACGTGGCCACCATACAGGGACGCCATGACGCCATGAAGGTGTGCATAGTTATATGTGTATGTGTGGCATGTATCTGTGTAGAGGTAATAAACCTTTGTATTGTTTTGCTCAAATTTGATTTAAAACTGTTAGTTAGATTATGTAATATCCTCTCTGCTGTGCGTTTTCCCCATTCTCCCTTCTTTCTCTTCTTCCTCCCCCCCCCCCCCCCCCCACCCCCCCCCCCCCCCACCCCCCCCCCCCCCCCCCCCCCACCCCCCCCCCCCCCCTCCCCCCCCCCCCCCCCCCCCCACCCCACCCCCCCTTTTTTTTCTTTTTTTTAAATCTTTTTCCCTTCTAATACATTGTTTAAACCGTAGTTGGCTTGTTATGTATTAGAAACTGAACAGAGTTAGTTGTTGGTAAATCACAGCTCCATGCTTTCAAATACCAAGATTATGATGATGATGATGATTACTATTTATTTTCTCATGTCCAGTTGGCTAAAGAGTGTGCTCTGGAGGAGAGTGCTCGTAAGTCGGCCACCATAGCTTCTCTTGAGGAGGAAGTCAGGCGTCATCTGGCCACCATTGCCGAGGCCAACGCTCACATCCGTGATGACGAGCAACTTCGTAGGAAACTCCATAATACCATACAAGAATTGAAAGGTCAGGATCTTGTTGTTGTTTGGTTATTGTTAGTAGAAATTGTTGTTGTTTGGTGTGTGTTTTTTTAGTTGTTGTATGGTTGTTGGTAGTAGTGATTGTTGTTGTTTGAAAGAAGTCTCTTTGTAATTATATTCTCAACATTTTGGCTTCCAAACTTCCTCAAAACAAATTATTTATTTTCCTATGTTGTAGGTAATATCAGAGTGTTCTGTCGTGTGAGACCAGCACTTCAGGAAGAAGTTGGAATTTTTCACGAGAGGCGTAATTCTGCAGGTTTCATCTCTACCAAGGCAGGCAGCAAGAAGAAACTGGACTCCAAGTTAAACATTGACTTTCCCGACAAGAGCACTGAAGCCAAAAAAATCACTTTGAAATACTCTGGAGACCAGGTGTGTGTGAGTGGGTGTGTGCAGGGTTTCATACAGGATTTGCGTTTAGGGGGGGGAAATTTGGGATTGTATGAAACAGTCCTGATTTTTTAAGTACTTCAATGAAACTAGTAAATGTAATATATTTAACAGCGTTTAATCTAATGAGGGGACATAGGAAAAACTTCTCTCCCCCTTCCCCCCACCTCCCACATCCAATCCAGAATTATTCTTCAAAGATATTATCAAAATAAGCAGAATTGCAATGAAAATCAGGTCAATTAACATAGAGCAAACAAATTTTGTAGAGTTAATATACTTTTCCCTCCTTATTCCTCAACACCTCTGCTAAACAAGGACGATTTAATATCAGAGTGGGCTATATTCAAGAGAGCATTGCTTCAAGAAAGAGATGAAATTATGAAGTCAAAATCACTGGAGAAAGCACCAGAGTTCCAAGAAGTATTAGAAGAACTGAAACATTCAGCTGCTTACACGGGAATTTTTTCAGAGACGTTTAAACTGATTGACATTATGCTTTCGATTCCAGTTGGTACAGCCACAGCTAAGAGATCTTTTAGTGAAATGAAACTCATAAAAACTAGATTACGAAGCCGGCTGACAGAACAGAACTTGGCACGGTTAATGAGAATTGCCATTGAAGGTCCTGAACTGAACGAAATAAACTTTAGTGAAATATTAGATATATTCAAACAAAACAATCATAGAATCATACTTTGAGAGTGACTTTATTTAACGTGTCTTTGTTCTTATGGTATTGCTATTATGAAATTCAAATCTATTAAATAATTGAATGAGCAAAATCTTTGGGGGGGGGGGGGTATCCCAGGTCCCCCCCCCCCCCTCTATGAAACCCTGGTGTGGGTGTGTCCCCACTCATATGATACCGCGTGCCAGGGTGTCATTATTTGTTCTTTGTGTTTTATAGTGGTAGCTTTAACTGTTACCGTGCGCAACCTAACCATTTCAATCCACCAGCTTCTTTAATACATTTTTTAAGTCCTTTTCCAATGTTGATGTGTGCCGCATTGTACCAGATTTTCCTGTGCACAATCACACATGATTGCGTCCCAGGGCATCATCATTATTGTTTGAGCTTCAAGTAGTCTCATTACTGTTTGTCCTCTTGTGTTGTAGACGGTGACTGGAGCTGCTTCTGCTCTCAAGTCCTACACGTTTCAGTTTGATCGGACGTTTGGTCCAGAGAGCTCTCAGAATGACGTGTTCACGGAAATATCCCAGCTGGTGCAGAGTTCACTGGATGGCTACAATGTCTGCATATTTGCCTATGGACAAGTAAGAAAGGGATACTGTGTGGTGATGTGGACTGGGATTCAGAAATACTGTGGGAGTGTGTGGTGTACTCCCACCTGTACCTTATAGTCCTACCTAACTTACTTCACTGTAGATTACCACATACATGTTAATGAAGGGGAGACCCAAGGTTTGAGACCGTGACCAAGGTGTCTAAAAAAAAGTTGTATGTACATATTTAGTGAGTGTGGGTGGGGGAAGTAACGGAAGTTGTGGCAGTTTCTATTAACACCTGTAAGCATGCCTTGTTTCACTGCATGCCAAGCAAGATTCCATCTTCTAGTTGATTGAACAAATATAATATTTATTCTGAAAATTGTGTGTCAGTAGGACAGAGATTTATAATAATATACGGATGAAAAATAAGCAATGATTTAAATAAAATATTATCAAGACGAAAACTGTATTTGCACGCATGCTAGTTTTGAAAAGCACATAGCCACAATATGAAACAGTATTACTGTATAACAATTATGTACACTTGTCATTGGTATATGTAAATACTACATATCACATTGAGTGTTGATGTCTCCTATAGACTGGGTCTGGCAAGACGTTCACAATGGAAGGTCCTGAGCGTCCATCTCACCGCCTCACTGTAGCGTTGCGCCCTGACCTTGAGGAGGATCGTCGTGGGATGATACCTCGTGCACTGGAACAGGTATTTCAGTCCTCGCTGGGTCTGAAGGAACAAGGATGGGAGGTGAGTGATGCAGTTAGTCTGTGGCCTGTCTGCCTGCTGGATGGCCAGGCCTAACATCGTGTAACATTGGAAGTTATCAAACTTTTTGCTTTCTTTTGTAGTACAAGTTAGAAGCTTCATTTTTGGAGATCTACAATGAGACCATTCGTGATCTTCTGTCTGACTCGTCTGAATCTCATGACATTAAGATGGACCCTGCCAATCCTGGTGAGTGCAGTGAAAAATTGTTGAAACATTGCAAAAAAATTTTTTTTATTTTTTTCTATTTTATTTATTTTTCTATTTATTTTTCTATTTATTTATTTATATTTTGGATGGAACTTTTTTCTAATTATTTCTCGCCTCCTTTTTGTTTCACTCCCGGCAGGTAACATCTATGTGACCAATATAAAGTCAGTGGTGGTGACTTCACAGGAACAAGTGGCATTACTGCTGGAGCAAGCTGCCAGGAACAGAGCTGTTGCTGCCACTCACTGCAACGAGAGGTCCTCTCGTAGTCACTCTGTATTCCGTCTTCACATCACTGGACACAACACTATCACTGACCAGACACACAAGAGTGAGCCTTGTGGGGGGAAGGGGACCATTGTTAAAGTTGTCAATACTATTGTAAAAAATAATGAAATTTACACACTCTTGTTCCTCAGATTTAGTGCAATGAAGCATGCATACATTTTGGTTATACTTTTAACTTTTGAAAATGCTGTACTTGTGCTAACCAGGATGGGGTGTTTTTAACATTTCTTTTGTGTTGTAGGCTGCCTGAACCTGATTGATTTGGCAGGATCTGAACGGCTGGCCAGTTCAGGATCGTCGGGGGAACGTCTGAAGGAGACTAAGAATATCAACAAGTCACTGTCTAACCTGGGCCAGGTCATCATGGCTCTGGCCAACAAAGACAACCATGTCCCATACAGGTTAGTTAACTTCTTGTTGTTGTGGTTTTGTTTGGTTTTTGTTTTTCCATGATTTACTACCAAAGAGTAGGTGTGAAGTAAGGAATTCCATAAAACGTCACTGTTATATTATTATCATTTGGCGCTTACCAATTACCATATATTTGTTTCAGGAATTCTAAACTGACCTACCTTCTACAAAACTCTCTAGGAGGCAATAGCAAGACGTAAGTGTCTCTAAAAGTTGCTCACAATTTGTTTATTACGTATTTATTTATTCTACAGATTAATGTTTGTCAATATGTCACCTCTTGCATCGTGCTTTCAAGAGACGTTGTGTTCTCTGCGATTTGCTACAAAAGTCAATGAATGCAACATAGGTGTGGCAAGGAAATCGTCAACCAAATAACCTCTCTCATCCATTGCACCACACGTACATTAGAATACACTTCATCAAACACTGCACTAGTTAATAGCCAGACAAGATGTAGTAGACTGTACATTATATTTATGGCACTATTTTTTTACCGAGTTATGAAATTAGATGATTTGTGGAACTGCAATATTATACTTAACTTTTATCTGTGGGTAAAATGAGCGTCAGTCCAGCGGTCATGCGCAAAAAAAAACAAAGAAAAACAAAAAACGCGCATGCCTGCACAGCCCGCCTGAAATGAAGACTGTTTTGTAGTTGCCTAGGTTTAATGTCACCATTATTGTTTGAATGAAAAGAAATGTCTGCTTCTGGAGACAGTAACAGGATTTTAGTGACTGGCTTCGGACCGTTCGGCAGACATTCAGTGAATTCAAGTTGGGTGGCCGTACAGGAATTGAACAGGTTATGGACAGAACGTAGGACCTCTTACAAACTAGAGCTCAAAGAAGTCCCAGTGTCTTATTCTTATATTGCTGGTCACTTGGAGGATATATACAAGGAAGCAAACCCAATGCTATGCATCCATGTTGGAGTGTCTTCCAATAAAAGTGTCAAGCTTGAGAAGTATGGGAGAAACTCTGGCTACCTTGTTCTTGACACAGAAGGTTCCTATCCCTCCCACACTCAGTGCATCCAGCATGGACCAGAGCGCCTGAGGACACTCTTTGATTTGGAGTGCATTCAGTTTTTATTGAAAAATACTCTAAGTGGTCATTCTCAAGTAGATTTTAACATATCAGAAGATGCAGGTAGATATTTGTGTGAATATATTTATTATTATTCTCTCCATCTGGACGCCTGTCCAGTTCTTTTTGTTCATGTTCCTCCACTAAATGACCCCTACACCTCACAGCAACTTGGCCAGGCACTGAAGGACATCATAGAAACATTATTAAACATAATAGAACATTAATTTTTTTAGATTTTTTTTTGTAGTCTTTAAATCAGTTTGTTGAATGTCACTAATTCCACCATACTTTTGTGATGAATACCACCATAAATTAAAGAAAGTGATAATTATTTAAATAACCATTGGAATGTAAAACTGTAGATTTGTGTCAATTTACACACGAGCGGTGTTGGGTAAATATTTGATGTAACCATACAATTTGGCAGACGTATCATATATCCACAGAATCACTGAACTGCTGCTGTCACATGCTAACTAAAAAACTAGAATTCAGCTTCAGTCTAAAAAGTAAGTGCACATAATATTATATTAACCAAATGCTATTGTCTACAAAACATTTAGAGCTAGTGCAACATTCTGATCATAATGTCCAGTTGGTTAAGTGTTACTGTACATAATATAATACAAGTCCATTTCTACTCTTAGAAACTGGGTCCCCCAGAAGCCCTGCAAGCAATAGTACAAGGATAACATTGGAATTCAGTATTTTTATTGAAGCTACTTACCCCTATTTTGTCTTGTTTCCTGCATCAACTGCTACCACAATATCAATGGATCTCTGAATAAATAGAGAAAAATATGACAATAATATATACATGTATAATGTGTATATATTGCATAAGTCAGAGTACAATAAGGGGAAATATTTCACGAGTATGCGTATATATTTTCACGAGCTGAAGGCAAGTGAAAATACAAGCATGAAAGTGAAATGTCATCCCATAATGTACGACAAGTGTCATAAAATGTTTATTATACATCGGATGTTTATTCTCCAAATCAGTCTATGAATAGCTCCAAAGCCTAGTTATTCAGAAGTAACTCAGCCATGCTTAAAAAAATTCAGTGGTCCAAAACTATGCACGGGTGCAGTGAAACGTTCAATATATAGCATTTAATATGGGAAAAGATTGAATGCTAGAGTGATGCTGAAATACTCGAGGTAAAATATTCAATGTATAATATGATATATTATTACTACTATTTGATTGTTCACATAGTGAATACCAATGCTTCACTCTTGCAAGTGTGGTTGATGATATCTAGTACGACAGCTTACAGAGTCCATATCCATGGCTTTCTTGAGAGCCTGAGCTGCTTCATCGTGGGTCACATCTATCAAGTTCACTCCATCACAAACCAGAATCTGGTCCCCAACATTCAACTTGCCATATCTGATGCCACAACAACAAAGTACATGCATATATGCATTGCAGATGAAAGCTTCACATTACCTGGCAGCAGCTCCGCCCTCTAATATACGAGAGATGAATATGGCTCCACCCAGGGGTGTGTCTGTGCCACCTCTGATGGCTATTTTTATGGGTCCATTTTTAGGGATGGTATGAAATTCCACTTTGCGTCCTTTTAGGATTTTTTCACTAAACTATTGCAAAACAAAACAAAACAACAACAACAAAAACATACTAGGAATAAACAACGTAGTGTGTTAAAAACAAAGTTGTCCTTGTTGAAGTATCAGAACTTAATCACAGCAGTTATAAACATGTTGTGATTTGTGACAATTTGTCTGGTAAAGGGTTTCAGTGCCATAGCAACCATTCGCCATAACTTAAAAAACAACGACAACAGTTCTCCAAAGAACAAGAAAGGGCAAAGGGCTAATAAATACCATCAAATGAATCTTTCCATTTGTAATATCTTTGCTCACAATCAATATAATTGATTTTGCAAGTGAGTAATCATTTCCATATGTGTCTAAAGCTAGTTTGCCATACTCACCTCCATATTGCTTGGGTGCACTGGTTGATCAAATGTCTCACTGTTGCTGGATAATGACTCTCTGGCCTCAATGATTTCAACTCTAAAAGATACAGAATGCATGTTTACAAGATATTTTGTGGCATACAAGCTAGCTAACATGCTAAACCACTTGCAAGTAAGCTCACATTTGTATTGATTATATTATATATTATTACTGAAGAGAGAGTAGCGGTGATCATATAGCTACAGTATACATGGAGAGTATTTGGCATAGGTGTAAGAACTGTAGCTGCTGTCGACAGTCATGGCTGCTACATTCAAGTTAAAAAGGACAGTAATAAATTTGCCTTGTTTGGCTTCTTCACTTCTTTTCATCTTTCTCTCTCTCACACACATTATGTGATCACTCAATAAAAAAATCTAACTTAATTCCATTTATCCACTTTTGTTGACTGCATTTTATTAGTATGAGTAGTAGCACGGGTAACCATGCTATTCGGGATTAATAGCACGAGTAATGTGATTGAAATAGTACAAGGCGAAGCCGAGTGGCTATTTCAATTGCTTTACAAGTGCTATTGATCCCTAATAGCACAGGTTACCCGTGCTATCACTCGCTAATAGTAGGCCAGCTTTTAAAAAGTCATTTGCAATTGTAGCTTTATTATATTGTTCACTCACTATCTCCTTATTTCAGGATTAGCTTCCGCTGGAACTTTCTTTTCAACGTGCGGCTCCTCCTAATCTGTTGTAAAACATTCCGTCTAATATGGGTAGAGGTTCTGTGGTAAAGAAGGACATTGTCTCCAACTAAAAGCTACGTTTCCAAGGTTAACACTGCACGCGTGTGCACTTACCCGTACTATTTCACTTAGCTAGCGAGGTGTTTCACTTAGTTTCCACTTAGTTACTGAGGTATTTCAATTAGTTACGCGCTATTTCACTTTCCCCGTGCGATTTCAATTGAACAGCTATTTTTCCCATACATTTTTGAATGGGCAACTTACGCGCCGTACTATTATTATTATTATTATTTATTATTATTATTATTATTATTATTATTTTATTATTATTATCAGTGAAGTAGTTTTATATCCTTCAAGAGCTCACCTGTCTTGGAAGTAAGGTGTCTTCTTTCTCTTCATGAGATTCTTCGGCTTCTCTTCAGTAGCATCATCTTCCACTGGGAACTGATATGAGGCTAGGTCTGCTCCGCTAATCTTGGAGCCTTCTCGAGTCTTGTGCTGCTTCTCAATCTGCTGCTGCTGTTCTTCCTGCTTCTTCTGAAGCTCAATCTGCTGCTGTTGGAGTTGCAGCTGTTGTTGCTGTAGCTGCAGCTGTTGCTGCTGTAGTTCCTGCTGCTTCTTGACGTCTTGTTTGTGTTGCTGTTCTTTCTGCTGCTTGTGCTCTTGTTGCTGTTTGGCTACCTGCCTCTTTGGGGATGCAAAATAAGAAGCATTGAGTCGGACTTCTTGCCCGTTGTTGCTTAGATCGGGAAGAGCCATGGACTCCCGCACTGCAGCAGCTTGCTAGAAACAGGAATAAAATGTGTGCATATTTTAACCACCCATAATTACATAATTTTTTTACTCACAGTTGGACTAAGCCCCTTGAGATACTTGACCAAAATATCTCCATCAGTATCCTCTTCTTCCTCTTCCTCTTCTCCTTCTGTCTCATCGTCCAAATTGGTGACCTGAGGCATCATACCGAGCAAAGTGGGCATGGCCACGGACGGTCCAAACCCGAAGGCGGCTGGAGAGGCAATCATGGGTGCATTCTTGTTGCTATGCTCCGTATCCATGTCCGTCAAGGAGAGGCGTTTTGAGCGCTGAGGGACTTCCCCTCCAGACCGGCGAGCTTGCTCCAGTGCCGTACTATGTCGCTCCAACTGCTGACCATCTGACATATAAGCTTATGGTAAGTTTTATGCGGACTCCTTATCTGCGTTCGTACACTTGTATTAGTAAGGATGACCTAAGAAATGCTGAATGAATGAATACTCTCATGGAGGAAGAAAAATCACTAGACAGTATTTCTGTCAGTTCAGTGGCACATATATATTTAATAGACAGCTAAGTCAACAGAGGCAGACATTTCATATTTCAGCACAAAGCATTAATCAATCCTTTCATTAGTACCCTATTCAATATTCCAGTAAATAATTCATTTCTAGTAAGTGCATCATTCATATTACCATTTTACATACCTCTAGTGCGCAGGACAAATCCGTAAGAAGATGCATTAAGGTCAGTGGGAATAAGCTCGGCATCCATGTCAATGTCATGGGGGTTCATCTCGAAGTCCTCGGGGGGATTGGAGAGAGGGTCGTAGTTGGCCAGATGGGAAGTAACAGTTGGCTGCAGATACGTAAACAATAATGAACGAGACAAAGGTGAGAATGATATAGCTATTAATTGTCATTATTCACTTACGTCTTTATTTCTGATGGTCAGCATCAGTGAATTGCTTGACTTGAGCAAGGCTACCGCCTGTCTGTGAGGAATGTTCACAAGAGTCTCTCCATTCACTTCAATCAGCTCATCTCCAATCTACGACACATCAATACATGCACGGACCATTAGACATGTGGTAATATCAATATCAAACATGGGCATTGAATAGTTCTTGTCACATTGGCATGTTAAGTGTAGGCGTGAAATTCCAAATTCAAAGAAATTTGCAGTAGATGAGATAGAACTACTCACAATAATCCTTCAGTGCACAGGAAGAATGATGCACTTATCATGGATCTCATCTCAACCAAGATATTGAAAATATGAGTATTTAAAACTTTCTTTAATTTGAACCCCACTAAAACTATAAACATCAAGCTTTTTACTGGACTTCCCCTCCCCCTTATTTGTGTTTATCATGTCTTCTAATAAGTGCCACATTCCTCCGGCCCTCTCTCACCTTCAGGCCTTGTTCGTAAGCTATGGAGTTGGGCACTAACTCGGTGATGAACACTCCTGTGGTTTTGTCGTGAGTTGTTTTGATGCTGCAAATAAAACAAACAAACTAGCAATGAGGCACAGACTCCCACCAGAATATTATGTAGCTGTGCCCAGGCAGGCACTCATAAATGACATTCCTCACAACACTAATCAATTACATTCCAACTGCTTTACAATTTTCTTCCACTGCCTTTTTATATTATAAAAAAAAAGCTTATGAAAGAAAGAGAATACTTTTAACTTATATATATAGCTTCTTGTGTGTGTACTAGAATAGCTTAAATAATATCCCTTATGCTTACATTAACACTTGTGGTTTAAATTATAAAACAAGTTTTGAAAGAGATGCAGAATAGCAATTAGTGTGTGAAGCATCATTGGAATCATAGTGAAATTCCTCCCCAAGTGACAGTACCACCCACCCACTGACCTTGCTCCTAGGGTTTCTCCCTCGTTGAGAGTAATCTGAATCTTCTTTGTGCTCCTGAGGATGGCATTGTTGAGTTTCCTCACCGGATTCATCGCTCGAGGCTTCTTCTCCTCTACAGTCTTCCATGTCAGGTTGCCTGCCACACTGTATCACAAGGCAACCAAACATGTACACTCACACAATTAAACAATCTTTCACATGACTACTGGCTAACATTGGTTGGCCATGTATTGTATCATGACTGCCCAAACTCCACCCATTTCACTTACTCTTGTTCTGGAATCATTCCAACACCTGTAAGTGACACAATGACAGTTATAATAACATGAAAAACAACAACAAAAAACAATGGCAACAACAGTATACAAATATTTTAACCAGGAAATAGTGCATTGCATTCAAGTGTTTACAAGATTGGACTCAATTATGAAATGGATCCACTGAAAATTCATTAGGTAAGGCTCAAGTATATGTGTATGGCCACTTTAGCTATGAGACCAGATCAGGCCATTTTGCCTCACAGGTCACAGCAAAGTAATTTCAAAGCCAAAACTAACTCCCACAAATTATCCATTATAGCTATATGATGCTAATTTAATTGTGTGAAGGTTTCAACATATTTTCATCCACCACGTTCACAATAGATAGCTATCCATTTACATGTACGTACATTTATTTCTGCAAACTTACATCTGACATTGAGAGTGAGGGATTTCTTGAGCATCATAATGTTTACAACTTCCTCGTGTGTAGACTCGCTCAGGATAAGGCCATTTAGACGCACTATCTCGTCTCCAATCTAGAGAGAATGCATGGAAACACACAAAGCCACTAACATGAAGCTTGGTATAGACTCATGTTCTAGCACTGGCAGTGACAGATAACCAGGTTCTGGTGTACGTTGAGGAAACTTATACCTAATCTTGCCAAGTGTATGAGGTTTGCCTCAGGCTGTCCACAAATAGCAGCTCTCAAATTCAGTAATAGACACTTGATTTAATAATTATTTGTCCATTTGACTAGTTATTGGGTTGGAAGCCAATAGAAAGTATGTCATTATCACCAACTGGAAGGGAGATTCACTTATAATTTAAAGTGCCAAGAAATGTCAAATACATGTACAGCTAAACTTGTTTTAAAATATTCCTTCTTCTTACACCAAGAATGTATAGCAGTTTCCGTAGGCTTAGTATGGTTGATCATGACATATTATGTATATATGGAACTATATGTATTAAGATAGCTGCGGACTTTTAGCTGACTATGGCTAATTATCTATTTGTTTCTAACCTTAAGTCCAGCTTGGCTGGCCTTAGAAGAAGGCTGTACCACTGACACATATATCCCACATCCAAACTCTTTACCTAAATACAATAACAGCAATAATATTAATAATAGCAACAATAATGATCAATAACAATAGCAGTGATCAATACCTACTTAAATGTCTACATTAAGTATCTCAATTTATATTTAAATGTAGGCTAACAACTTTGTGATCATATGACATTGTTTACGTAGCCAGAGTAAATGTCCAGAACAGTTGCCATTAGCTATGTCTAGCTATGATAGTAATAGAGCTGCAAAACTACCCCTCTTTATGCTGGGGTTACTGCCTTTATAATAATGCAGATATTAATCACAGGTTACATAATTCATCATCTGAAATGGGAAAGTTATGAGATGGAGCCACATATGTCATCTCACATTTATCCATAGGACGTGTGTGTGCATGTGTGCGTGCACATGCATGTGTGCAAGCTTGTAGAGGAGTACGTATTTGTGTCTCTACGTCTGCGACTGAAAGTATCAGTTGTAGCAAAGCACAAGCCATACAAACGTCAATACAAATGCACTATTACTATTTGCACTGCTGCTTGCCGAAACGGAAAACTACTAATTTCCCCCCTATACTGCTAGCATCTAAATCTCCCATGACAGATGTCTCTTATTAGCGGCTAATTTAACAAGTTATTGTATTTGTAATGAAGTGAGTAAATACAGCATGTGGGGAAAGTACATTATACTGCAGCAAATAGCACACAAATAGACACAAATTGTGTTGTTTATTTTAAACATACACCGGCAAGAGAAACAAGCATGAGAAGAAACAGAATTAGAATGATGATCGGCTAATGAATTTCTCTACTAGTAACGGAAGACAACTTTGTGAACTTCCTGCAACATTGGAGTACAGCAGGGGCTTTACCAGTGTGTAATACCAGAGGATGCTTTGTTAGGAATCGATGGTAATTCCCTCTCTCATATAATTGTAAGACTGCATGTGATGGCAGACTAGATGACTTACAAGCAACAGGAATGTGCTAGCTACTCATAGCAAGTCACACTAGATTAACTATTGGGAAACTTGACTAGCAGCCAATATAGCTCAATTAACCCAAATGATGAATTAACCCAAATGATGAATTATCCCAAATGATGATTTTGGTTACTTGTTGTCGTGTTGGTAAAGTGCTACTTTTCATATTGCATAAATTTTGCTAACACTTGATGCAGTTGTTTTGTCAGCCAGCAATTTGTGTAGTAGTGTTTTTTTTTTTTTTTACCTCCTCTTATCTTGAAGCCCATACTCCTGGAGCCAGCTTGCTTCAGATGGACCACTTTCTTCTCAAAGCTAATGATCAGTTGTGAATAAAAATGTGGTAGTAATTATATTCAATGTTTGATACTTTCTCCTTACCTTGGCACATGTGGAATGAGCGAATTATATTCTCCTCTTACACGAGGTGGAACCAGTGGTCTAAAACAACAACAACAACAACAACAACAACAAAAAACAAAACAAACATTTTAAACCTATACTTCATCTTAATTATGATGCTTATTTTTTGTTACCGAATTGCAAGATAGAGCTTTCTTCTCTGGGGTGAGTTCAGGATGGATTTCAGCTGCTCCATCAAATCTTCTACCACAAGAGTCCTGCAAATGCATACAAATCATTCTCACATATAAAATATACTTATCGCAAGCTACATCAATCCTCTCACTCATAGGCTCAGCCTTATTTGTGTCATACAATACTTTACCATGCTATTAATTCTATACTTTATTTGACAAAAAAAAACATTTGATCTTGGTCGATATTTTTTTAACAATAATAATACGAACAAAGTTTAAAAATGAATTATAATATTATTATATTGAATAATGTGTTGACTGACTTTCTGCATTGCTGCCGCAACATATTTTTTGGGACTAATAGTCTCAGATTCCACTTGGACCACACCTCCACACCCCCCTAAATCACAGAATGACCAGGGGGCTGAAAAGGAAAATGGCCTCAACAAGCTAGATTTCTCCAGTTGTGGAATTTACTGCAAATGGTAACTGGCCAAAGTTTACATTGGATTTGATATAGCGACTAGTTGTTTTTGGTATAAGCTTAATTAGTCCTGTCCTAGTTGCATTATTGTAGACACATGTTTCTCTTTCAACATTAGCCAGTCTCCTACTATCCAACATATGGGAGGGAAATATCCGTGAGCAGGAATAGTCCGAATCTCATGAGTACATCTTGTAAAGGATGCCCCTCAATAGCATATATGGATCTGACATCTTTTGAGGAACTTGTCGAGGAAATTTACTAACTTGTATCACTTTCAAATCCCAAATAAAGTTTTAAAAAATAAAACGAATGAACTATTACTGCATCTACAAACCTATGGAACTCCTTCAGGACTTTCTGTAGCTTGGTTCTGTTGTCAGGAGAATCCAATATTTGATGCACCTGCGGGGAAGACATGGGAAGGTACGGAGAGGTATGAGATCACAAGTTGCAACACTAAAAATGTGAATTAGTTAGGTCTCACACTATCAGTGAAACATCTGATATTTTTCAGTGAAAACTACAGCAAAAAACAAAAACAACAACAAAAAACAACAAACAAAAACAAAAAAAACAAGAAAAAAACAAAACAAAATCGAAACAACAAAAAACAACAAAACCACAGCAGCAGCAGCAACAACAACAACAACAAAAACTATAGCTTAAACAATCTGAGGTGCAAATTATTGACAACAGCAGAAAATACCTAAACTGAGTCATATCAACCGGTGAGTTACTAACTAAGATTAGAACAATCACTACTAGAAACCTAGTTAGTAGTGCCAAATGCAGTTCAACTGACCATTCTTTTGTAGGCGTTCACCATGGACTTCTTGTCCGGGTAATTGGACGGTGATAAGGGCTTTTTGGAGTGTATCTTAGTAGGAGTTAAGCTGTCGTTCATCACGTAAGCAAGATCCGCGGACATACTGGACTTTTTACAGAGGCTGGAGCTGTTTGCTAAAGAGGCGGTTCATCCAAACTCTCATAAAGAAAGGCGTGGCTCGCCTGGAAAAAGAAAGGGAGTGGCTCACCTTGCAAATAAATTAGCGCGAATTGGCGCGCATACTTAGGGGAAAAAATTTGGCGGAGATTTTAATTACTGCCTAGAAACAGGAAATCCTCTTTTTCTGAACTAAAAGGAGACGACCTCGTTTTGCGTATATAGCGACATTTAGTGGAAGCAGTGATAGTTCGTAATTGTGGTAGTTAATTACAGTATTTCTAGCCTGCTGGTTACAAGCTGTAGTTTTTTTTTTGCTTCTGACTAATTGCTGCTCCGTTGTAAGGCTCGCCGCTGCAGGCAAGTTGACGCTGCAGAAGTGCCGAGTAGAAGGAATTTACTTTGACTATAGGTTAGTTGTTGCTGAATTCACTTTTGCAATGGATCTTCAGTTCATTGGGAGAAATTGGGGCGGCTGTGTCAGTGGCTTACAGCTGCATTTTTTCCATTAAATGATTGGAAGTTAGGATTGAGTCTTGGTTTGTATTGGACATTATTTGGAATTTGAGGGTGTGTTTATAGCTATTGCAAGTGGTACAGGTTGCACATTGCAGGTTTGCTGGAACACAATATGTGGCTGCTGAGAAGAGATTGCTACAAAGCTTGCTAGCCTAAGAAGAAAAAAATTGGATGGAAGAAACCAGAGTACATTTTATGTCAGAAGCTGAATGGGTTGTAAGTCTGAAAAGTTTCAATCTATTTGCTGTGATGGACTTACACAGTAGTAAACCAACTATGATAAGCCCATATATAACATGTATATGACAGGCCAAGGTAGCGTGAAGAATTCATGCTCCACTCTGTGCATCATATCATGGAACTATTTTAATTTGCTCCTTCCCTAACTCGGCTGTCTTTTCTCTCTCTATTGTGTATGGCAGCAGTGTTAGAAATTTATCACACGGTTTTATCATTCCATTGTTTATGCAGGAGGTGTTCATTCTTGGTGGATGAGCAAGATCCCCAAGATAGTCGCAGCGCCAAATGACCAACTCAATCTGCACCTATTTGCAATCAAACAGAACTATCGTAGAGGTAGCGCAGGCAACTGCCTTTCTCCTTGTCAGGAAATTGTAGAGTAAGTCATTGTTAAAGCTTTTTATTTCCTGATATTTATTTTGTATTAAGTATAAATTTTGTGTTAAGTAAATATATTTAATAATTTTACCTGTTTAAATCGTAATGGTAGATCTTCTCTTCTCTCTACGCTATCGGCCATGGATCAGCACACCAGTCTGTCAAGGACCAGAAGTCGTTCTCTCTCTCCGGGTCATGCTGAGCGTCTTGCAAGAAATTCCTCTGAGATGTCTGGCAACATAGCTATGGCACACATACACCAGGAATTCCCACGTTCTCGCAGCTCAAGGTGAGAAGATGCAGCTGGTGGTTCTGTGGTGCCACCATTGAATTTAACACCCTCCCCTCCCCCCTCCCCCTTCTCTGAGTTCTGATCTGGAAAGATGAGCTTTGGTTCAACTGGTTTATTAGTAAACAGTAAATTCTTGGATGGTATGAAATTACTAAAATATTTTTTATTTTATTTTAAATATCCTTTTCCAGTATGGAAGTGATGTAGTGTGGTATGATATGGATTATCTGTGCAATGGTTTGTTAGTTCGTGTGTGTGTGTGTGTGTGTGTGTGTGTGTGTGTGTGTGTGTGTGTGTGTGTGTGTGTGTGTGTGTGTGTGTGTGTGTGTGAATTCATGCCACATGTCATTAATTTACAAGTGGTGGATTGCATTTGTTGATTAATGAGTTACTTGAAGTCCTGAAGATTGTTGTCTGGTTTCGTCTTTTGCTTTAGTCCAGTGCCGGCAGCCGGTGTTGGGTTTTGGGTTGGTTTCTTAATGGAATATTTATCTTTCTGCATTTGGAGAAAAGTAGTGGATATGGCACTCATTCTTTTATGTGTTTCTTTGTGTCAATGGAGAACTCGCCATCAGGTCTCTTTCATCTCTGAGGGAGCTACGCAGGATCCTCCCAAAGGCTGTGGGAATTTTTTCTCTCTATAAATTTAGTTTTGTTTCTCAATTGTCCTGTATTGAATTTACAACATTCACTTCCGCACACACACACACACACACACACACACACACACACACACACACACACACATACATGCACACACACATGCACACACACATGCACATGCACATGCACATTCATACACACAGCACACAGAGTTCCAAGAAATTGGCTTATGGTTTGAAATGTATAGACTTTCAATGCATGAGTGGGGGATTGTAAGAGAATACTTTTTATTTATTTTGTTTGTGTGTGTGTTATCTGGTGTAGTCCATCCAGCATCAGTGAGTACTCAGAGGAAGATTGCTCAGAGCAGATGGCTGCTCTTGATGCACTCATTGTTGAGATACAAGAAACCAAGAGAGGCTTAACAAATATGGAAGAGGACGTTTATGTCTCAGATTTTGATGATGTGGCACCTCAGGAGAACAGTGGTATGCCGGACAGAGAACACACTGTGTCAGCTGCTTCGTTGGAGTCTAGTAGAACAGAGAGACAGTTGAGTCCGGTCAAGCTAGGGAGCTCTCTAGATATCGTGCTGCTGGAGAAGAAGAAGCGCATCGAAGAGATGGAGGAGAAGGAGAAGATACTGAATGAATGTAGGAATCAAATAAAGGTCAGAGAATCATTGCTTGTCAAAATTTATGTAAATTTGTCAGTGGCTATCCCATATGTACCGGGTAATGTGAGTTCACGAGAAGTGAGTATCTCTCTATTGAAAAGGTCTTTGTCTGGGTTGATTAGTGAAGACTAAATCCCTTCAGCTTCACTTGGTGCAGCTTCACCTCTTATAGCGTATTGAGTCTACACCTTGATTTTGCCACCTTCTCCTTGCAGTAGCTACCTCCTTTCTATTATCCATCCAATAAATATGTATGCTCGTGCCAAAGGCCCCATTTCTACCCAAGAGAGAGATTATTGCGTCATGGCCGTTGCTGTGGTAGTTTTGTATTAGATAAGCGTGCTCTGTTGGAGTTCTTAATCAAGTCAGGTAGCACATACATACGTATGTCACACGGCAGTGTGTGTGTGTGCGTTTGTGATGTATGAACATTTAATGGTGTAATGTCTCCATTTAGTTATTAGCCTCCTTCACCAAGCATGCGTGAGATAATTGTAGTAGTCATCTTGCCAGTCTGTCTGTCTATCCCAGTGGTAGCTCAATTGAATGACAATAAAGGTCCCTTAAAAATCTTTTTTTTTCTTCTATTTTTCCTTCTCTAAATTAAGAGCATAGTCAGTATAGGACCAGATGCTTTGCTGCACTCTATTTATGGTACCTGAACAAGCTTTTCTTTGGTTGTCTATTAAACACACATTGTCTTCCTGGCCTGGTGTAGGTATTCATGAAAGCTCTGCTTTTCATGGTTGTATGGCTGCTCTGAAAATGTGATATAGTTTGGGAAGACTAGTTGTTTCCATTCACTTCATTTGTTTTCATTATATATTGTCTACTTTAGGGACTATGTTTTAGGGAAGTACTTCTAATGAAATGTCAATAAACACATTAATGTTAGATTGATCGATACTTTAGCCTCATACCCTTACCTAAGCCAAGTCCGGTCATTGTAACAGGTCATTCATTATTTACCTGGAAAACTTGGACAGTTTAATTTTCTTTTGTTGACAACAGTCTGATTAGAAGTCCTTTCAGGGACGCAGGCACATCCTCTTCTCAGTCAGACCAGCCCAGTCTTTTCACGGAAATAAAATAATAAAATATTTTTTTTATTGTTTCAGACTCTGATGGCTGCCAACAAGTCCTTGGAGAAGAATGCCGTGGAGTTGAAGGAGGAGCTAGTTGTGGCGCAGTCCTACAGGATTCCTAGCAGGGTAAGATCAAGGGTACTATATTGGTCTGAAGTGGGCCTTTCTGCTGGTACTTGTGGTTGCCCTGCCAACGGCACTTACAAGTGATTCCAGTGGAAGTCTGCATGAGGCTATTGAAGTGCTTTTGGTTACGAATGTGTGGGTCTTGTTTAAATTAAATTTAATAAAGGTCATCTAAGTGCTCGGCATGTTTGAATTGAATTTTGATTTTTGTTATTTTGCTGACTGGGCAAGTGGTGGGTATGGTATGTGTTGCGAGACTTTGTTACACAATACAGAGGGGTTGGGGGCGTGGCAGAGGTATGGTCCAGTTGGTATGTATTCTGTATCTGCCGCTGTTTGTGTTTCCTTCATCTTGCGGTGTGTTACTGTGTACATATCATCCAGGAGGCTGACTTTATCGTTAGTGCATTGTTTTGCTAACTGTTTAAACAAGTTATTAGCCTCAAGTAGCCCATTTAAACTGACTGGGATGGACTAGCAGATCTTCCAGTGCCTAATGTTGTTTCTAGCTGCGCTGGCTGCTGTGGAGGCTGCTGGTAAACAGTGGGTTTGTTTGGAGTTTGCGGAGCAGGACATGTTTTTGGTATCTTTCTCGTTCTCGAGTGCTGGCCAAGGCGACGTAGTGACCACAACAAGTGTCTGAATAAGGTGTCAAACATTTCACTAAACCCAGCTTGGCTTTTGATGTGGTCGCAATACACTGTGGCTAGTATTGTACCCTGTGGGATGTTGGGTGTTTGTGTGTGTGTGCGTGTATGAATGTGGTGTGTGTATGAATGTGGTGTGCGTGTGTGTGTGGTGTGTATGTGTGTGTGTGTGTATGTGTGATCTAAAATGAGAATTAAATATTGATGAACTGTATTAATCTTGGAGGAAAGATTGAAGTGGATTAGAGTTGGAGATATGGAAAAAGAAGACGGTATATGGGAATTGTATGTATGTGTGTGTGTGAGTTATGTGTGTGTGTGTGTGTGTGAGTTATGTGTGTATGTGTAGTGGAAAGAGGGGTAAGCAAGAGAGGAGTGAAATTGAGGCAGAAGTATGGGTGTGGGTGTGGGTGTGGGTGTGGGTGTGTAAGGAAACGTATTTTATTGTCAGCGCCAGATGGGATAGAGTAGTTTTTAGTTTCATCGAATTTGACGTACTGTGGTAGTAGAGTGGTGTGTGAAGGAGTTTGTGTGTGTGTGCATGTGTATGATTACGTAATTGCCAGTGAGTATGTGTGTTACTGAAACTAGTCCATCGGTTAGCCTGGCGTCTTGTTTAGCAAGTTGAAGTGTGAAGTGATTTCAAAGCTGCACATTGTTTACCGTAGAGGCTAATTACATTTGCCTGAGTACGTATGAAGCCCACAGTGTTTGTTTAGAGTGCTAGTGACCACTGGCGGCTCTCTGTGTGATCGTTTGGAGGAAAACTGAAAAGCTTGTGTGAGTTTCATAGTAGTAGCTGCTACTACTCCATGCCTACAGAGGCGGCACGCTCGCTGGTACTAGCCCGTGTGATGGAGATGATACACAGAGCTCCACTCACTCACTCACTCACTCACTCATTCACTATCTTACTCACGGTTTCATACAGAGTTCAGCGGTTCAAAATTATTTAATCGATGATATCACACTACAGAATGATTCCTCCCCAGTGGTTGGTGGAGATGGAATTTTTTTTTATGACTGCGTTTCCATTTTGTGTTGTGATGCAATGTCTGTGCTGGCCTGGAGGATCAGTGGGGCGTGGCTAACGACAGCCCACTCTATCCTATGGAGCCAGGACCTTGTCACACATGCATAGCTAGTGATTGAGTATGTGTCAGCCATTGGTATTCATCCCCACTCAGTCTGTTGATGCAGCTACTGGTGGACCCGGAAGCAATGGAGACTGTAGACATGGTCCAGTGGACTTCCAGTCAGCTGGTGGATTATATACAGCTGGATGGAAGTGTGTGGGCGGGATAAGCATGATTAGAACAGTGGTATCAATTTATTATGTGTGTGTGTGTGTGTGTGTGTGTGTGTGTGTGCATAGGCGGACCTGAAATGCTGGCCTCGAACCAGAGCGTGTGTACAAGACCTCGACCAGAAGCTTTCTCTAGATGACAACTACGTCGATCCATCTGAGGTACGTATTCACTGTGCTCTCGACTAATGTGTGCTTATGGTAGGTATGGGATACCATCAACAAAAAGGCAGTTGTTTCAGTATCTCTATCACAAAGAACTGATTTGTACATTTATGTACATTTTTTGTCCCAACTCATTAGCACTGCATTCTGAAGCTCCAGGTACCCAGTGTGGTACAGGGGCAATGGGGAGCACTGCATTCTGAAGCTCCTGGTACCCAGTGTGGTACCCAGTGTGGTACAGGGGCAATGGGGAGCACTGCATTGTGAAGCTCCTGGTACCCAGTGTGATACAGGGGCAATGGGGAGCACTGCATTCTGAAGCTCCTGGTACCCAGTGTGGTACCCAGTGTGGTACAGGGGCAATGGGGAGCACTGCATTTTGAAGCTCCTGGTACCCAGTGTGGTACAGGGGCAATGGGGAGCACTGCATTGTGAAGCTCCAGGTACCCAGTGTGGTACCCAGTGTAGTACAGGGGCAATGGGGAGCACTGCATTGTGAAGCTCCAGGTACCCAGTGTAGTACAGGGGCAATGGGGAGCACTGCATTGTGAAGCTCCAGGTACCCAGTGTGGTACAGGGGCAATGGGGAGCACTGCATTGTGAAGCTCCAGGTACCCAGTGTGGTACAGGGGCAATGGGGAGCACTGCATTGTGAAGCTCCAGGTACCCAGTGTGGTACAGGGGCAATGGGGAGCACTGCATTGTGAAGTTCCAGGTACCCAGTGTGGTACAGGGGCAATGGGGAGCACTGCATTGTGAAGCTCCTGGTACCCAGTGTGGTACAGGGGCAATGGGGAGCACTGCATTGTGAAGCTCCAGGTACCCAGTGTGGTACAGGGGCAATGGGGAGCACTGCATTGTGAAGCTCCAGGTACCCAGTGTAGTACAGGGGCAATGGGGAGCACTGGTATTGTGCAACTGTTATTTATTTGCTGTCAAACTGAAAGAATAACATTGTTGGGTGTATGACGCACAAACTGCTGGGCGTTTGACGTGTGCATGTTGCCATGCATGTCCGGCTGACGTGTGGTGGCATCTAGCCATCTGGTCTCCAGGGGGTGGGGGGTGGTGGGTAAGGAAAGCAACACTCACTGTACTTGGTGAAAGTACTGAGTGCTAACTTTCTCTGATGATAGATCCTTGGAGGTTTGCTCAGGCATGGTTGCTTGAAGAGTGTTCAATGGGAGCCTGATTGACGATGACTGGCTCAGAGTCGATGGAGCGTGGGAGTTGATGGCCCATGGGGGGCTGGCTGATGGGTACTGGACGTAGGGGTCAATGGGCTAGGAATTCCAGATGGTTGCTGTAGCATTTGGAGTGCCCTTTAGCTTGTGATCTACAAGCATGTGCTTGTGTATAGAATTAACTATTTCTCTAATACTGTAAATATGATAAGAAGGAGACACTTGTATGCAATGTTACCTCTCTTTCTCACCTTCGTCCTTCCTTCCTCCAACTTCCTTCCTCCAACTTCCCACTCTACCTCTCTCCTATTTCCCAACCTCCCTCCCTTCCTTCCCCATCTCCCATCTTCCTCCCCTAGATCATAGCGGTGCTGCTGGAATCAGAGAAGAGATACGTGTCTGTACTCGCTCTGCTCAACTCCCACTACTTGCAGCCGATGCGCATGTTGGCCTCCTTCAAGCCGGACATCCTCAGCATGCAACAACTCAACACAATCTTCCTCAACTGGTAATACACTACACACTCTTGCCTGTGCACTGTTGAGGGTGAAGGGAACAAGTTTGAAAACTCGGGAACTTCAAAGGAATGAAGTGTGCTGGAGCTAGTTCAGGGAATTGTTTATTCTTCATTATGTTCGTAGGCGGGATTTGTTGGTTATTACAATGCCTTTTGGTTTACTATTGTAAAGTTGCTTCTGCCATTTTCATGACGCATAATTCAAGCCCAAAATCTGTTTATCTTTACACAGTTTTAGTCGAGTACAAGCCATTCTCATAATCATGCTTACATTGTATCAGTTGTTATGCCAAACTTCTTCCTTCTGTCTTAGCAACGAGCTGCTGGTGATCCATCGAGGGCTGTATGAAGACCTCCTGCAGGTGCCCTCTTTGCCTGAGACTACTCAGGTGGACAAGTTGTTTGAGATCTTAGAGAGAACTTTCCTAGCTTTTGGCCACTACAGCAGCTACCTGGCAGGCAACAGACAGCAGAATATCCAGGTGAGGGCGGGAATGTCCAGTTGAGGTGACAAGAGAAGCAGGGAAGTCTGTTGCTAGTTTCTTACAACTTTTTGTCAATTACCCATAGTCTAGTAGTGTTTCTAACCTCTGATTTTTTTTTTTTTGTGTGTATAGTTAGTTTTAATTAGTTTTACTACCCTTTGCCGGGTATAGTATGCTTGTAGTATTGAGTATTTACTAGTTCCAAATCGGAAACTGCTATTAGAGATACTAAAGGTGATAATTTTATTTCTCTAACCTCACTCTACTCTAGAGGGGCTATAATAGGCCATGGCGCAGTCTGGCAGTACTAGACCGTGCCCACTTAAGGGAGCCACGTATTGGGTGATATTTACTAGCTTGTGGTCGGTGGCGTTCATCTCGCAAACTTTGTTACTCTCTTTGAGTAGCCGCCGCTTGTTTGGATGTTGAGTTTACTTTGGAGCTTGAGGATTGGGAATCTAATTGAATTCATTAATTAAGAGGCTCAGAGCTGGATCTCTAACTTCTTGGTGCTTCCATGGTTTAATATTATCAGCTAAACTAAATGTTTGGAACAGGCCAAAATGAGATGATTACATCAAGAAAGGTGGCCACTTTTCATAGAAGTGTTTACGTCTGGCTGTGGTGTGTGTGTGTGTGTGTGTGTGTGTTAAATACATAGATGTATGTAATTGTACTATAAAGCAGCTGCTAGGTGTACTCGTGTGTAGCACAACCATTGTTATTGTTTTGTTTATATCCTTATCTTGAAACCATAATTATTTAAGAGTCTGTTTTAAGATCTTGTGTGATTTATTTATTTATTTTAGAGAGAGCTGAGGCAATTGAAGAACAAGCCTGAATTTGAGCAGCTCTTGAACCACTGCCAGCAGAACTGTGAGGGTCTGTGCCTCAGCAAGCTACTGACCATACCTGTGGAGAGGGTAAGCCATAACCCTCCAAACATCATCTTTTCTTTCAAACAAAACTCGCCACTCCCCTCAAACCATACTTCCCCCCTCCTCCCCTCCCCCCCCAAACCTAGACACTATTCTTTCCTCTAAAATTAGTTCTTATTTGAAACTTGAGCATTTTAAGGGCTAGCTTAGTTCATACCTACATGTATGAGATTCAGTTCTGTGTTGTCTCTTTCCTTGACCATGAAATGATTCACCATCTGTTTCTGTGTGTATGTGTGTGTGTTGATGCAGACTGGAGAGTACTCCGAACTCCTCACACACTTCTTGAATCCCCGGGTGCGAGCTCTGCCTGAGGACTCTTCCAAGCGAGCCAAGACCCTCATCCGGTTCCTGAGTAGCCTCAGATATGTGAGTGCATGGGCGGGGCTGAAGATGGGAGGGGTGAGGGTGGAGTCGGTTGGGAGGTGGGGACTGCTGAGTGAGTTTTAAGTTTTTTAGTTATTTATGGCCTCAGGCTATTTGTGTTAATTAATTCATTGTTTAGTATTCTTGTTAAGTGATGTACTTCATGCTGTGATACACAAAGGCCCACTTTTTGTAAGGTCACAGTCCGAGGGAAAATACATCAACACATGTAGGTTTTGTTTACGTTTGATTATATATAAAGTGAAAGCGATTATTTTCACTAAACAATCGTTCACACAGGAAGGTCAAAGGTCAAAATCCAGGGTTTAGTTTGTAAATCCATTTTCTAAACTTGGTATAATAACGTGTATATAGTGATTATCAATTAATGTAAAAATCTTGAGACATGAAGCCGAATAGCGAGGGTTTGTGAATCACACAAACAAACCCATATTTATCATAGCCTATGGACATACTTACATATGTACGTACCACTACACTGGGACTGCGTCAGATTTATACCACTGCACTGGGACTGCGTCAGATTTATACCACTACGCTGGGACTGCGTCAGATTTATACCACTACACTGGGACTGCGTCAGATTTATACCACTACACTGGGACTGCGTCAGATTTATACCACTACACTGGGACTGCGTCAGATTTATACCACTACACTGGGACTGCGTCAGATTTATACCACTACACTGGGACTGCGTCAGATTTATACCACTACACTGGGACTGCGTCAGATTTATACGACTACACTGGGACTGCGTCAGATTTATACCACTACTGCTGGGACACTGCGTCAGATTTATACCACTACACTGGGACTGCGTCAGGATTTATACCACTACACTGGGACTGCGTCAGATTTATACCACTACACTGGGACTGCGTCAGATTTATACCACTACACTGGGACTGCGTCAGATTTATACCACTACACTGGGACTGCGTCAGATTTATACCACTACACTGGGACTGCGTCAGATTTATAAGACATAGGACTACAGTATACTGCAACCACAGTATTATAACTGGTGCTGCTTGGTTCAATCACAAATGACAAGAAGAATTTATATCAGTACAAATTATCATTTTTACTGTCATTTTCATGAGAATTGAGCTAAGGAAGAGAGAGAGAGAGCTGCTCGTTGTGAGCTACAAATTAGACAAATAATTATATTTGTCTTGTACACATTAAAAATATCCTGAATTCTGTAGTCATGCCAATACCACCATCAATTACTTCAATTTTCAGAATTTAAATGACGACAAGTCTGAATGGGACCACGCCCAGGAGAAGATCAAGCTGCTGAACAAGCTGGCGATGGACGGACCCATACCCATGGAGATCTTCAACTCTGACGTGCGGCTGATGAAACAAGGGCCACTGACACAGGTAGTGGGGAAGAAGGAGCTGGCGAGACACTGCATTCTCTTCAACAACTACATCTGCCTAGCAACAACCAAAGACACCACCCACATCAAGATCATGGATGTGAGCTGGGAGGAGGGGAGGCGGGAATAAAGGGAGGGTGGGGCTGGTGGGATAAAGGGAGGGTGGGGCTGGTGGAATAAAGGGAGTGTGGGGCTGGTGGGATAAAGGGAGGGTGGAATAGGTGGGTTTTAAAGGAGCGTAATGAGTTGACATTTAGATGCCCCTCCCACTCTTTATTTTCCCTCATTAGCACACGCACACACTTACCCTGAGGGCTTTCTTTGTGCGCTAGTTTAGTCTGTGCATTGTTGAAGCGGCTCTGGCAACTATTGTTCATGTGGTTTCACAGAGTGGCATGATGTCCTTGTTTGGAGCCCAGCTGCACCGGTGTGTGGACGTGGAGGGCCAGGCCATCGGCAGCGACCTGCAGTCTGGACTCAGTGAGGACAAGCTAGCCTTCAGAGTGTCTCTGCTCAACAACGATCCTCTCTACCTTAGAGCTGCCAAGCCCAGCGAGTGGAGACAGTGGCTAGAAGTTCTGGAGAAGGTACGATGCTTCCTCTGTGTTTGTGTAGTGTCTGATTCCTCAAGCTTTGTGTAGAAGGCAAAGGTTTGGGCTTTTGTTTAGTTTCCACTAAGAGTTTGTTTTAGGTTTAGTTTTTGGTTAGTTTGTGGCTCTCTACAATGGTATTTGTTGTTTCTGTAAGGATTGTGCAGCCTATGAGCATAACCTATACAGCTTTATTAGCTGAACTACTTTTTAATTTGTTACTGTTAGCATAATGGCGGACGTAGCAATTCAATCGAGAAAGTACCCGGGAATGTCCTGGGCTAAGATTATGGTAGGTGGCTATTACACCTCATGATCTAGCAAGGATGTTAGTTAAAAGCAAAGTGAAGGTGCAGGTTTCGACAAGTTAGAACAATCAGATAATGTGAATTTTTTAGTTCTTTTTCAGCTGGTTATGTATTAAGACAATATTAATAAATTACCCATTGAGAATTGTGGCTTGTTCACCTTGCTGACCTGTAGCCTCCACAGAAGCCATGACCAGCTCTCTTTGTTTCTGAGCTCCACTACCACAAATTGAATTCACGTGGAGAATTGAAGACTTGTAAAATTACTAGACCAAGTTAGGATTGTGTGGGCGTTGGAAAGAAAGAGAGAGAGAGAGAGAGAGAGAGAGAGAGGGGGGGGGGGGGGAGAGGTGAGTGCTTAGGGGAAGTAGAACGGGAAGTGATGCAATCAATTAAGATCTAGAAGTGACCTTAATTACTATGTCCAGAGGTGTAGTTACTACTACTGAGGAGCCGGGGAATTTCATGCAGGAATGGCTGCTACTTTCCTTTTGTCAGTCTTTCATGTCTGTCAATGTTGTCTGTCTGTCTGTCTGTCTGGGCTAAAGTTGCGAAAACTATTGAATAGTTTTGGTGGGAGATACACATGAGATTATGAGAAAAAATCTTGCAAACAATGAACAACTACAACATTGAATAGATGTATGCAGGCTATGAAACAGTCTCATGTAGCTATGATGTATGTGTGTGTGTGTTTGTTTGTTTGTGTGTGTAGTGCATCCAAGAGAGTCGAGAGTTACAGATGGAGCTAGAGACAGATATTCTAGACCACAGACAACTGTATGCAGCAGATGCTGGTCCCAAAGTAAGTGTGTGTGTGTGCGTGCATCATAGTGCTACATAGATAGTCAGTTCCATGGCAACTAACTTCCTAGTAGACTACATACTAGATCAGATAATGGAATAAAAGAAGAAGAAGAAAAAAAAGATAGTCACCCATTCCCAAAGGAGTTATTATTTGTTTCTTGTTGTCTCAGATCGCGGCAGCGTCTCTGGAGAAGTTGTTCCAGCAGCTGACGAGTCCTCAGTTTGAGTTGCGTCCGGACTTCCTGCGTGTGTTCCTCCTCACACACAGCTGCTTCACTACTCCCAAGGACGTCTTAACTGCTCTGCTCAACTGCATCAAGACCCATGAAGACATGGCAGACAGACTGAGCCAGGTAAGAACACACACACACACACACACACACACACACACACACACACACACACACACACACACACACGACTAGCATGGCAGGCACTAGGTCGTATGCAATATTGTTTTTTACTTTGTGGTTATTTTATGTATGACTTGTTATTGCTAAATTGGTTTCACTTTTATTATTATTTATTATTATTATTATTATTATTATTATAATAATAATAATTATTATTATTATCTCCCTTCTAGGTTTCTGACAGTGAGCTCTTCTTTGATATGCAGATGGAAGGTGTGTGTGTGTGTGTGTGTGTGTGTGTGTGTGTGTGTGTGTGTGTGTGTGTGTGTGTGTCTGTCTGTCTGTCTGTGTGTGTGTGTGTGTGTGTGTGTGATTGTAAGTGTCTGTGGTTGTGTGATTCTGATCTTCATGTTTAAGTCAACATATTTATTTGGATAAGCTGTGAGGAAACGGAGTCTTTGTCAGTTCAGTATTGTGCCGGGCATTTGCCGCCATTGTAGATCAGTTCAAATGGGTCCCAGGAATGTCTGGAATGGGATAGATTGGTTATTTTTAAGTCACTCTCGTACTTTAGATCTAAACATAAATTGCGTGTGTCTAAACATTATAAATGTGAGATGGGTTTTTGTTTGTGTTTGTTTGTTCTAGCTGTTGTTGTTTATTAGAACAGGATGGCATTGTGTATATTTGTGTTGTTGTGCAGATGGTGCTGGTAGTGGCGATGTTTCAGCCTCGGCTTCCTCCTATACCATCAACACCACAGACTCCGAAATAGGTAAGTGAGCGTGTCAACTGAATCGAAGGGTGGGAGGGGGTGTGGTCAGTTACTAAGTTACCATGTTGAGCATGTGGGGTGGACTGAGGTGTGTACATACATAGCAAAGATTTAGGGATGTGGACAGGTGAGTGGGAAGGGAGGGAGTAATACTTGCTGGCTGTGTTATGTGCACTTAGTACTAGAACACTTTCCTGAACATCTGGTATCTAATCAATTGACTGTATTGGGGGGCACCAGAGTTAACGTGTGTGTGTGTGCGTGTGCGTGTGCAGGTTCTCCTAATCACAGTCCAAGTGTTATGCGAAGGTCGACGTCTTCATCAGGTCAGGGACATGCCATTTCTCCATCTCCGTCTCCTAGCACTGGGATGCTGAGGAACTCCTTGGCCACGAGGAAGGTTCGTGCACATCTATGTGCCTGTTGTTCTGGTCTGCCAGTGTGTAGCTGGTGTGTGGCCCAGTACACATGTGTGTTGTCCTGGTCTGCCAGTGTGTAGCTGATGTGTGGCCCAGTACACATGTGTGTTGTCCTGGTCTGCCAGTGTGTAGCTGATGTGTGGCCCAGTACACATGTGTGTTGTGTGTAATAGTTCTTCACAAGCTGTCAGTTTCCATTTGATTATATGTTATTATAAAAATTGTAGTCTATAGCTTGTGTCTAAGGTTCACACCTCAGGCATTCACGATCATTGTTGCTTTTCTTTAGACGGTGCTCAGCGCCACAAGTTTTAATAGCACCAGCGACTCTGATGTGTCCCCTCACACCTCTGCCATTGTCGTGGACAATAACTCCATAGCAACCAAGGATGCGTGGGTGGATCCGAGTGCTCCTGAGGGGGAGATTGTGTTTGGGAAGAAGTCCAGCCTGAGCAGTAAGTCTGTGTTCTTTGAGGCTGAGTTAATATGCACAGGGTTTTAATTATGGCCAGCAAATCTTCTCATTATTTCATCAGAACAAAAACAGACACTTAAATTAATCCCCTTGTGTGTGTACATGTTTGTGTGTGTGTGTGTGTGTGTGTGTATTTGTGTGTGCGTATATGTGTGTTGGTGTGTATGTGTGCTTGTTAATTGGGGGAGGGAGGGGGATGTCCTTTAGGAGTCGTCCTTTAATTAATCGATTTCTCTCTGTTACTAGATACTCTGCCGCTTCCGATCGTGACGTCTGACTATTCTACGTGCTCCAGTATTGCCAGTGGGAGTGACTATTACACTAAGTTGTACCCTCGGAGTCGGGATGGGATGGTGATGGCGGTAGACAGCGACGGAAGTGACAGGGACATGCCAGAGGACGAGGAAGATAAGACACCTGAAGACTCCTTGGCTGGCACAGGTGGGTGTGGTCAGTGATAGACAGGTGGGTGTGGTCAGTGATAGACAGGTGGGGGTGAAATATTCTGGCTTACCTTAGCTCCTCTTTTTATTTCTTTATTATTATTATTAGTATTCAGTCATTGTTCTCAAATTAATTGGATAGTGCTGAGATTGCAGAGTGCTTTGAAATTGTGAGGTTTCTTTATTAGTGGTTTGAGAGTGAGTGAGTGAGTGAGTATGGTCCAGTTTGCTGCAGTGGCACTTGTGGGGATATGTATCAGAGAAGACGAGTAGTTCCCATTCGCGTATTGTACCACTTCACTATAGCTGTACCATGTGGCCCTGTGCTCTCTGAAGTGGCAGGTATCAGTTCTCTGGCAGTTGTAGGTAAAGATGGCAGAGTAGGAGCGTAACTCTTTCAACTCTTTCCACTAACCTTCTATCTTTCTTCCGCTGACCACATCAGTAGTCGAGTAGCGTTGATCCCAGGGTTTGTAGTAACAGGTGCATTGTTGTGGTTGTGCCACCTGACAGCGATTCCTTGGGAAGCCTGGGGAATTGTTACCTGGGTGGTGCCTGGTTGATTTGGGTAGATTTGCCCTGGTGTATTCATGATGCAGGATGTATTATTTCTGATGTCAGATTGTTCCCACTACTATTATCTCAATTGACCTCTACTATTATCTCAATTGACCTCTACTATTATCTCAATTGACCTCTACTATTATCTCAATTGACCTCTACTATTATCTCAATTGACCTCTACTATTATCTCAATTTGACCCCGATGAACTCTCATATTTCATCACTCCAAGTGTGAAATAAAGTCCTGACACTGTCAGATACAAACTTTGCTGATGGGTTTCAAGTTTTTAATTGTCCATGCCTCTAGAAGGTTGCTATGACTCCAGCAATTGTATAATCCTACAACAGTAGCTCTAGATGAAGTTTAAATAAACATTTCAATTTCCTTTCTGACATTATGTAATCAGTCGTTAAATAACTGAATAAACTTTGAGACATTGCACGAAGCCCTGCCGGCTCCAAATAACTGGAATGAATGGGTGGCAGTATCTTTGAGAACAAGTCGGTTTGAGTGGCAGTATGTGTGTGTGTGTGTATGAATAAATATATGTATATGCCATAACCGTTTTTGTTTAGGTCGCATAAGAATCAAGACTTATCGCAGTATGAGTGAGGGATCTACCAATATGTTGAGTGTTAGTCTGAAGGAGCCTGAGGAAGCCAAGGACAGCAAGCTGGGCCATTCCGAGAGGATGCAGTCTGAATTGGACGAAGCGTCGAAGATGATGGAGATGTCTCTGTCGCTATGCAACAATGTATTCGAGGAAGAAGAGGAGACAGTCAAAGGGGATACTCTCACTAAACATTCCACGCTGGATATCCCAGAGAATAGACTCTCAGCACTAGCCAGCCTGTCCTCCTCACAACCTGGTAAATGAATGGAGTGCTGTTTATAACTTAATACAAATATAATTGGAATGGTTGAATTTTAAGGAAGATCTTTGGTGGATGTAAATGGGAATAATTGTTTTTAAAGAAGTGTACCGTAGTAGTTGTGTGTGTGTGTGTGTGCGTGTGCGTGCGTGCTTCATTATACTGGTTGTTATTCCATTCTTGTTCACACGGTCTGCCAGAGTTGTGAGTCCCCATTCACACTGCCCATGTTGAGTGGTTGGTGGGTTTGGAAGACCCTAGTTGATTGTATTCACTTTGAACTCTTTCATGTGACATACCATGTGTGTGAGTTTGTGTTTGTGTTGCATTTTGAATTTGTGGTCTCTGGGCTTCTCTATTTGATTTGGTGGGAACTTGTTTGTTCTGTGAGTTGAACAGTATATTAAATTTTCGTGGTAAACAAAAGAGGATTAACTTTTTAAATTTAATCTGAATACCGGATCATTTGTAAATTTGTAGATCTGACTCTTTCCACTGAGGACAAAGGTCCCCCACCTGTGCCCCCTCGCGACCTGAGCATGCTCAATGAGATGGCGGTCACCCAGTCAGTCAGAAGTTACCTCCAACCAGAGAGCAGTCTGGTTCGCAGTGGCTCGGAGCACTCTCTCCTCATGCAGAGCGTGTCATTGGTAGAGTCCGGATCCAGATTTCAGTCTGGGGACGGGACCAAGCTGCGAGTTGGACTCCTCCCCCATCGTAGGGGAAGCCTCAACCCTGTCATGGACAAATCTCTTCTCCCTAACTCGCCCAGCAGAAAGTCTGACAAGAAATCAAAGAAGAGCAAGAAGAAGGCGGATACATTTGGTGGCCATACCAGTAGCTCTGCCATGTCCTCCCCTGCTAGAAGTGCAACGATGATGTTTGGGAATTCCCCTACTCACAACTCCATGCTCTCTAACAGTCTCAACATGGGACCTGGGGGCGGGGCAGGGATGGGCCTCAATCTGTCAGCTAGTTTGAATGCTGTAGAAAGCAAGGGCAAGAAGTCCAAGTGGAAGATGTTGCAGAGCAAGGTGGGGAAGAAGTTCAAGCACAACATAACAGAAGAGGAAGAAGTTCCTCGGAACAAGCCCAAGAGATCCAACTCAAGCCCTTCAGGGAAGAAATACGCTGTAGGGGTCAATAGGAGCTTCTCGATCAATGAAGAAGACATTCGGATAAGTATGGCGTCTGACAGGAGCTCTATCTCTGGAGTAGTGAGTCCTAGATCTCGCAAAGCCAGCTCCTCACAGCAAGTCTGCAATGGGAAGGTGTTGGCCAAGGTCTTCCATATTTTCAATGCCTGGGTGATGGAGTACTACGAGGTGAGCTAGCTAGTTCACCATGCTGTGTGTGTGCGCATGTGTATTGACTAATGTGGGTGTGGTTTAATGCAGGACTTTGAAAATGACAGTGAGCTAACTCAGTGCTTGAAGGAGGCTTTGGAAAACCTCATTTCTAGAAGTTACTGTGGCAACCTGGAATACCATCAAGCCCAGCAACTGTGCAGGTATTTCTGTTTCACTATTAAAAAAATTTTTTTTTATAACTTTGAAATTTCCCTGCAGTACTCTGACCAGGAAAAGAGAGATGTCTACTACTCCACCTCCCAACTGTTCCTTCCCCACTTTGTTGGGCTGGCGACTGGGCATTAGGGTACGTGTGTGAGTGTGTTTGTATGTATTCGGGCATTAGGGTGCATATGTGTGTTTGTATGTCACCTCAAGAGGACAGCAGAGTTCATGTATTACACCTTTTTATTGATTCATTGGTTCCATTGACCACAATGCCCGTGCCAATAGACTGGGCCATAGATGGAGAGTTGAAGTCATTGTAAGCTTTCACTCACTAGACTTACTCCTCGTAGCTGGAGGCGTGTGTGCGTGTATGTGCGTGTGTGTGTGTATGTGTGTGCGCGTGTGTGGCAGAGTCCAGGTTACTGCTGGCTCTGTTCCTTATGAGAACATTAATTACAAGCAGTACCAACGTGCACTTCTGATAGTCTTCCACAGTTGGGTGGAACTCCTACACTAAGCTAACTAAGCTAACCCTCCCCCAGAGGTTGTCACTGGCAATTTGATTTAGCTCTCTCTGTTCCTATACACTACTGTAAATGCATTTGAATTTTATTATTTATTTCATATTGTTTGTTTGACTAGGCTGAAGTGCTGGGTATGTTTGCGTGGGATAATCCAGACAAGCTAATGAAGGGCAAAGAGATAGACCTCAGCAAGAACTTGCCTTCTCAGTGTATGAAGATGATAGCTGAGCAGCTCACGCTCATGGAGTTCTGTGTCTACTCTGCTATTCAGAGAAGGTAAAAAATAAAGTATGTAAAACTGATGTTTCCCCTCTCCATTGTCTCTCTAGTGCCACTGACCAGTAGCTTTATGTTTCCCTCTCCATTGTCTCTCTAGTGCCACTGACCAGTAGCTTTATGTTTCCCTCTCCATTGTCTCTCTATTGCCACTGATCAGTAGCTTTATGTTGGAATGTTTGTTTGTTTTAGAGAATTGTTGAACTGCAATTGGAAGAAGTCGGACAAGGAGAAGCTTGCCCCTAATGTTTGCAGGTTGATACGCAGAACTAATGATGTAAGTATTCCATTATAAGTAGGAGGCGTGGTTTGACATCTATGTTGCTGTGTCATTTCTAGATGACATCCTGGGTCTCCACGGAGATCTTGCAGAGGAAAGCTCCGTCACAGAGAGCGGCAGTGATTGAGCACTTTATCCAGATAGCGTACGCCTGCTACAAGCATAACGACCTGCACTGTGCTCTCAACATCACCATTGCCCTGGGGTCTGCCTGCATACGCGGTCTCAAACTCACCTGGGCTGAGGTGGACAGGAAAGTAAGTCTACAACTATGCTCACAACATGTGTAGGGACGACATGTGTAGGATGACATGTGCAGGGACAACATGTGCAGGGACGACATGTGTAGGATGACATGTGTAGGGACTACATGTGTAGGGACAACATGTGGGACTACATGTGCAGGGACGAATGTGTAGGGACATGTGCAGGGACAACATGTGGGACAACATGTGCAGGGACGAATGTGTAGGGACATGTGGGACAACATGTGGGACTACATGTGTAGGGACGACATGTGGGACGACATGTGCAGGGACAACATGTGGGACAACATGTGCAGGGACGAATGTGTAGGGACATGTGGGACGACATGTGCAGGGACATGTGGGACAACATGTGGGACTACATGTGTAGGGACGACATGTGGGACGACATGTGCAGGGACAACATGTGGGACAACATGTGTAGGGACGACATGTGGGACGACATGTGGGACTACATGTGTAGGGACATTATGTATAGGGACAACATGCACGAGGAAGCCTGTGTGGGGATAACATGTGATTAGTTGTCTTCTCCAGCCATGCACATGTGTTTGATAATATGTTGTATTGTTTACAGCACAAACAGCGGTTTGAGAAGTTGAAGGACGCCATGGACTATCATGGTCGCTGCAAGAAAATGAGAGAAAACTTGGAGCAGTAAGTACTTTGTCATACTGATGAGTCAGCAACTTTATGAATGCCTTTACCTCTCAACTCCCACAGGCTTGCTCAAGAAACATTGACTAAAACTGGGTAAGTTGTAATCATTATGGCTATTGCGTCCTGTCACTGCTGATTGTCCCCCTTCAGTAAACTTCCTTCTGCCCTGCCGTACATTGGAGCGTACCTGGACACCATCTACTCCTTGGAAATAGCCTCCAAGACCTACAACAAAGGTGGTCTCGTCAACTTCGCTAAAATGACAAAGTTGGCGGACATTGTGAGCACAGCTCTGCAGTACCAGAGTGTGGGATTCCACTTTGAGCCGCGACTAGAAGTAAGATATATCATGCACAGATATAAAGATGAGAGTGTCTCCAACATTAAGGCAGAATTCTGTATGTCTTGGTGTTTGGGTAAAATTCTGCAGGTGTTGGTGTGCATATATATAGTGTATTCTAGTGGGCACTTCTCCTCCCCCCCTTTTGTACTTAAAGACAAAATTCAGAGCAATTATTTAAGACTGCTGATTCGTTTGGAGTGGTTTGTAGTAGCAATAATAGTGTGAGAAACGAAGTAAAGATTCATTTCTTCTCGTGTTCTTCTTTGCAGATGATGGCATATGTGACTGCAGCAAAGAGACTGTCAGAAAATGACCTTTATGAACTCTCCATATCCGTGGAACCTCCGTCCAGTTAACACAGACTACAACGCTACAAACTCAACACATTTATGTCCAGGGACCGACTCAAGTGCACCTGTTACGCACGCACACACATACACACTGGTACGACTCAATATAATCACTTCTCTCAAGTATGTGTGTCAGATGGGCAGTGTGGCTCGCAAAGTTCATTTTTTTTATAACTTTTTCATGCATAATTATTTTGTGTTTGTTTCATGTGTACGGCTCATCATCAGACGTATAATTATTACATTGACATCAAAAATATTATGATAAATACAGAATGCTGGTATTTCATGAATTTTATTATTTATGCTATTAAAAAAAAATTATCAAATATTTTTCACACTTCAGTTAATTCTTTCTCTTTCCAGAAAGCTCCAGTAGGGCTTCCTTGAGGGAGGAGTGCACACATAATGGGTGTTTCTGCTCCTTGGTCTGGGGTCAGAGGAGCTTTGTCACCAGCCATGTCGGTTTTCACCCACCCTGGGCAACAAGCGTTCATAAGTACATCCTCTTTACCTGCACAGCACAGGCGGTGGGAAATATTTACCATAAATAGTTGGCGGCCGAAAATAAATAGGCCTTAATCAGCCTTGCAAGCTGTACTCATTAAATATTTAGGTAATGGGTTTCATGTTATAAAACTCCTGACAGTGACACACGTGGTAAGAGGCGCATAAATATGGAATCACATAAATATGGAATCACATCTCAGTCTGGGTGACAGTCTGGCTGTACAACACAATATTTTTTATCACCTCTCCACTGTTCGGACTCAAAAGTGTCTTACTCATTTCACCTTAACAGTCCCTCCCACTCGGTCATTTGACATACCGGGTCTGACAAAATAATGGGCTCACCTGAGTCTTGGAGCTTCCTGTTGTATATCAGCATCATGGCAACTTCCAATGTCTTGGAGGAAGAATAGAAGGTGTTACACCAACCTTGCTCACGATGAACTCCATCCTTAACATCCTGTAAGAACTTCTCTTTCAGAGCCAGGATATCGTCTTCAATCAGGTCAGGCCTTGTGAACTGGTCCCTCAGCTCTTGTTTAGTTAGTCTCAAGAACAAGCCTGGGTGGTAGGAGCTCACGTTCACAACTCTTCCATGATGCTTAACAATTGGTGTAAAGACTCTGAGCATGTTCAATGTTCCTGTGAAATTAATGGCTACAGTGTTTGTGGCTTGCTCTACAGCCGAAGCAGTGGAGGCGTGCGTGTATGCTACGCCAGCATTGTTCACTAGAACGTCAATGCCACCGTAACGCTCCAGCAAGAAAGCCTTCAACGCGGCCACTGACTCATCGGAGGTGATGTCCAGCTGGTGATATTTGGGAGATAGCCCTTCACTCCGCAAAAGCTCAATTGCTTTTTGTCCGCGATCCTCGTCCCTCGAGGTTAAATAGACGTCTCCTGCAAACTGGCGACAGAGGCCCCGGACTATGGCGAGACCAATACCTTTGTTAGAACCAGTAACAACCGCTACCCGACGACATTCGGCCATTGACTCGATGAGGGGAAAAGGTAGTCTCGCAAGCCAGACCCTTTACCAGACGCTACGCGGGGGAAGGGTCTGGTACATTGCGCACATCAATCTCGTATCATACCCCCAGAATCTGGGGGAAATACTTTGCCTGTACTTCTTATGGAGCGGCTGTGGTTAAATTGTTGGCTGTAAACTTTACGCGTTCATTTTTGCAACTCGGATAGAAATGGAAAGATGCTTGGGTTGTGGAGGAGATGTTTCCACTGCCAGTGAGAGAAAGCGGCGGCGATTACTTGGTAGTTCCACTGCAGAAAAAATCAGGAACACTTTAATTTCATTCTTCTGTCAATGACGTCATAACTTGCAATTAGATTCTGAGTCTATTAGAAGAGGGTATATATTAGTCTCGCAAGCCAGACCCTTTACCAGACGCTACGCGTAGCGTCTGGTAAAGGGTCTGGCTTGCGAGACTAGGGAAAAGGTATAAGCGTCGTCACAGCTTGCGCGGCAAAATATGACGGTAAAGCATCGTCATTATTGCACGCCCACGGATTTATGCTGATAAATAAGAGCAGTGGATCATCTTTGGCTTCTTTTTTTTATATTGAATTTAATAGTTGCTGCCTTTTGTCTGGTCGCTATCTATAGCAATGAGAGTAGCTATCGTCACTGGTTCTAATAAAGGCATTGGACTTGCCATTGTGCGCGGTATGTGCCGCCAGTTTGACGGGGACGTCTACCTCACCTCTAGGAACTCTCAGCTAGGCGAGGAAGCCGTTAAGTTGTTGAAAGATGAAGGTTTGGAACCCAAGTACCATCAGCTAGACATCACGTCTGAGGACTCCATTGCCAAGCTAGCAGTGTTCATCATGGAGAAATACGGAGGAGTGGATGTTCTTATTAATAATGCTGGGATTGCTTACAAAGCAGCATCAACTGCACCACCCATAGAGCAGGCCACTGTGACTATGGCAACCAACTTTACCGGCACTTTGAACATGATGCGTGCATTCTTCCCTCTGATGAAGCCTCACGGGAGAATTGTAAACGTCTCATCATTTGTTGGGGCTTTGTCTCGACTCACTTCGAAGGAATTGCAAGAAAAGTTTAGCAGTCCGACGCTCACGGAGAAGGAGTTGGTATCTCTGGCTGACCAGTTTATAGCTGATGTGAGAGAAGGCAAGCACAAAGAGAGAGGATGGGGAAGTACCTTTTATGGAGTCAGTAAAGTAGCAGTGACTGCTATCACCAAGGTGTTTGCCAGGGAAGCCGTGCAGCATGGTAAGTGAAGCATTTCACAGGAGGAGCATTACTTATTCCAGTGATGTAGGAAAGAAGGGGTGGGGCTCCGGGGGCTGGAAACCCCCGTATAATTTTGGGGCATAATTTAAAGAGGTGATCCCCTTCCCCTTCCATACTGAAACATCTTATCCTACACCACTGCACTTTTAACTTAGTATAAAGTTGGGTTAAAATTTGTTTCCGGCTGCAGTAAAGAGATTAAGGTTATCCAGCTCTGTAGGGATCTTATAGCCTAGGGCAATCAGTTAATTGTGGTATAGCAATAAGAGTATGTGTTTAATGAAGTTGGCAGTTATATGCGGTGGGCTAAGTATTATAAAAAAAATTGTAGCAAATTTCTTCTTACTGGACAACACCAAAACATGCCCCAAAGATAGTTCTTTTGCCATCTTTGATTGGTAGCCATACCTACTTGTATTTTGCAATTACTGATAAGTTTCAAGGAACATTCGCAAAAACGGATTCAATGACCACAATGCTTGTTTGACTAGTTGCTAATCTCTCTCTCTCTCTCTCTCTCTTTCAGGTAAGGTGGATACCTTGGTCAATGCTTGCTGTCCAGGCTGGGTGAAGACAGACATGGCCGGGGATAGAGCACCTTTAACCCCGGACCAAGGCGCAGAGACTCCTATTGTTTGTGCACTTTTACCTGCTGGAAGTCCAAATGGAGAGTTCTGGAAAGACAAAGTTGTTAAGGAATGGTGAAGTATCTTGCAATATTCTAAAACTTTCATTGCCTTTTTTTTATGTACACTGTATACAATTCTCTTTGACTAGCTATGTAATTTGTGGTTTCTCATATTATAAGTGAACGTAAAAGACAATTGTTACAGAAGAGACACAGTAGCTACAGCTTAATGTAGCAATGCCAGTAGTGGAAGATGACAGGACTTACAACCACAACTGCTGTATTTCAGGTATGTGTCTATGTTCTTCATCATTTCTGGTCACATACATGTGGCCATGCTGTCTGCATGACCTGCTATGCACATGCTCAGTGACCAAGTGTTCCTGTGGCTTAGAATGGTCTCAAAGTTGTGACACATGAAATCTCCCACTCCAACACAACCCAGCAACAGTAAAGCTTACCAACACAGCTAGAGGGTAATAGCTAACCATTAGCACCAATAACAGTCATGAATCATTGCTGTCAAGCCTATATATAGCTATATACACACACAGTTATAGAAAAATACAAAAGTCTATGGCAACCAAACTGCAACTGCAATCCTAACCAAATGCGAACTAATATGGTTGTTTAGAGTTTAGATAAGAAATCTGTCATAGCAAAGTAAATGTTTTTCTTCATCACTTCATCCTCTTTCTTTCCATAGTGGCTCTTATAAGCCAGGAACTTGAGGATACCAGGTATAAATATCACAGCGACATTGCTGATGATTTGAAATATATATCCCACCTGCTTTTCGAGATGGAAGACATTCTTGACGGACAGAACTATCCCAGCGTACACAAGAATAGCAATGACCTGAATGATGATGAAAAATACGTACCTTCGAACTGGACTAGTTTTCTCCACGACAAAGTCATACAACTTCCGAGAGACGTACACAACCGGTACACTGTGCCTCATGAGGTCCACTTTATTCTGTGTCCTGTCTGTCACAGAAATGGTATAATTAGAAGACACATCATCTTCTTTTTTCTCTATTTCTGCCACTGACTTGAAATCAGTTTCAGATTTCAGCTTTTCAATAATAATTTTCAAAATTTCATCATAGTGTTCATGGAGAGAATGTATTAGCAAATGTATAGTTCGCACTGTAGAGCCCAGCAAGACAAAATAAGGGACGATTATAGAAGGGGAGATGACGCCTCCGTACAATGTGAAGATACTAAATTCAATGATCACACAGCACCAGAAATATGCCACCGCAATAGAGTAAACAAATGCTGCAAGAAATACGATGCGATACAGAAGTGCAGTCAGTTTGATCTGCTGACCAGAAAACCTGAAAATGGTGGAAGTCATTTCAACTAGAAAATATGGAAGAGGCGTGAAGTAACAACAAAAATAAACGACCAACGCGACAACAAACTGAAACAAGCCCCGCAGAATCAACCAGCACTTTGCTGTGCCAGTTGAATGTGAGACGTCTTTAAAACTCATTTCAATTAGAAATCTCCAAAAGTTGGCATCCAGAATCAGGTAGACGCGTTCCTGCATCATTGCAGCTAGCAGCTGATACTCCTTCATCGCTGGGTTCACCTTAATCAGTCCTGGCCAAAACTTCCAACCAAAAACCGCGAACCTTTCATTGGAATCCAACACTTTACCAGCATCAATGTGACTACTGATGTGGGCTGGATACGAACAAACTAGCAACAGAACAAATGCCACACATACAAAATACATCCAATACGTCGGGAGATACAACAGGCGGAAAGATGAAAGCAAGAGGGCAGTTAAACAGATCACGCGTCGCAGCCTTATCAGTGTGCTATCACCTTCGATATAGAAGCAAAACAAAAATTTTAAACAGCGCCCGAAATAAACAGGCATCTTGTGCGAAGGGAACATACCCTCAGGGCAATCTTGTGAAATCTTGTTAACTTCCTTGGAAGAACTAGGGAAGTAATGGAGGAGAAGTGGGAAGTACAGCCACAGTAATAAGGCAAGTACGCCAGGGATGACGAAATACTTCTCCAAAAGTTCCCTGGACTCGACTTCAATTAGGTTGCTCTTCTTGTAGCAGTGGTATTGAAGAAATTTGTCCTTTTCAATAGGTAAACCAAACCACCTCTCAGTGAGCAGCTTCTTGAGAAACATTGCATAGTAAAGCAAGTCAGGTGTAAGATGGTTAGGGCGAGATCCAGTCTGAGCCACACTGTGGACATCTGTATACTCTAATTGCAGACAGAGATAATCCCACTGAAAGCCGCCTGATGCATTTTCTATTTTAGTCAAGAATTTGACCATGTCATGCTTCCCTAGGCCACAGCTCTGGTTTGACTGCAAGCACTCACGATCACAGTGTCCTAAATTACTTTTGTACTGATATGCACCATCTTTAATATTAATGGAATTACCACTCAGTGTTAATGAAGCAGGGATGAAGGATTTGTCGTAGTAGTCTAGGGCCCAGTCTTGAGTGACCACGCCCATGGTTTGTAAAGAAATAGTGACAAAGTTGTGTGGAAAATGAAGCATGTATTTGTATCTTTCCTGGTACCACACCCAAATGAGCACTCCGGTGAAGTTATTTCCCATTGACGGAATGTCTGACTTGAACCCCATCACTGGAACAATAAAGCGGTGGAAGGATTTCTCTCTATTCTTTATCCAGTCGACTATTTTTATTTTCAGGCGATTTAGAACTGTTTCATTCCAATGGAATTCACACTTGAATTCACTGTCTACATTGCCCTGGGTGATGTTCTCTCTGGTTGTCTCTGAAGAACTTCCAGGAAGGGTTGCATTCTCATTCTCACTAGTGGCTGGCTCAATAGTTTCCCCAGAAGGAGTAGAACTAGAACCTGCTTTACAATACAAAACATGAGCATCATCTGGAAGATTGTCCTCACTACTGACTGACTGAGCATCATCTGGAAGATTGTCCTCACTACTGACTGACTGAGCATCATCTGGAAGATTGTCCTCACTGCTGACTGACTGAGTATTGCCATTACTAACTGAGTGAGGGACTTCACCTTCCTGAGTAGGTACATTATCTAAGTTACTGTCTCCACTGGAACTAAATTTGCTGCAATCATTATCTTGTCCCTCACCTACAGAGCAATATTCTGCCCCAGATAATACAAAGAGTAGGGGAAAAATCAACCAAATTACAGAGTTCATGTCCCTCTCAGAATCGGACCCGCGAGGAAAGGAGAAAACGAACAAAATAAATGTGGGTTTTCAGTGTCGTAACGGTACCTTACCAAATTAACGGACTCGCTCATGACTAAGTACTTAATTGCCCCTCTTATTATCCGCTTACCGACTCGACTACTAGTGAAGTACTTTATAAATTATTATAGGTTGTGGCCATCCACTACACGTATGAATCACACATGCACAGCTTCTGGTTTCTTTCTCAAGTAATCCTTTTTAAAGTTTGTCACATGAACTATTGTCTCCTGAAAGGAACTTTATATTATTATAGATAGTTCATAAAAAAGATAATTAATTTAGTGAAAAGAGAATTGCTGAGCACACACAACATGGGAGTGACATTTTATTTGATGGTCTTCAGGTTCACCTTGAGGGCGAGTATACTCTCCTGCCACAGGCACAGCCGATCATGAACAAACTGCCATTGACTCTTGCCAAACGTACGATGAATAGACGTCCTGCACACATGCAAATAATAATAATAAATAATAACTAGCAAGTTACCCAGCCACACAGTGGCACTTGATGTGATAACTTTGGGAAATTATGAACGCAGTAGCATTAGGTACTTTTTATCCATTCTTATCATCCTATAGTCACATCAGTTACCCTCTGCTGCACTCTTTCCACTCTCCTTTTGTCCATCTCTCCCGTTTCTCAGGCCCTCTGTCCCTCTATTCATGATTTTGGACTCGGGTTTTGTGAAGCCATTGCCTTCTCTGCCATTATTCACTGATTTCATCTACTTTTAATTACAATTAGTCATCGTTTCTAATTCCCTAATCCTACAGAATGTGACGACACTTTACCAACTGGGCACAGCTCATGAAAAGAACAATCCACTTAGCATATACATAACTAAGTATCAAAAAGTGCATGCTAGGGAAAAAAGCATGATAGTTGTAAGTAATAGCAAAAATCAGAGTGACGGACAGGATACAAAAACTTTTATTAAAACAATTCAAACTTCATCCACCTTCGCAAAATAAATATTACAGTCTAGACTAATCAATAGAGAGCTAACTATAGTGAACAGATAGATAAAAAAATAAGAAAAAAATAAGAAAAATGTAGTCTTAGTATTTACACGTAAGTAAGCCTTTTGGTGAATATTTGTGAAAAGAGAAATTAAAGCCTAGCTCTCACGGCCTGACACTTTTACCAAATGGTTATCAATTTCACCATCTCATTAGTAACGAGATGACGGTGAGCTCACTATAAGTCAGGACTTTTCATTTGAAAAATAATCTATAGATTTTTACATCTAGTTTTCTTGAAGCTCAAGGTTAGTGTAGCAGCACACTGAAGTCAAAGTGTACTTGGTCTTTTAAACAGTGGTGAAAAGAAGTAACGTCGTCTTTCAGGGGTCCCCAGTCTGCTAAGCATTGTTAGGCAGTTGACATTCAAGTGTTGCGGTCGCCCCAAGGTCAGGCATAGGCAGCCTTGCAAGGCCTAACAACAATTACTGAACAGTCATGAATTCTCACTTACACAACTAATATACCACACATTATGTCTATATCTCGCTATCGTTATATATAATTAACCCTTAGCGTGCAAGTGCGAGAGGGTTTTAGAAGCTGTTGTATCTATCACATGTTGATTTTTAAGATTACTGACAATTAACCTTTGGATGTATGACCTCATTTAGAATGATGACTTAAGTCCTTTATTTATTTATTTTTAAAATTTCAGACCCGTTTAAAATATGAAGCAGTCAGCTACATGTAGTGCTAGCTTTTAAGGGTAACACCCTATTGTCACGTCGTAATAACATGAGCAAATAATTTCTTGCTGCATGCAGTTTTAGCTTATGTCAAGGAAGTACTTTACCGAGTGCTGGAATTGGAATTTTGCTTTAAATTACTAGTGGTTCTTTTCCACGAGAACAAAAATGGAGTGTCCGAGACCCATACAGCCACGCCCACTCACATGATCACTAAGGTCTGATTCACTTGATTTATTCTAGCCTCCAGAAGTTTCAATCTGATACCTGAGAACACACACAAACACACTACCATAACGACACAGATAGAAATGGAATAGATAGACTAGATGTTGGCTCGTTCACAAGAAAACTTATTCAACCTTTAAAAATGGATACCACTTCAGATTGTAAGCTGCCAGCAATTCTCCCTCACAGAATAATATCACAGGTCAACGATGCACTCTAAATGGAGTGAAGTAAGAATTGCATCCATTGAATACAAATTGCTTTATTAAAGGCATGATGAATAATTAATTATATATTTTTTGTGTGCATATTCTGTTAAACTAACAAACTGGTAATGAAAAATCAATGCAATGTGGAGTTTAACAATATACTCATAAGTGTAGAAGATTAGATTAAAATTTCATAGATCCACCAATACCGCTCACTAGCCACAAACATAACGTATGTTGCTCAAGTTCAACAGTGGAAAAAAAAAAGAAAAAAAAAGAAAAAAAAAGAAAAAAAAAAAAGAAAAGAAAAAAGCCAAATAAAATATGTTTGTATTCTACAATTCTCCCCTGAGGGCATTTTGGTCTAGTTAAAAAAGTTAGCTTGATACTTAGGCTGCCAACAACAGCCGATATCAAGTGGGTGGAGCTAGATGACCGTGCACCTCAACTCACAGTTATGTGGTATTGTCATTCTATTCAGTAACCCAACACAATATAGGACAAGAGAGACAATAGGAAAAGAATTCGAAAAAAAGTGATACCTTTAAGTACAGATTTAGGTAGACATTAGCAGTGCAGGCGTGTAGGAAAAACAACAACAACAACAACAAAAACAAAAACAAACAAACATAAACAACTGATAAGCATTCTTTTTTCCCACACAGTAGTCGGTAAGAGTGAGAAACATTAACACGTCTCTTCATCTTACAGTCAATAATGAAGTCTTCCAGTTCATCTTGGGTGAGCTGCAATTCTTCCCTGAGAGCTGACAGGCTGATGACGTCCTTGTCCCCTGCCATGCTGGACAGAGTCAGCTGCCGCATCTTAGTCGCACAACCACTCCGCACAAATCCTGAAACATGAATACACCACCAAGTAATGCCACAGAGACAAACCACACCCTTTCTCTCATCTCATATTGTAAGAACAACTATAGCTAAACAACCACAAAACAATACCGAAACAGTGAAAAAAGAAAGAAAAAAGAAAAAAAAAAAGAAAAAAAAGTGAACTGCAAACCCCTTACCGTGTCCATCCATGAACTCCTGATTGTTGGAGTAGAACTTTTCAAACGTCAAGAAATTCTCAAACACAAACAGTTGGAGAAGCTAAAACACCCACACATTGAATCAAATGAACTAAGCTAACTAATGAAGGCGTCTCCAAACCTCGTGAACCTTCTCTCCCTCCAGAACCTTTACTGCTGGGAATGTCAGTAGGTCATCCAGTACGAAGGAGGAAGGATCAGACACACTGTGCACTATAAGAGCCTCTGCATACTCCTTGCCTCTCTGTGCGTTTTCCTCAGTGTACGTCTGGACCAGTTCCTTCAGTAGACGAACATTAAACCTGACACAACGGCAAAGAAGGGGAGAAGACACAAAGAAATAGCTACATTCGACCATTATGAATCTACATGATTTGAAGCTCCAAAACAAACTACATTAACTCACTAGTAATTGACTCTAGCCTGGTCAGACACACAACAAAGCAACACAAACATTCTAATCTTGTCTAAAATACAAATAGCTCAACTGGAGATATTTACTTCACTTTGTCGCAGGTCTTGTAGGCCTCCCACAATAGCTCAAACAAATGCTGTCTCTCGTCAGTTGTGACTTGCCATGACTCCAGCCACCGACATAGCTATAACATGACAGTGGTGAAACACATGGAAAATAACAACGAAAATAACAACAACAACAAACAACAACAACAAACAACAAGAACCAACATTAATCCCATCTCAACACACATACACAAACACCTACCTGGTCAATATCCAGCACTAATGAACTCGTCAAACCAGTTTTTCCAGCCAGTTTGATCCGGTGGCATAAGGTATTGAAGCGCAATGGATCCTTTTCAGTGAAGTGGCAGAACATGAGGCCCAGTCTAGCATCAAATAACAACCAGTTCAGGCTTCTATCTAGAAAATGCTGTCTTGGGTAGGGGGAGGTCTATATTGTATGAGCTATTTGCCGCAATTAGGCTTCTGCATAACAATTACTACACATAGCATGCAAATATTGGGAGGAGGAAGAGAGCTGGAGAAGATTGGCCTCCACCCTCACCAATCTTCACTTAGAATTATAACAAAGACAAGCAAGTATTCCACAACTGTGTTGACCCCTTACCACATGTTTATGCAGACAATACATGCCATTTGTAAGATTACCAGCCAAGGGTTACAATAGTACTCTCAACAACAACAAAAAAACAAAACAAAAAAAAACAACAACAACAAAAACAAAACAAAACATCATCATTAATGGCTCTCAAATATTTCGAATTTCTCGTATATTATTTAAATGAAGTTTGCTGTGGTGTGATTGGGCAAACATAACGATTACAATCTCCACAAGACTCACAGTTTCAGCCGCCACTCTGCATTTTCTGGTGTTCCTTCCTCAACTAGTTTAGAGCAGAAGGTCTCCAGGACATTCTTAACTTCCTCGACGGCCACCACATGGAAGAGTGAGGCAACACTGTAGAAGAATCCTTCCAGTTCTGGAGGGAGGAGATGAAGAGACAATAATAATGATAAAGAATCAGACAGCCTATCACTGAAGCCCTAATTATGAAGAGAAGTAAAACTAGCTTAGCAGTTTACACACAACTTCCGCGTATTTTAGTGAGTTATTTTTTGACATGCTTGAGACTTGGAGTTGTGTGCTATACATGCACCTTTTGGGTGAAGCTACTTAATCCTGCTAGATTGTCACAGGGCAGCCCTTTGTAGTTGCAGTCACATGACCGTATGAAGGGTTTTCCTGGTTTGGATTTCAAATCAGGTCGTGGATTTACTGACATGAGTATATAACTGTTTCTTGTCTAGTTGGTGCCACGTTACCTCTAGCTCACAATATGACTACAAATGATAAATTCTTCTCCATTTCTGCTGTTATAATTATCCTTCCACAAACACACTCTGGATTTGCCTCATGAACTGAACTATAACCATAATCATAAGCTATACAAAGCTTGACAAATTTACCCTGAGGAATAGCTTGTGCATAACACCACTCATCCACAAAGTAGTCTTGTGCAAATGATGCACAGAGGCTTTCAAATCCTAAATTAAGAACTTCCACAAGACATCTTTACGTTACCAAACCCCAACACCCTCATTTACCTTGCTGTGATATATCTTTCTGATTGAACACAATTGCACATTCATTAATAATGGCTTGGAGGCGAGAAGGTAGTTCTAAGTCATTACATGTGACGATACTGGACCCTTTATTTCGTAAGTAGGTCTCAAGTTCTTCACACTGTGTGATTCAATTGCACTTATTAAACTACACACCGTAAAAAAACTGAAACATACTTGCTCCTCTTCTGCTATATTTATCAGAGCAGTGAAACAGGTTACAGGAGTAGTCATTGCGCCCGCACCACAGAGTTAGCGCACTTCTTTACCGACTGTAAGCCACGCGAAGTGCGTTTTAATTAAAACATAAACTACACTTTACCTATTACTTAAAATTATAAACAAAAAATTGTTACAGGAGATTTTGATTAAATGGATGAATGACCAGTGAGATTAAAAAAAAATTAAGTAACTTTTCTGCTGAGCCACTTCATGAAGTAAGGTCTCTGGAACAACTCCTCTACCTTCTCCAAGTTGATCCCCCTAGTTTCAGGCACAAATAGAAACATAAAAAGCATTCCAACTGCAGCAAGCATGGCATACAGACCAAATGTCCATGTCTGTCCCAGTTCATCTGCCATGGTTAGAAATGTCAAGGACACCACTAAATTACAAGTCCAATTCATCATAGTTGCTATAGAGATGGCCATACTTCGCATCCAAGTGGGGTAAATTTCAGAATTCAGTGTCCATGGCAACGGACCCATCCCAGGTGCAAAGGAAGCAATATAAAGAAACACAGCCAGGAGAGCCAACCATGCCAACCATTTGTTGCCAGGGCAACTGTATGACAACCAAACCCTCTCTAACAACGGATCAGGTTGAGGAATCCGGTCCTTGTCATAATTGTCAGGATACATAAAGCGAATCAGCAACTCCAGAGAACCTTTCTTCGTGAAATGTTTCCAAACTTCCACTCGCTCTTTCTCTACTCTCTCTCCACCAACAACAGGACAAATAGTTCCATCCGATCGGTAGCCACTGGCAACAGTGCCGTTGCTAAGCTGCCTGGTTGGCACACACGTACCATGAAGATAACTGTTATTCCCAATGACACGATCGGTACAGAAGCCACACCCAGAATGACCCACACACGTCCCGCAATGATCAAACCGGCAAGTCTCATTAGTAATGGGAACAGAGTGTGGTCCCATTTGAGACAGGCCGTGGAAGGTACCAGCCAGGAGGACAAAGCTGAAGATAGTTCCTGCACAGCTCCCAAGCAGCAGCTTCCTACGCCCCAACCTCTCCACAAGGAGAAGCCCAACTATCGTGAAGATGAAATTGGCACTGCTGGGGATGGTGGACAACCAAATGGAGGCGCGGTCTGAGAACCCCGCCCTCTGAATAATCGACGCACTGTAATACCTGTAGACATAAACAACAATAATAACCTGTAGGTGTGTGCTTTGGTACAAATGGTGAGCTAGCCAGCCTAGCTATGCATACTTCATAATACCAGTTACTAATTGAACACATTGATAATGTATATATACGCATTCTCAATGCAAACTTTCGATTTTAATGAGTAATGAAGTCAGGGAGAGAGAGAGTTTATTATAAGCTGCAAATGAACACGTGTGTTGTCCATGTAGTCACACCAAGTAAGTCTTCAGTCATGAGAAACTCACTTCTATAAGTGTTGAAGCCAAAGTGTTAGTGTTTACCAGCATACTGATGTTGAAGTGTATTGCTGTTAGACAAGCTGAAGTTTGTAAGTGTTCGCCCTTAGTGTTATCTTATATACAGTTCTCTAGGATATTTGTGTCACGTACTTGTAAAATGTTATGAGTTATGACCCGTTGCATTCAGAGGTACTTAAAAAATAAAAGTGTTAGATCTGCCCCTATTCCAGCCAGCTCTACGTGACCTTCATTCCTTACCTAATAGCCATCTAAAGTATTATTACTCAAGCCCCACATACATTCATATACACACACCATTGGCTCAAAAATATACCACCCTGATGGTGTTTTTCCCAGCTTATTTACCAATAACAGCTAAACAATCATTATTATTATTATTATTATTATTATTATTATTATTATCTATATAATAATACCTGTGACCGACGACGACGACGACGATGTACGTATTCATGAATAATTCATGAGCTAATGAGCTAGACCGCACAGACGCACAATACTTGTGAACTCACGCTAAATTACCGGGTAAAGCTAGAGCACTACGCAAAACTGTTTAGCAACCAAACCCAGCACCAAATAAATGGACAGTAGGCGGGAGTGGCAGAAAAACAGGAGCGTGGTTTTCATGAACTAACGCTGAATTACCGAGTAAACCAAGAATGCAGTTATAAAGAAGTGAAGGGGTGGGCTACGCTAGACTACCGGTAGGCGAATTCGTTTGCTACCTAACCGTGTACAACGATAAATGGAAGAAAACGAGAGTGGCAAACAAACCTGAGAGTGGGTAAAGTGTCGTCACGATCGGTAGAAAGTGGTTACTGTAATTGCAACAAAAAGCGGGTGGAACAGACGAGGATATGCGGCGTAAGCTTAAAAAAGGATGGTTAAAATGCAAAAGAGAAGGCAAAAGTGGTTAATAGCCGGTGGAATTGACGAGGAAAGGCGGTGTGGTAAAAAGGAGAAACTACAAAGAGAAGGCAAAAAGGCAACGATTAATATTGTACTAAAAAGCTGGTAGAATCGAATGGTCGAGTAATGGCGGCATAAGTTTCATTAAGAAAGGTGAAAGTAGAAAAGCAGAAGTTAAAAGTTTCACTTAGCCTATGTTCACAATCATGATAGAAGGACAGAAAGATTCACAGGCAGGAGAGGTAGATAAAGGAGAAGAAAGGAGCCTTGACTCAAGAAGGAAGAACTGAAAAGAAAAGAAAGGTGGGGGATACAAAAATGAAATAGTTCAGGAATAAATAGAGCAGGAGAGGGAAACTGATGTAGCCTTAACCAACTGTAGAGAATGATCACCATGAATAAAAGTAACTTCTGCTACTGCATTCTTACTGTGCAATACGTCAAGCGCCACTGTGTGGGCGGGGTACTTGCTAGTTATTATTATTATTATTGTTATTATTATTACTATCTGTCAATGTTGGATTAGTTCTCTTACACATAAAACACACTATATAAGGCAAAAGAGCATTACACATGTGCAGTGTTGACGGTTGCTTGAATCGTCGATGTACAGCGAATGTCTGACTCATAATATTGTTTTGGTTACATTGTTTTAGTTGTTTCATATTTATTTAATGAAGTATTCATTCTCGTTAAGATTAGCAATATTTTTATTATTATTATTATAAATATATACTTCACAAAACTGAATATCAACTCTGGTGGCAGAACTTCCGATTGAGTTGTGGACTACAGGAATTCAGTTCATGGCCCAACATTTAGTGCAATGGCAAATTGTAGTGTTCATATTCATGAATTACTCATAAGCTAAGGAGTTGGTAAAGATCATCAGTAGTGACGATAAGAAAGCAAGTGGAAAGGCTGCCTATAGCATGAAGGATAACGATGATATTGGACTTGCTTTGCTAGTATCCCCCCAAGTTATTGATATTTATGTGGTAAGGGACACCAATAAAATTTCAGTACACTGTACTTACATGATTGTATTGATGCCACTGAACTGCTGGAACACTTGAAGACCACAACCAACTGTAAGGGCCAACAAAACCGACTTCGATGAGATACACTTTCTCAGCCTGGACCCACAGCCTGTGTACACAGCATGCAAACACACACACACACACACACAGTGACTCTGGACACATGGCTCCGTGTAGTGTATGTTGAATACCAGTAAACAAACATGACACTATCAGGAACACACACTATTTGTTAACATCTAAATTTAAAATATCA